>JACDJC010002040.1_pt1 | contig 16593 bp, 6 predicted proteins | sample 7454191 | NCBI WGS metagenome assembly JACDJC01 (sample SAMN14253291, study PRJNA609438) | sludge metagenome | isolation source: sludge after 25d culture with pyrite and EDTA | collected 2018-12-20 | reverse complement strand
GGGATAAGCATAAAATCGTGGACACAGCCCGTAATTTCAAGGAAATGGGATTCAGGATCCTGGCAACCGGTGGGACAAAAGTCTTCCTGTCACTTTTTGGGATCGAGGCTGAATTTATCAACAAGGTATATGAAAGCCGCCCCAATATTCTGGATGCCATTGTAAATGGCGACATTGACCTGATTGTCAACACGCCGGCAGGTAAATTGAGTGAATATGACGATTCCTATATTCGTAAAAGTGCCATCAAGTACAATATCCCTTATATCACTACCACTGCCGCAGCCTATGCAGCCACACAGGGTATCAGGGAGCGTCGGAATGGCAGGTACCATGTGAAATCCCTGCAGGAATACCATATGAATCCATAAAAAGAAAGCTGGCCACCGCCAGCTTTCTTTTACTCCTTAAAAGAGTTCATCCGTTCAGGCATCCCAACAGGAAGAATAGATTGCTTATCTCGTTGAAACACTTTATACAGTTCAACGTGTTCATTGAAGAAACCTCCGTTTCGAAGGAAAAACCTTTTTCCATCAGATCCTCCCGCATAGTCCAGGCGATATTTCCTGCGGGCAATATCATCTCCCGTAAACCGTGCTTCAGTTAGTTCATGCCAATTCCCTTCCCTGTCCTGAACCCGGGCATTGCCATACCATGCCATTCTCCCTTCATAACCGTTGGTATCGACAAAGTTTTCGAGAAACGAATGGGCACGGGTAAGCCAGGTATGGGTAGCCGGTCGCAGAAAGCTTGCCACAAAATGCCATTTGGGCTCACCGGGATCATAAAACCAGGAGGAATAAAGGGTGTTTCCCTGATTGTCGGGAGCTACACGTGTAAGGAAGCTGTAGGTAATGCCTGCCTTCCATGAAAAAGTGATCCTGGATTGTCCACCCGAACCTTCATTGCCAAAATCATTGACGATTGTTTTCTCTCCCTTTCCAATCAGTTTGATTCTCAGCGAATCAGGAATATCCTTTGGATTATCTGTAACGTAGGGTGACCATACCGAAAAGAGGATCCTTCGCTCTTCCGGACTGTTGACTTGCATGCCAAAATAACCTTCTCCAAATCCATTGGCCATAAAGTAGGAACCGATCTGGTCCTCTCCCTCCGGAACAGTAATCTCATTGTAAAACCACTCAATATCTTTTTCCTTGGGCATGGTATAGCCCAGATGAACGGATGGCCCCCTTCTTCCCCAATAAAACCGGTTATCGATATTGTCTTTCACAAATGAAACCAGGGCAGGGGAATCCATTATGGAAATAGAAAGTTTCAGGTCCGTTGCGAATACCGGTCCTTTCTTATCGATACCCCGGATATCTATTCTGTGGTAACCAGACTCCCGGAAATCAACAGGACCCAACTTATTTATATTGTCATTCTTTTTCTGGGTTTTTAGGTTGAAGTGATTATCCCCCACTTTTATGCTTAGCTCTGAATCTCCTTCATGAACCGTGGCCGCAAGCGAGAGTTCGGCCTTGACCGGTCGATCGACATGAATCCACCATGATATCACAGTTTCAATGGAAGACCATTTACGGATACCGTCAGGCCTGATCTGCGCACCATTCTGTAACGGATTTTGGGTAACGTAAGCATTGCCACCCAATGGAACTTCATGGATGTACTGTCCGAAGGCAACCTGATTGATGAGCAGATATATTGGCAATAAAGACCAACGTATGTTATTTGGTAAACTTAATTTCAGTGAATTCATGATAAGTAACTTCAAAAAAGGGTGACATCCTAAAATCTGATGGCCAAAATTAGTGAAATATGATAATTAAAGCCAAGATAAAGTATTATATCACCATTTATAAGAGTTCGGGAACATATTCTCATAATGTTGGTTTTACAATATGTTTAAGAATATTTTTAATAATGATGTAAAAGATTCAAAAAATTGCCTAATTTCGTTTGTGTAAATAACTGAAAACACAGTTTGCGGCTCATGTTATACATATAAATAGACCTAATGTATCAATAAACCTGACAATGAATCTAAAACCTATGTTTATCCATAAATTTCAATGTCATTCCCTCAATCCGCAAGGAACGCCATAACCCTTAAATGATCCTTGCTTCAATTTTTTTTCAATGGAGTCTGTATGTGGCTCCACATGAAATTTTCTTATAAGTATTTTATCAATAGCAAGAAAGGAGGTGCACGCAGAAAGTTAAACAAACCCATGTACCGGATGGAGCAGATCTGTTCAGTACCCGTATTCACACAACCAAACAAAATCAAAATCACCATTTAATAATGTTTAATTTAACTTGTCAGCTTATGAGACTAAAAATCATGATTTTGCTGCTGGCCTTTGTCCAGTTGCTGGCTCTTGAAAGCTATTCGAACGGGGCACCCCTGCCTCAACCGAAGTCCGTTTCCGGAACGGTAACATCCGTTTCAGGGGAGCCTATTCCCGGGGTCACTGTGTTGATTCCCGGTACAACCATCGGAACGATTACCGATTTTGAAGGGAAATATACTCTCGAAATTGGTAACGCCACCCAACTAAATTACTCTTTTGTCGGCCTGAAAACACAAACTGTTGAAGTTGCCGGCAGATCGGTAATCAATGTGACCATGGAAGAAGATGCAATCGCACTCACCGAAGTGGTTGCCATTGGTTACGGTACACAAACCCGTCGCGAAATTTCAGGGTCGGTTGCCAATATTTCAGAAAAGAACTTCAACAAAGGGGTAACCCAAAATGCAGTTGATCTTCTGAAAGGTAAAGTGGCCGGTTTAACCATCACCCAAGGCAGTGGTGACGTTACCAGGGACCAGACCATCCGTCTGCGTGGTACCTCATCATTGACAGGTAGCAGCCAGCCCTTTATCGTGATCGACGGTGTTCCCGGAATGAGCCTTTCCTCTGTGGCACCCCACGATATCGAATCCATCAGTGTTCTTAAGGATGCCTCAGCAGCCGCCATCTATGGCTCAAGATCTGCCAGCGGGGTAATCCTTGTGACCACCAAGAAAGGAAAGAAAGACATGAGCATGGTTGAATATGACGGTTATTTAGCTTTCAGCGATGTCACCAATGTTCCTGACCTGCTGACCGCTGCCGATTGGCGAGATTATGCTTCAAAAAACAATATAAATACCACTGGTTTGGATAAAGGTGCCAATACTGATTGGTTTGATGAAATCATGCGTACAGGCTTCAGCCAGAACCATAGTTTTTCTCTTTCAGGTGGAGGCAAAACCAGCAGTTACCGTGCTTCTGTTTCTTATCTTGACCAACAGGGTGTGGTAATGGACAACGAAATGGAACGTTATAATGCGAGGATCACATTCAACCAGAAAGCGCTAAACGACAGGCTTGACCTTACGTTTACCGGTGCCATGACCATGCGCGACTACTCTCCCACCGATACCAGAAACTTTGTGCTTGCTTACAACATGATTCCTGTTTATCCGGTGAAAAATGATGACGGCTCCTGGTTCGACTCTCTTGAATATGACCAGGGTAACCCTGTTCGCAATATCCAGTACAATAAATTCAAGAATAAGAACAGCATCTTCTATGGAAACATCAAAGCAGACCTGACGCTGTTCGAAGGCTTTACCGCCGGAATTAACCTTCTGAAGCAAAGATCGATGAACGATTATGGACAATACCTTGATTCTCAGACTGAAAGAGGCCGCAACGATCAGGGTTTTGCCCAGCGCACCAACTGGACATCCGACAAAAATCTTCTCGAAACCACACTGAACTATCGTAAGGAAATGGATAGCCATACATTGAATGTGCTGGCTGGCTACTCCTATGAAGATAACTATTATCAAAATTCAGGTGCCCAGAACCGCCAGTTCGTGACCAATTTCTTTGGGTATAATAACATGGCCGCAGGTGAAAACCTCCGTTCAGGCGACGTTTGGTCAGGTGCAAACATGAACAAGCTGATTTCGTTCTTTGGTAGGGTGAATTACAGCTATCTCGAAAAATACATTCTGACCGTATCCGTTCGCCAGGATGGTTCCTCAAAATTCGGGGCCAACCATAAATGGGCAACCTTCCCGTCAATCAGCGCTGCATGGCGTGTCAATGAAGAATCTTTCCTGAAAGGTGCAGATTATCTGGATGACCTGAAACTCAGGGTAGGCTATGGCGTTTCCGGCAACCAGGACGGTATCGATCCTTACCGTTCATTACAGCTTTATGGCGCATCAGGACAATACTATGATAACGGAAAATGGTACAGGGCTTACCAGATCAGCCAGAATGCCAACCCCAACCTGAAATGGGAGGAAACCGCCATGTTCAACGCAGGTATCGATTTCAGCTTCCTGAACAGTCGGGTCAGTGGTACTATCGAATATTACGACAAAACCACCAATGACCTTCTTTATACCTATGCAGTTCCGGTACCTCCTTATCTCTATCCAAGCATGCTTGCCAACGTAGGGTCTATGTCCAACAAGGGTATTGAATTATTGTTGTCGGGTGACATTATCCGTACCAATGATCTCCGCTGGACAGCCTCTCTCAACATGGCCCATAACAAGAACAAGATCACCAAATTATCAAGTGAAGAGTTCTCGACCAGTTCAATCAAAACCGGTTCGGCATGGATCCGCGGTGGTTCCGACAATACCACACACATCGTGGAAGAAGGTCGCGAAGTGGGTACATTCTACGGATGGCTTTGCAACGGACTGGATGAAAACGGCAAATATATCATGGATGACATGATTGACGGGAAAGCCGGTCTTACAAACGATGACCGCACCTACATTGGTTCGGCCCAACCCAAACTGACCTATGGTCTGGCCAACATCATTACATGGAAAAACTGGGAATTGAATTTCTTCTTACGTGGTGTTTATGGAAACGACCTGCTGAACTTCTCGAAAATGTCATATGCTACAACGCAGTGGTTGCCCGGAGCAAACGTTCTTAAAGAAGCACTGACCAGTGGTTTGACCGACAATCCAAAATATAGCAGTTATTATATCGAGAAAGGTTCTTTCCTGCGTCTTGATAATGCAAGCCTTGGTTATACGTTTGATGTATCAGGGATTAAAGAGATCCAGAAATTAAGGGTATATGTAACGGGGCAGAACCTGTTTACCATCACCAACTATACCGGTCTTGATCCTGAAATCGAAATGTCAGGACTCGATCCTGGTATTGAAGGACGTGATTACTATCCAAAATCCCGTACCATTTCCGTTGGTGTAAATATCAGTTTCTAACCTGTTCATTCACTGCAACATGAAACTCAACCAAACAAATATCGTAACGAAAAATGTCGAGGTTTTGCATATGGTTGCGGAATTCAGGAGTTAACAGAGAAACACTCTGATTTACATTGAAGTTTAATTTTATATTGATATATCTGTATGAAAAAAACAAAAATATTTTCCCTGATCTTCGTCCTGGCTCTTTCATTTGCCTACCAGGGTTGTACCAATCTGGACGAAGAGGTATATGACAAGCTCCCAGTGGATGAGTTTGGCAAGACGACCGGTGAAATCAATTCACTGATCGCCCCAATATACCGAACATTAAAGAACGTATTCCCGGGCAACTATTTCCTGCTCAGTGAATGTTCATCCGATATGGCCATCACCCCAACCCGAAAAGGTGGAGACTGGTGGGACGGCGGACAGTTCAAGGAACTGCGTCTCCATACCTGGACTCCCAATACAAGCCTTGTAAGAAGTTCTTATAACGCAGCGACCGAGGCCATCTCCAACTGCAACAAGATTTACTCGATGATCGAGGAAAATCCGGCTATCACCAATAAGGAACAAATCCTTGCCGAAATTCGTGGTGTAAGGGCATATTGGTATTACATGCTGCTCGACTATTATGGCAATGTGCCGATTGTTACCGATTTTAAAGACACCGAACTTCCTGCCACCAAAAGCAGAAAGGATGTATATACGTTTGTGCTTGGAGAACTGAATGCCATCAAGGATGTGGTCCGTGAGGACGTAACTGCCGCAAGCTATGGAAAAATCACTAAAGGTGTCGTTTATACCCTGCTCGCCAAAATGTACCTGAATGCGCAGGTATGGAATCCTGATGGCGGTGCCAAATGGCAGGATGCGGTTAATGCCTGTAATATGGTGATCAACCTTCCTTATGTATTGGAGCCTTCGTTCAAAGCCAGTTTTATGGTCCAAAACCAAAATTCGAAGGAGATTATTTTCCCTATCGTGTTCAGTACCAGTGATGGTGGAAACCACCTTCATAAAAGGACACTGCACTACCTGGATCCGATTCCGCTGAACCTTAAAGTGGGTACTTGGAACGGGGTCAGCGCCATGCCGGATTATGTGAAGGCATTTGATCCCGCCGATAAAAGATTAGGCTGGTCATTCCTGACTGGTCCGATGCGTGGTCTTGACGGCAATATCCTGATTACAGCCCACGGTCGTGAATTGATCCATACAGTTGACATTACCTATAAATATAACATGGATGCCGATGGCTGGGGACAGACCGAGCAGGAAGACGGTGCCCGCTGCAGCAAATGGGAATTTGAAAGCGGATTGAATGGTGACATGGAAAACGACTTTGCCATTTTCAGGCTATCGGATGTTTACCTGATGAAAGCCGAAGCGCTGGTACGTCTCGGACAAGACAATGCCGAAGCTACCCGCCTCGTAAACGAAGTTCGCAAAAGAGCCTTTGACGATCCAGCTAAACTGAAATCCACCGTCACCCTCGATGACATCTACCAGGAAAGGCGCTTCGAACTGGCATGGGAAATCACAGCCCGTCAGGATATGATCCGCTTTGGCAAATTCCTCGATCCCATCCCGGGAGGATGGAAAGGTGCCACAGCAGCCAAAAACCTGATTTTCCCGATTCCGCAAACCGCATTGAACGCGAATCCAAACCTGGTACAGAATCCGGGCTACTAATCACTGATAAAACTTCAGGCGTTACCGTCTGATGCCTCTAATGCGCAGAGCTGGCCCAAGCCGACTCTGCGCTTTTTATTTCCCCCTGGGATCTGCAAGAATGGGCATCTTTGCCATCTTGGTGATTTCGACCGAAGGATGGCCAAACTCCGATACCACCTTCCCCAGCAACAGGTACACTCCGTTTCCGCGAAAGGGATAATCGCGCAGGGAGTCAGGAAAGTGTACCGTATCGAAAAATTCGCCATGCTCATCCAGGAAGCATCCGAAATGCATGGTTTCCCCCTTGGAAGTTCTCACATACTTGATGGTTACCAGCAGTCCCAGCAGCTTGATGGTCTGCCCCGTCATCTGACCCAGGCTGGCGGCATTCACCGGCCCGCGCCAACGGGTCTGGAGCAGGTTGTAATAGGTTTGGGTAACCGGAAACCCCAGCAATTCAATCTCGTCGTAGGCAGCTTCCAGCGGATTCTCCTCAAACTGTGGCAGGGTAAACGGTTTACGCTGTGTGGTGAAGAGCTGCTGCTGGATCTGTAACGTACGTTTCTGGGTAAGCAGCATATGTACCTCCCACAGCAGGCGGGCCTTCGATTTTCCCGTAAAGCGCAGCGCCCCGATGCGGATCAGCAGGATGATCTGCTCCTTCTTCACCGGCACCCGGCTCACAAAGTCGTCGAGCGACCGGTAGGGACCAAACCGGTGACGTTCCTCCACAATGGCATTGGCCATCTTCTCTTCGAGGCCCGATAGCAAGACAAATCCCAGGTAGATCACGGTTCCCTCAATGGTATTGAGCATTTCGCTGTGGTTCACGCAGGGCAGCTCAATCTGCGCCCCGCAGCGCCGGGCTTCGTTCATGTACACCCAGGTACGGTAAAATCCCCCGAAATTATTCATCACGGCCACCATGAACTCGAGCGGATAGTGGGCCTTAAGGTAGAGGCTCTGATAGCTTTCAACCGCATAGGAAGCCGAATGGGCCTTCGAAAACGAGTAACCGGCAAAGCTTTCGATCTGCCTCCACACTTCTTTGGTGAGGGATTCGGGGTATCCCCGTTCCTCACAATTGCTGAAGAATTTGTCGACAATCCGCTGAAACTCGGCTTTCGACCGGTATTTGCCGCTCATGGCACGACGCAGCACATCGGCATCGGCCAGATCGAGGCCTGCAAAATGGTGGCATACCTTCAGCACGTCTTCCTGGTAAACCATGACACCATACGTCTCCTCAAGCTGCTCCTTCATGACCGGGTGGAGGTAGTTGATGCTTTCGGGATGGTGAAACCGCTGGATGTATTCGCGCATCATGCCGCTCTTAGACACCCCGGGCCGGATAATGGAACTGGCAGCCACCAGTGTCAGGTAGTTGTCGCAGCGCAGTTTCATCAGCAGTCCCCGCATCGCCGGGCTCTCGATATAAAAGCAGCCGATGGTTTCGCCCGACTTCAATTGTTTTCGTACCTGCGGATCGGTCTTGAAGTCCTGTACCCGGTGCACGTCAATCTTCTGCCCACGGTTCTTTTCGATGATCTGCACGCTCTCCTGGATGTGGCCGATACCCCGCTGGCTGAGGATATCGATCTTCTCGAACCCGATTGATTCGGCCACGTACATGTCCCATTGGGTGGTCTGGAACCCCTTGGGCGGCATGTCGAGGGCCGTATAGTAATTGATGGGCTTTTCCGAAATCAGGATTCCCCCGGCGTGGATGCTCCGGTTATTGGGAAAATTGTCCATCAAGGTGCCGATCCGGTGGATACGACGGGTAAGCTCGTTCTCATACAGGTGACTTTCGGGTTCGTTCACCAGCACGTCGATCTCGTTTCGGGGCAGGCCGTACACCTTTCCCAGCTCGCGGAGGATCGACCGGCCCTGGAAGGTGGTGATGGTCCCCAGCAAGGCGGTATGTTTGGGCCCGTACCGCTTGAAGATATAATCCTGCACCTCGTCACGGTCCCGCCACGAAAAATCGATATCAAAATCGGGCGGTGACGACCGTTTGGGATTGATAAAACGCTCAAAGTAAAGGTTAAGCTCAATGGGATCGACATCGGTGATTTTCAGGCAGTAAGCCACCAGACTGTTGGCACCGCTCCCCCGCCCCACATGGTAAAAACCACGACCCATCGAATAGCGGATGATGTCCCAGGTAATCAGAAAGTAGGAGGAGAAACCCAGCTTGTCGATGATCTCCAGCTCATGTCGTACACGATTCAGGGCCTCAGGATCATTCCCGTAACGATATTTCCAGCCGTCGAGTGCCAGCTTTTCGAGCAACGACCGGTCATCGTTTCGGCTTCCGGTGAAGGTCTGCTTGTTCTTGACCGACTTAAAATCGAAATCGATGTTGCTCTCATCAATGATGCGTCTTACATTCTGCAATAATTCCGGAAAATCGGCAAACTGCTCCATGAATTGGGATTCAGGCTGGAAGGTCTCCTCGCCCGAGGCCAGCATCGAGGCGGTCAGCTTGCTCAGCAGGATGTTGTTGTCGATGGCCCGCAAATGGCGATGCAGAGAGTAGTCGTCGGCACCGGCAAAGGTAACAGCCTGCCATGCCACCATCTTCCGGTAGTCTGACCGGGAATGAAGATAGCGGAGGCGGTTCAGGTCCGACTGCCTCACGCCCAAAAATTCGTTCTCGCTCAGCTGCTCCAGCTTCCTGCTCCCAAACGGAAATATAAACCAGGCATTGGGAAGGAAAGGCGGCATGCCCGGGAACGGCTTCTTCGCGATGAGATGCTGGCTCAGGAAGTCGTTGAGTTCGAGAAAACCTTCGTTATTACGGGCAATCCCCACATACATCAGCATCTGGTCGTTCCTGAATTCAATCCCGGCCAAAGGCTTGATCTGGTTTCTCCTGCATTCCTGCACAAAGTCAAGAACCCCGGTGGAATTGTTGATATCGGTAAGTGCGAGGGCCCTGATCCCCTTGGCTGCCGCTTCCTCCACCAGCCGCTCCAGGGAAAGTGTCCCGTACCGCAAACTGAAATAACTGTGGCAATTCAGATACATATTTGATTAGATTATAAACATTTATTCGTTTATAATTTAATCTTTTTTGAATACATCAACAACATTATCCCATCAAAATATCCGATAAACAATAAAGCCGGTTATTCGCCGGCTTTATTGTTTATCTCTAATTCAGTAATTTCCTGATCTCATCCAGCTTTTCACCCGGAAGGGTCTCGGCCGGTTTCAACTGGTGGGCCCTGCTGTACCAGACACGGGCAACGCTGTAGTTTTTCTGCTCGAAAGCCTTATCACCCTCAGCCATATAATCCTTAAACACTTTGTCGGCGCCTCCCTGAAGGCGCGAGTCGATGGTTTGCTGGATTTCCCTGATTTGTGAAAGGGCATGGGCATCGTTGGCACGGATGGTCAGCGCACGGTTATACCAGCCACGGGCAACGGCCAGCTGGTCGTTGTTAAAGGCATCATCGCCCTGGTTGATGTATTGCTGGAACTCGCGATCTCGTTCCGACATGACCATTTGTGACAGCAGACGGTTGATCTCGGCGATACGGCCAACCGGATAGGTTTCGGAAGGTTTCACGTCGAGTGCCTTGTAATACCATGCCCTCGATACGTTATATTGCTGTGCGGTAAACGTTTCATCAGCCACGGTTATGTAACTCTGGTATAATGCCTCCAGTTCGTCAGATACGCTGCGACCGGGATCTGCAGATGCCGTGGTTGAGGATGGTGTGGCCGCGGCTGCCGGAGGCGCAGCTTGTTGTGCGGCCTGTTGCTGGGCAAGTTGTGCCAGTCGCTGCAGGTTTTCATCAATCTTCGCAATCTGGCTCTTTGGATAGGCTTCATCTGGTTTGACTTCCAATGCCTGCCCGTAACCGGTTCGGGCCTGCTCCCACGAAGAAGACCTGAAGAAACCGTCAGCGGCTGCCAGCAGCTGCCTGTATTTTTCATCGATCTCCCTCTGTGCCAGAATCTGGGTGATTTCTGCCAGTTTTTGTTGAGGATAGGTTTCTTCCGGTTTTAGGTTCAATGCCTGCTGGTAATTGGTGGTTGCCGAACTGAAGTTCTGGTCACCAAAAGCCCTGTCGGCGATTCCGATAAATCTCAGGTAATCCCGGTTCCGGCCTTCCTGTTCAGCCAGTTGAGCCAGACCCTGCTCACTTGCCGCAATCCGTTCTTTCGGGTAAGTCTCATCCGGTTTTACTGTCGACGCTTTCCGATACTCAGTAATGGCTTTGGCGAAATCCTGCTGGTTATAAAAGGAATCACCAGCCTCAATGGCATTGGCATACTGCCTGTCCTTTTCAGCAATAGCGGCAAGTCGGGCTGCTTCCTCAGCAGCCTGTCGTTCAGCCAGCAATCGGGCCTGCTCTTGTCTTGCTGACTCCTCGGCTGCCTGTTTTTCGGCCAGCTGGCGGGCCTGTTCAGCCTCTATCGAGTCGATGCGGGCGATCTGGTCGGTCGGATAACTTTCGGAGGGCTTGGCCTCTTTAGCCTGTTGGTAACCGGTACGTGCCTCAGGATATGTTTGTCTCTGGAAGGCACGGTCGGCGGCCGCTATGGCAGTGTCGTATGCCCTTTGGGCAGCGACCATTGCCGTCTGCAATCGTTCTGCTTCCGCCATCCGTTCCTTTGGATAAGTCTCATCGGGCTTTACCTGCGAAGCCTTGCGGTATTCGGTGATGGCAGCAGGATATTGTTGTTGGTTGAACTGGGCATCACCTGCCGCTATGGCTGTAGCGTATTGCCTGTCCTGTTCAGCCAAGGCTGCCAGCCGGGCTGCCTCTTCAGCTGCCTGTTTTGCGGCCAGCTGGCGGGCCTGTTCAGCCTCTATCGAGTCGATGCGGGCGATCTGGTTGGTCGGATAACTTTCGGAGGGCTTGGCCTCTTTAGCCTGCTGGTAACCGGTGCGTGCCTCAGGATATGCTTGTCGCTGGAAGGCACGGTCGGCAGCTGATATGGCAGTGTCGTATGCCCTCTGGGCAGCGACCATTGCCGTTTGCAATCGTTCTGCTTCCGCCATCCGTTCCTTTGGATAAGTCTCATCGGGTTTCACCTGCGAAGCCTTGCGGTATTCAGCGATGGCGGCAGGATATTGTTGCTGGTTGAACTGGGCATCACCTGCCGCAATGGCTGTAGCGTATTGCCTGTCCTGTTCTGCCAAGGCTGCCAGTCGGGCTGCCTCTTCAGCCGCCTGTCTTTCGGCCAGCTGGCGGGCCTGTTCGGCCTCTATCGAGTCGATGCGGGCGATCTGATCGGTCGGATAGCTTTCTGATGGCTTGGCCTCTTTTGCCTGCTGGTAACCGGTGCGTGCCTCTGGATAGGCTTGTCGCTGGAAGGCACGGTCGGCAGCTGCTATGGAAGTGTCGTATGCCCTCTGGGCAGCGACCATTGCCGTCTGCAATCGTTCAGCTTCTGCCATCCTTTCCTTTGGATAGCTCTCATCGGGCTTCACCTGCGAAGCCTTACGGTATTCCGCGATGGCAGCAGGATATTGTTGCTGGTTGAACTGGGCATCACCTGCCGCGATGGCTGTAGCGTATTGCCTGTCCTGTTCAGCCAAAGCTGCCAGTCGGGCTGCCTCTTCAGCCGCCTGTCTTTCGGCCAGCTGGCGAGCCTGTTCAGCCTCTATCGCGTCGATGCGGGCGATCTGGTCGGTCGGATAACTTTCGGAGGGCTTGGCCTCTTTTGCCTGCTGGTAACCGGTGCGTGCCTCTGGATAGGCTTGTCGCTGGAAGGCACGGTCGGCAGCCGCGATGGCTGTATCGTATGCTCTTTGGGCAGCGACCATTGCGGTTTGCAGTCGCTCAGCCTCTTCCATCCTTTCCTTTGGATAGCTCTCATCGGGCATTACCTGCGAAGCCTTGCGGTATTCCGCTATGGCTGCAGGATATTGTTGCTGGTTGAACTGGGCATCACCTGCCGCGATAGCTGTTGCATATTGCCTGTCCAGTTCTGCCAATGCTGCCAGTCTGGATGCCTCTTCTGCAGCTTTCTGTTCAGCCTCCAATCGGGCTTGTTCAGCAAGTTCTGCCATTCGGACTGCTTCCTCCGCAGCTTGCTTCTCGGCAAGTATTCGGGCCTGTTCTGCCTCTATCGAGTCGATGCGGGCGATCTGGTCGGTCGGATAACTTTCCGTCGGCTTGACGGCCAAGGCTTGCTGGTAGGCAGTACGTGCCTCAGGATATCTTTCTCTCCGGAAGGCCTCGTCAGCGCTAGCTATGGCCGTTTCATAATTTTTCTGTGCTTCTGTTTGTCGGGCAATCATTCCCCTGATTTCCTCAATCCTTTGAATGGGGTATTGCTCCTGTGGCTTCACCTCCAGGGCATCCCTGAATTTCGAAACCGCATTTACCAATTCATTTGCCGATGCCAGCCGGTCAGCTTCATCAATCAGTGTCTGGTATTGCCGGTCTTTCGCCTGTTGTTCGGCCACCAGCCTGTTCTCCTCTTCCTGACGCTGCGCTTCAGCCAGCCTGACCTGCTCGGCTTCCCAGTCGGTTATCTTTTGGAGCATTTCGGTCGGATAGGGATCATCCGGACGAATTCCGAGGGCTTTCTGGTATTCGCCTTTTGCCTGCGGATACTGCCTGGCATTGTAGAACCTGTCTGCGCCGGCAAGCAATTGCCTGTACTGTTGGTCTTCCCTTGCAAGACCCGCCAGCACTCCGTCGATTTCCCGGATTTTGTCGGCAGGATATTTTTCCCGTGGTTTCATTTCCAGGGCTGCCTTGTAATCTTCCCGTGACGAGGTATAGTCCTGTGCAGCCAGACTGGCATCTGCACGTGCTATCAGGTCGGCATAGCGCTGGTTGTCACCCGTAATCTTGTCAATGGCGTTGATCTGGTTCTGGGGATAGGTTTGGTCGGGGCGGGCCGTCAGTGCCGAGGCATAAAGTGTTCGGGCATTTTCGTAATCCTGGTCCTTGTTTGCCTTATCGGCAGCCTTGATGGTTTCGTCGTAATAGAGCCGGTCATTTATTTCCTTTTGCTCTTTTTCCACTTTGGCAATCTTGGCAAGCACAGTCGCATCATCAGGCTTGATGGATAGGGCTGTCCGGTAATATTCCAGTGCTTTTGGATAGAACTGCCGGGCATAGGAAGCATCCCCATTCAATACTGCCGATTCGAAAGTCGATTGCTTTTCGGCCAATTGGGCCAATTGCTGCAACTCCTGATCGATGCGGCTAATCTGCGTTGTCGGATAGGCTTCACCAGGACGGATCTGCAGTGCTTCCTGATATCTCTTCTTCGACTCGTCCCAAAGCTTTTCGTCAAATGCCTTGTCGGCCAAGGCAATAACATCGTTGTATCGATTCTGCGTGTGCATCTGCACTTCTATGCCTTCGATCTCGGCAATGCGTTTGGTTGCATATTCATCGGCTGGCCTGATGATCAAGGCTTGCTGATAGTTTTCTTTTGACTGGGGATATTGACGTGCCGTGAATTGCCGGTCGGCGGTTTGTATGAACTGGTTGTATTTCTCGGTCTGCTGCCGGTTGAGCTCATCCTGCAATCCCAATACCGCAATCAGGTCATTGATCTCGGCGATCCGGTCCTTGGGATATTGTTCCGAGGGGAAAATCCGGCTTGCAGCCTTGTATTCGTCGAGGGCTGCCAGGTATTCCCCTTTGTCAAAATCGGCGCCTGCCTGTCTCAATATTTCATCATACTCTTTTCGCAGTGCTGCCAGTTCGGCATTCGACAAACGTTTCAGCATATCTGCCTCACGACTGACCGACTGCGACTGCAGGACTGCAACCTCAATCAGACGTTTGATCTGGGCATTGTTGTAATAGACTTCCGGAATGAAGTTATCGACCTCGGCAGAGTAATAAATCCGCAATACAGTATTGTCGGCAAAGCCGCGGTTGATTCCGGGAATTTCCGTAAAAAGGTTGACATCGAGCGGATAAGGGGGAAAGATCCGGTCTCGTTGTAATACCGCATTGGGCACGATGGTGGAAATCACGTACTTCTGCGGAAAATTTTCGGGTCTCTGAAAGATCAGGATGTATTCGTTGTTGAATTCGAATCGTAAGTTAAACCGGCCGGTGTTATCCACCTGATAATCGATCATGGGCTGGCCGTTCCTTAACATCTTGATGATGCTGCCTCCAACGTTTCCCTGTTCGGTGGTAATGCGTCCCGAGACGTACAAACCGCCCGGTTCAGTCTGTGCCGGGACCGAAATAGAAGTGAACAGGCATAAAAATGACAGTATGATAAAATAAAAATGGGTTCTCATGTTCATATTTTAATCAATAAAGCAACGGAATTATCGATGAATAATTATTTTCATGGACTGATTTCATTTCTTTCAGCCTGAAATCATTTGGTCAAAATTATGGGAAAATTCAAATTGACACCATTACATCGTATCATATTCCATCACGAGGGTTCAATTCCGGATGTGTCTCTCATTGAATACAGCCACAACATGAAACGGAATTTCCTGATAACCAAACAAATTCAATGAAAAGAGAAGCCAGGCTCATCGAAGCGCTCATTCCCCTGATTATTTTGATAGGATTGCTTACCGCCAATGTTTTCCTCTTTGACGACACGCTGGCCGGAAGTAACCAGATGGCCTTATTGCTGGCTGCAACGGCTGCCGGACTTCTGGCATTGCGGACCGGACTTCGATGGGCGGATATAGAAAGAAAGGTGGTTGACACCATCAAATCCGCTATGCCATCCATGCTCATCCTGCTGATGATCGGTTCCCTGGCGGGCGCCTGGATGATCAGTGGCGTGGTTCCAGCCATGATTTATTACGGACTCGACATCATCTCCCCGAAAATGTTTCTCTTCACGGCGGTGGCTGTCAGTGCCATTGTCAGCGTTGCCACGGGAAGTTCCTGGTCAACGGTCGCCACCATCGGGGTTGCCCTTTTGGGAATCGGTTCGGCCATTGGCATCAGTGAGGCCATAGTGGCAGGTGCCATCATCAGCGGTGCCTATTTCGGTGACAAGATGTCGCCGCTCAGTGATACCACCAACCTTGCTCCAGCCATGGCTGGCACCGACATATTCACACATATCCGTTACATGGTGTACACCACTACCCCATCCCTGATCCTTACCTTCATCATTTTCCTGGTAATGGGTTTCAGCTTTGATTTCAGTGATGCGGTTGTGGATGTACAGAATGTCAAGACTGCCATTGAGGGAACCTTCAATACCTCTCCGTTGCTATTCCTGGTTCCGGGTTTGCTGTTGACCATCATCATCCTGAAAATCCCCCCGTTGCCTGCCCTGATTGCAGGAACATTACTCGGAGTCCTTTTTGCCCTGATTTTCCAGCCCCACATCATCCGTGAGGTTTCAGGAGTCGGTGACGATTACCTGAAAGCGGGTTATATGGCCTCTATGCAGGCGATGTTTGGCTCGGTGTCACTGGTCACGGCCGACAGCAGCGTGAATGAATTGCTTTCCACTTCCGGAATGCGGGGCATGCTCGATACCATTTGGCTGATCCTTGCTGCCATGGTCTTTGGTGGTACCATGGAAGCGGCCGGATTCCTGCGACGTATCACCCAGCCAATCATCCGTGTGGCTACAAAGCCCGGATCACTGGTCGCCTCGACAGTGGGAACCTGCGTATTTTTCAATGCCACGGCATCAGACCAGTATATCTCCATTGTGGTGCCCGGACGAATGTACAGAAAGGCTTATGAGGAGCAGGGACTGAAACCGGAGGTCCTGAGCCGTACGCT
>JACDJC010002039.1_pt1 | contig 16596 bp, 9 predicted proteins | sample 7454191 | NCBI WGS metagenome assembly JACDJC01 (sample SAMN14253291, study PRJNA609438) | sludge metagenome | isolation source: sludge after 25d culture with pyrite and EDTA | collected 2018-12-20 | reverse complement strand
ACCAAACCACTGAGTATATGGAAAGTTTCGCGCCAGTGTTTTTGCCGCGTGGAAAAATGGAAGGAGCATTGCCGAACTGAGGAAAAGAATCATAAGCAAGATGACCATGCCAAAATCTCTCAGTTTTGCAATCAGAAAATGTGGGGTCTCTTTAATATTATAGACACTGTTTAGAATCGTCCTGAGGCTTGAAAAAAATCCGCTTGACGCGAGTATCAGTCCGATGATCCCAAAATAACCTGCAATTTTTTTGTATTTTATAAATTCTTCAACCCGTGAATTTAAAATATTTTTTACAACTGCCGAGTAATTGGAGTAAGGGATAAGGGTCTCGACAACAACATCTAATTGCTCGCGGATTGATGAAATTTCGAGTAAATTTCCCACCACATAAAAAATCACCAGTATGAACGGCATAATACAGGCAAACATTGAAAATGCCAGACCGCCTCCAAGAATAAAAATATGATGAGAACCGGCGCGTGTCTTCAATCCGCGTAAATAATATACAAGCGCTGTTTGTTCGCTTTTTTGATTCCGGGTTACTCTTATTCTCCGGAAAAATCTGAAATGTGATCGTTTTTTGGGGTTCAGCTAAATTCCTCTGCTCTGCATATTTATTATTTTGAATGTTACCTGAATGTAAAATTGTCTTCTTAATCGTTCAATAACGAAGGAAATATTTTTACCGCATCCTCCAGGCAAAATTCTGACGTTGATGTAGACACAATTCTTTGTTAAGATATTTATATTCAAAACAAAACACAATTAACCTGACAAAATTTTACTTTTTTACTATTCGGAGTCTTAATAGCTTGAAAATCGATTCCCGCATGACCGCGATATTTGTGGTCGCCTTCCTGAATCTGATTGGATTTGGAGTTATCATTCCCTTGCTCCCGTATTACGCGGAGACATTTGGAGCGCACCCCACGCAGGTCGGGTTTCTTGTTGCTTCATACGCGGGGGCTCAACTGATCGGCGCGCCGCTGATCGGGCGATTTTCTGATAAATACGGCAGACGTCCGGCGTTAATGTACAGCATTGCCGGTTCGGTTCTCGGTTATATAATATTTGCGAACGCTTCATCATTGTCGCTTCTATTTTTCAGCCGCATGGTATCCGGCTTTATGAGCGGAAATATTTCCGTGGCCCAGGCTTATATAGCCGACATCACTGACGAAAAAGACCGCGCGAAGGGTCTCGGGCTTATTGCCGCCGCTTTCGGACTCGGTTTTATAACCGGTCCGGCTCTGGGAGGCGCATTGAGCGTATGGGGTTATGGCGCGCCCGCCTATGCGGCAGGTATTTTGAATCTTGCCAGTCTTCTTGCCGTTTATCATTGGCTTCCCGAAACCTTAACGGTGGAAGACCGGGAAAACCATTCAGCGAATCAGAACCCGCCGATAAGTTTTTCAGCCCTATCTGACGCGTTAACCCGGCCGCTGGTTGGGACGCTGCTGCAAATGCGCTTTTTTTTCAGTCTCGCGTTCGCGATGTTTACTACGGTTTTTGCTTTGTTTGCTCAATACCGTCTCTCGCTTGACGCTCAGTCAACCGGATACATACTTGCCTATGTAGGTTTGTTGATTGTGGTTGTTCAGGCATTTGCAATTGGCGCGTTAACATCAAGAATTACTGAAGGACGCCTGCTCTTCAGTTCCCTGGTCTTAATGGGATTTTCTCTCTTATTTTGGGCATTTACCTACACAATCCCGGTACTTCTGATTGTTCTCATACCTTTGGCATTATCCAGCGGTGTTTTTAATACGGTAATCAACAGTTCATTAAGTATCGCGGTATCAAAGAAAGAAATCGGAGGCATTCTTGGTATTTCGGCATCTCTCGACAGCCTGACACGTGTCATAGCGCCTTCCGCCGGCGGATATGTCCTGGAACAGTACGGCGCGTCCGCTCCGGGGATTGTCAGCGCGCTATTGCTGATTCTGCTCATTCCGCTCGCGTGGAAACGATTTATATCCAGCCCTCACCCCGCCTTGAACAGTAGTCAAAAAACGCGGAATGATCAGGGCAGATAAACCGGGAAAGTATTCTTTATTTCATCAATTTTATCCTTAAAGAAATTCTCAATATCCAAAACATCTTCCCGGCTGAAACTCCGCTGGTATATACGATCCGGTTTTATAAAGTACAGATTGATTCTATATTGCGCCTGATCAGGAAAAAGCCGGCTTAGAAGCAGGGCATAGGATTTTATCTGCCATTCGTATTTGAGTCCTTCCCTATTAATCTGGTCTTCCGTGATTCGGTTTGTTTTGTAGTCCGCGACCAGCCATTCTCCGTTTTCATCCTTGTATATCCTGTCAAGAGTCCCGGTAAAGTAGTCATCTCCGATCTTCATTGTCACGGATGTTTCGTTTTTGGCGTCAGCCGCGCGGATTATTTCTCTGCCGACCGGTGAATTAAGGATATCCCTGTTCAGATTTACCAAATCCAATCTGAATTCTTCCCTTAATTTTGATTCAAAAATATCAAATTCAAATAATATCTGATCGATGATTTTATCTTCCGGATCTGTATCATCGTTCATCAGTTCCAGATAACGGTGCACCATTTTGCCCTTCAACAACGCGTGATCTGTCTTACGGACATCATCCGCGAAGGTCTCATAGTCACCTTCAAAAAAGCCAAGATGGTATCTGCGGAAATATTCATCTTTATCCTGAAGATATGTCATGATCTGAGTCGCGGAAAATGTTCTGCCGCGGACTTTTCCTTTCAAAGGGATTAAATATTCCGGTGTTTTCTCAGAGTATTTGTCCTCCCCCAGGGCTATTTTCGAGAGACGGCGCAGACCTTTATAAAAACTCTCATAATCACTTTTCGGTGTCCCGGTATCATCAAATCCGGTGACTACCGAAACATCAAATTCTTCCATTTCAATTTTTTTAATTTCATTTAAAGACGCCAAATCTAACCCGAAACGGCTGAAAATCCAGCTCAACGCTGAATCCGCCTCAATTTTCTCTTTCTTGATAGTTGAAGATAGAAACAGGTAATTACTTGATCTTGTCACAGCCACATAAAAAAGTCGTTTCAATTCGGCAATCTGTTTCCTGTGTTCACGGATTTTAATCAGGCGATGAAGAAGGTGATCCTGCGGCTCCTTTTCATCACCGTTGGGTCGCAATTTTGCGCTGAACCCTAAATTTGTATCAATGAGAATTGAAGAGCTTCTGTTTTTCTGTTTTTGATTGAGATAGGGCGCAAAGATAACCGGAAACTGAAGCCCCTTGGAAGCATGGATCGTCATAATCTTTACAGTCCCTCTGTCTTCAAGAGTTACCTGCGCTTCGGCTTCTTTTATTTCCCTGTCGATTAAATCTTCCACGCTGCTCATAAAATCCTGAAATCCGCCCAATCCCCCGCTGTCAAATGCATTTGCCAGATCGATGACTTTCTCCAGATTGGCGGAAAGCTGCTCACCGTCCAATTCGGCGCTCAAAACCGCGTTCAATCTAACATCATCGATAATCATATTAAGCAAATCGAACAGACTCATACGATCACGGCATTCCAACCATTTGGAAGCCAGATCGCCGGCGGCGCGAAGCTGTTCAATATCATCTTCAGAATATCCGGTCTGATTAAATTCCGCGGAAAGTTTTTCAAGATAAGTATTGCCGTCTTCGCTCGCGAGAAGATACAAGGCGCTGTCCGGGATTAAAAACACTCTTGAGCGTAGAAGGGCGATCAGGGCAAAGTCATCCCCGGGATTGCTGATAAATCTGAGTAGATGATAAAAATCAAAAATTTCCTGACGCTGCCAGAATCCAATCCCGCCAACCGTTTTAAAGGGTATTCCTTTTCTCCTCAGGGCTTCTTCTACCTCAAGCAGACGATTTCTGTTTTTCAGAAGAATCGTGATGTCCCCATACTCAAGCGGTAGCTCCTTCTCTTCTGTATCCCATTTATAACAGGGCATCGATCCATCAATCAAACTTCTTATTTTCCAGGCGATGTATTCCGCCTCACCGGGTGACTCGGGATCAGTGGAGTCAAGAATCGCCAACTCCGTCCAGCCCTTTCCCGGCAAATCGCGCTTTGAAGTCAATGGATTATATCCCACTTCGAATGGATTTTCGGGGTTTTCCCTAAGTATATCACTAAACAGGTGATTGATAAACGCGTTCAATCGCGGCAGAAAGCGGAAACTCTCGGAAAAAATCACGTTACCGTCGTATTCGGTTTCAGTATTATATCCCGCTTGCTCCGCGAACAAATTTTTAACATGCCTGAATACCCGTATGTCCGCGTTGCGGAAACCATAAATAGACTGCTTTGGATCGCCCACTACAAACACTTTTTCCGGACCGGAACCTTTATCCCCAAGCGCCGTGACTATCTGCCACTGCAGCTCATTTGTATCCTGGAACTCATCAACCATGATATACTCAAACCTGTTTTGAAATTCCGACAACACCGTTTCATTTCCCGTAAGAAGTTTTAAGGACAGCGATTGAAGATCCTCAAAATCAACACACCCATTTTCTTCTTTCATTTCGACATATTGACGCCGGACAAGTATAAACAGATCGATAAATATTTTTAACAGCTTGAACCATTTGCGGTCATTTTCATTTGGCAGTTCACCGGGATCAACTGTTTGGATATTCTGAGCATGAGATTCGGACATAATACTTAATTCTTTTATCAGGGGACACGCGGGCGGCGACCACCCGCTATTGGTTCCTAAGTAAGCTAAGTTTTTGTATGCGTTTCCTTTTGCGGTTGTGGATTGCTTAATCAGACGAACAAATACTGCTTTTGTCTGCAAATCATCTTTATCGCGTCTGTAATTCTCCCGCAGAGAGTTCAACGTGTCCAGGAGATCTTTACCGGCTTTGTTCTTATCCGCGACGCTGTCCAGCGCGACAATCTGATCACTTAGTTGGACAAATTGATCAATATTTGGATTACCCAGACTCTGATTATAGAGTTCAAGCCATGAACTCTCTAAAAATTTTATATATTCTTCTTCATCCCGGTCCCGGTAAATCTCAATAATCTGATTCATTTCCCAGGGTTTTCCAAGAGCTTCCCGAAGCATATCAATGATTGATTTTCCGGGCAGCTCGAAAAAGAGTTTTGCCCATTCTTCAATCTCTGTGGTCTCTTTGCTGCTGTCGATCTTCTCAAAAATCTTTTTTATCGCTTCATTTATCATTACCGATTGCTTTATCTCATCCATAACCGAAAAATCGGGTACAAGACCGGCTTCAAGCGGGAATTCACGCAAAAGCCGCGAGCAAAAACCGTGTATTGTTGAAATAAACGCCGAATTCAGCTGATCACGAATCTTTAGCAGTTTTTTTCTTTCATCCGGATTTTCTGTAGAAGTCAGTTTTCGGTTGACTTCCTCCGCAATACGTTCCTGCATCTCACCCGCGGCTTTATCGGTAAAAGTAATAGCAAGAACTTTTCTGACTTTTCGCGGATCAAGCATCACAATTTTCAGGTAACGGTCAACCAGAATTTTTGTCTTTCCCGATCCGGCGCCCGCGGTAACAGAAATATTTTTATCCAGCACCAGCGCTTTTTGCTGAGCAATGGTCAATTCCGGCATGTTATTCCTTCTTGTTGTCGGGCCTTCTTTTGGCCGGCCCGTATTATCGATGTTGTTTAATAATATTTGAACTAATTTTTGATTCCCCGTAGTCAGGGGGAGGCTAATTTCATCCTAAATACTGACGGGAATTACTCATCATCATCTCTTCCGGCCATTTTTTTGAGTTTAGCCACATTTTTCTGACACATACGGCGGTATTCACACAGGCTCTCGCAAAAATATTGCTTCGGATACATCGTATGACGAAACATTCCCTGTTTTAATTCTTCAACCTTGTCCACAGCCGTAGCAAGGGAATGTTCGAGCAGATCATCAAAGGTCAGCTCATTTCCAGCATCATCCGTGACTTTTTTATTCGGCAGCGAAGCGTTGCTTCTGCCTAAATCAAAATTAATTTTATTCTTGTCAGCCATGACGTGAATCCGTTGACATTTTTCCGTGTCTTTCACCTGAAAATATCCGGCATAGACCGGATCCAATTCCGGTTTTAATTTTTGAAGCGCTAAGATATAAAACGGCAGCTGAAAGCTGATTCCGTCCAGGATCTGTCTGGCCTTTATATTTTCAGCCTTTGAACCGGTTTTGTAATCAAATATCAAAATCTGATCTTTGGAGTTCATATCCGCGCGATCCAGCTTGCCGCTTAATCTTATGCCTCCCTTTTCATTTTCTAGGCGCGCGGTTGTTTTAACTGATGACTTGCCCGCCGCCGAATCTCCTGTGTACCCGAATGAATATTCCAGAAACGCGGGCGCGAATCCCGTTTGATCTATTTGATCCTGATCATGTTCAAGAAAAACATCCAACAGGCCTTTTGTGCCCGGCATACCGAAATATCTTTTTTTCTCAAGATCCCAGAAAAAGCCATGAAACGGCAAGGCGGCAAAGACTTCTTCGCCAATTTGAAAAAGCCGGTCTCTGTGTTTTGATGGATGGCTCTGCTCTCCTTTTTCAACCAGTTCAGAGTAGAATCTGAACAGTATCTCATGAACGGTATTGCCTCGTTCAAGGCTGGTCATCTCCTCTTCAAATTCAGGTGTTTCTTCGATCTTCAGTTTTCTTTTTAAATAATAAAACATCGGACAGAAAGCGTAATCTTCCAGAGAACTGATGGACCATCCAAAATCTTTATATATTTCTGAAAGTTCCGCGGCAATCGAAGGCACGGATTCCAGATTGCCTTCAAAAACAGAGAATCCATTCGCTGTGATTCGCTGCCGGGATCGTCCTATACGATTCAGAACGGATATAAGATCATGACGTATTCTGCCTTCTGATTCATCGGATAAAAGAACTAAATCTTTTGCGGCTTCTTCCGCCTCAGAAATTTTATTCTGCTGTAATTTTAGTCCTATCTTTTCCCAGAGTTTATTGGAACTGTATAAGTAATTTTCATCCGGCAAATCTGAAAATTTTATATCGGCGATTTCATCAAGTTCCGAAATAAACGTAGAAGTTACGAGTGCCCGCTCTCCTTCATATTTTGGATAGGTCAAAAAAATTGAATCAGCTCCCGAATCGAGCAAATTATAAAACATAAACCGGTCCTGATCCAGCAGTTCTTCAGCAGCGACCAGACCCATTCTTGCCCTTACCGGATCACTGAAAAACACATCTTTTGACGAACTTCTGGGGAAATCTCCATCCACCAGCCCTCCGATCATTAACACATCAAAGTCCAGCGCCTGAATTTCCAGGCGGGGCATAATCTGGACTCCGAATCCCGGCCATTCAGTAAGATTAAAGGAAGCCCGTTCTACCGCTGTTTGTAAATGTCTCAGAAAAACATCGAGCGTGATGGGTTTTCCCCGACTTAGGAATTCCATCGTCCAGATGAACTTATCAAACAGTTTCATAAACCGGTTAAAAGCGCGAAATTCCTTTTCCCTTTGCCTTTCGGTCAAATTTTTATTCTCAGTGGCATACCAGGTTAAAAGTCCGTTCGTCTTCAGCAGTTTTATAAAATGCGATCGAAATTCAGCAATATCCGCTTTTTGAGGAATTAAAAGAAAAGGCTTTATAAAATTGTTCAGTTTCTCAATCTCAGAAAATATTTCTTTCCCTGATTTATGATTCTGTTTTATTGAGATTTTATCCTGCCAGCCGGGCCGTAAATATTTAATGCGGTTTTCCACAATCAATTTATAAAGCGCGGTGGTATTGATCGGTTCTTTCTTATAAATCAGATTGGAATTAAGCAGATCAAATACTTTTTGATATTCAAACCCCGATTCCACCAGACGTAACGTGTTTAAAAAAGCCAGTATGAGCGGGGACTGATTCAGGCTGTAGCCTGTTGACAGATTGAAGGGAATACCGTGTTCGGTAAAAACCTGCCGGATCAGCGGTACATATCTCTCCATATCGCTGAACGTCAGCGCGATTCTGTCTAGGGGCATTTTTTTATTCAGATGAAGATCACGGGCCTTGGCGGCCATAAAGGCAACTTCATCACGACGATTTTGAAGAGGCTGAATTTCGACATGATTATGCAGGCCGCTTTTTGTCTCTTCCTCATGATCGCGATTAAAAAGTCTCATCGCCAACGGTCCCGGAGATGATATGGTTTCCACCTGAGCTCCCATTACCTCAAAGCGGGAAATAACAGCGGATGTATGCCTGAATAAATCCTGATTGTGATCAACATACTCGATTTTTACATGAACCTGACACCACTCCTTGATTTTTCCGATAAATTCATACATCGCGGGTGTGAAGAGTCCGTAGCCGCTGATATAAACGGACCGGGTTCCCGGAAATATCCGTTTAAACGATTTCTCATCAAGTAGTTTCGCGGCGGTATGCATGGCGAAGGCTTCATCGATCAGCTTATCTCCGAGCAGCTCATCCAGTTTGGATAACAGCAGCTTAAAATCATCGAGTTTCAACTGATTTTCACTTATATCGGTCAAATCAATATCGTCAAAATTAGAAGATGAATAACCAAATCTGCGCAGTTCATTGATCATATCGCTCGTTTTTTTGACAAGGCCTACCGGAATTTTATCTTTTGCCGGAAGGTATTTCAGCTCCCTGTAATTCGATCGCAACAGCTCTTCTACCATAAAAAGTTGCATATCGCTGTTAATGACCCGCTTTCCGGAAAAATGATTCTCATAAAGTTTCAGGAGCAGCTGATCGAATGTAAAAACCGGCGGATCAATTAGCGCGTTACCCGACGCTGAATCCAGCAGGCTTTTTTTAAAAAGCCGTACCGCCCTGTTTACCGGTAAAATAGCCAGGTAATCTGATTTCCCATCCTCTACATGTTTTTTAATTTGATCTTCAAAATAATAGTATTTTTTTAGTGCCCCTTTGTAGATATAAAGCTGGCTCATAGATTCTGCTATTTCCTTTTTGTGTTTAATTGCCCCGGCAGGCCCACTCTACTGCTTTATCGGTTGTCTGCGGATTTGCGTCGTTTTATCTTTTCTTGGAAAATCGAGTATGAATTTCGTCCCTTTGCCTTCGACACTTTCAAAAGTGAGACGTCCCTCATGCGCTTCCATAATATTTTTACTTACGGCTAAACCGATTCCGCCGCCGTCACTTTTTGTCGTGAAATACAGCTCGAACAACCTCTGTTGTACCTCTGCCGACATACCTTTGCCGTCATCCTGAATTTCAGCGAAGATCCGGTCGTTTGAGCTTCTTGTCTTAATTAACACTATGCCGTTTTGATCGATGGCCTGGAAGCCATTCAATACGATATTCAGTATCACCTGCTTGAGCTGATCAGGATCACCGTAAATAAAATCAATCGTATCATCCAGTTGTGATTCAATACGTATATTACGTTCGATTGCCTGCTGCTGAACTAAAAACAGGACATCTTTCAGGATGGAATTCAGGTTGATCAGATTTAAATCTGTTTTTTTGATTCGCGCCAGATTAAAGAACTGACTGATAATCCGGTTGAGTCTCTTCACTTCATTCTGGAGCACATCAAGAGACCGGGTTACCGTCGCGTCCTCGGTAATCTGCATCTTTTTAATTCTTACATTCAGAACTTCGGCGTGAATGGCGAGTGATGAAAGCGGGTTTTTTATTTCGTGACTGATAGATGATGCCAAATTGGCAATCACTCCGAATTTCATTGATCTTTGAAGATTGTGCTGTAGTTCATTCAGCAATTGAAGGTCTTTAAAGGAGAGTAATACACCGTTTACTCTGGATTCTTCTCTCAGAACCTGCGTGGAAACACGGGTCAGCAAACTTCTCCCATCCGGCAGCCAGACAGCCATCTCCCGGTTTGTCTCAAGCGCGCCGCCCCGGAACGCGTTCGCGATCACCGTTTGCAGTTCCTTGTTCTGTGATTTGATATGACTAAAATAGTCTGTGAAGTCATCAGTATAATCGCACCGGAAAAGTTTTACGGCCGCATCATTATAGCTGCTGATTTGCCCCTCCTGATCCAACAATATGATGCTTTCATCGGCAAATTTGAGCAATGCCGAAATTCTTTTTTCCGCTTTTTTATAGCTTTCACTAAGAATATTCACCTTTTCAATTGACCTGTTCAGGCTCATAAAAGTGTCAGTAAACTCATCATTTCCCGTGTAATTGATCCGGTAGGAAAAGTCGCCGTCATTTAATTTGCTGGCCATTTTTTTAATCGACTCAAGCGGTTTGGTGTACGTTCTCGAAACAAAATAAAAGGTAAATATAATCAGTATGGTAAATACAACGGTGATGGGGATAAAGATAAGAGATAAATCCTTATAAAGCAGGTATAGCTCTTTATATGAGAGAACCAGCCTTAAATATCCAAATACATTTCCCTCTTTATTTTTGAGCGGCACAATGACATCAACAACCCGGAAATTTCCTTCCCATTCCTTGCTGAGGACCCGGGGCTGGTCTCCGGTCAGGTTAGCCAATTCTTCTGTGGATGTATATTTTTTCCCTTCAACAGCTTTATCACTGCTGAGAAGTATTTTCATCTTATCATTAATCAACAGGATATGCAAAATACTACCCGTCTCGGTCGTAAGCGAACTCATTAGTTTTCGTACACTGTTCTTTTCTCTTGACGTAAGCGATTCCAGATTTTGATCCGCCGCGTTTATGAGCGTTTCTTCAACCGACCGGGCCAGCAGAAGAGATGTCCTTCTGATCAACTGTTCACTAAGGTTGGAATAAGTCTGGTATATCAGAAAAACGCTGATCCCGACAGCCAGGAAGAAAACCCCGATAATGATGATAATACGCTTATAAAATGATTTCATCAAGAATGCTCTTATATAGTGTCAGAGTGTCAAACAGACATTAATTATTGACTATTCCCCCGGGCGGAAACGGGAATTTCTTTAATTGGCTTATCATTACCGATAAGATAGTATTTTTCGAACAAATTGGCAACGGCGCAGGCATGGTTGGGTATGATAACCACCGGACTGCCAACCTGAACCGGATGCGGATGGTGAAGCCGGACAACGCCGTGTTCTTCGGATAACCTTGCAATTTCACCGTCAACATTGATCAACGCGCCATATCCAGACAACAGCGATGCAGAATGCGCGCCGCGATCCAGATTAAGCGCCTTACTGCCGGCGTCGATGACGATTTGATTTTCCGACGGTTGCGAAATAACCGTTGACATCACAAACAAGCCGCATATCTCAGGCCCGCAGACACCAAGAGCTATCTGAATCCCGTCATAGAATACATAATTCCCCGGTCTTATTTCATTAACGGATGGATTCGCCGCCGACCAGCGTACCGTCGGTGTTGATCCGGTACTGACCGTCTTTACGTCAATACCATTTTGCCTGAGCAGCCGCCCTGCTTTTTCCATAACGGCTCCTTCATGAATCCCGATTTTCATGATTTCTTCCGTCGAAGAAGCGGCATAGGCGTGACCCGCATGTGTAAAAATCCCTTCCATCTCAAGCCAGTCAGTTTTTTTGATTTTTTTTGCCAGCGCGACAAGTGACTCATCCACCGCCATCCCGCAGCGGTGCAATCCGCTGTCAATTTCGATTCGTACTTCTAAAGGTTTGTCAGAGTGGTGAAAAGTATTTTCAAGAGCGGATATCTGATCAGGATGATCCAACCCGATAATCAGCCGTATTTTATGATGGAGTTTTTTTAACCTGCTCATTTTTATTTGCTGCGTGATCTGATTGGCGATGAAAATGTCTTCGATTCCCGCGTCCGCCATAATTTCCGCTTCAGAAAGCTTCGCCACCGTAATTCCGTAGGCGCCTGTTTTTATCTGACGCAATGCGATGTCAATGGATTTATGCGTCTTTATATGCGGACGTAGTCTGCAGGAGTGACTGTCGGCGAGCTTCTGCATCGCGTGAATATTATCGATCAACCTGTTTTCGAGAATCAGCAGCGCGGGAGTCGGGATCTGAGTGTGCAACGGGATTATGTGATGATACGGAAAAATTTGCGCATTTAAAGTTGACATGATGGTCTGTTATCTCAAATTTGTATTTTATACAGACTGTTAACTACAAAACCTTCTTTTCGCGCTGTCAGAACTGTGAAAATTTCTTTTTAATCCTGGTCCAAAGCCCTTCGCCCAGAAAATAATTTGCCGTCGTGGCGATATTTTGGATGGATGCCAGGATATCTCCTTCACCGGCCCAGTGTTCATAGATAATATCCGGATCATTATTGTTAAGATAATCATTCAGAATATATGCCGCCACAGCCAGATCGTCCATGTAGCCGATCGGCCCGAGAATCGCTTCGGGCAGGAGATCGATAGGCATGATAAAATAAGCCACCCCCGCCGCAAACTTCACTTTTTTGTCATTCGGCACACGACTATCCAGACTCAGTTTTACCAGTAAGTGGAAGAAATCAGGAGCCAGCATCAACAATTCCGCATGCTTGAAATTCTTCTTTTTCAGATACGCGTGAATCTGTTTTCTCATTTTCTGATAAAAATCTCTTTGATCCCGATTCATTTCATCTTTAATGATTTCATCATTCATTTTCAGAATCCCCGTTCTTTTCTCAGCGCGTTATAGGCGTTGTTTATTTCGGCCATTTTTTCATTTGCTATTTTTATAAAATCTTCCGGAATGCCCTTTGCCATTAACTTATCAGGGTGATATTCCACAACCAATTTTCTGTATGATTTTTTAATTTCATCATCGGTTGCCTGAGGAGTCACCCCAAGTATGCGGTAAGCTCCGTCATTATTCTTGACATAAATCGCCATTATCTGATCGTATTCCATTTGCGAAATTCCAAGCACCGAAGAGACCTGCCGGATAAACTGCTCTTCCGCCGGGTGAAAATGTCCGTCGGCCATGGAAATCCTGAACAGCAGCTGGATCATCATTTGCGCGACATCCGGCTGATACCCGATCAGGCTTTTAAATTGTCTGGCAAAGCTTAAACCATCTTCCGGCGATTTTTTCGCCTCATTAAAAAGTCGCGCGACAATCTTCCGCTCCTCATCTTTTAATCCCAGATCCGCTCTGACAAAATGATCAAATGCTTTCACCTCATCATCGGTGACAACACCATCGGCCTTTGCCATTTTTGCCGCCAGCGATGCAAGACTCACATAAAATACAAACTGACGATCATGGTCACTACCAACATCGGAATATCCTATTTGTTTTCCGCAATAAGGACAGCTCCAATTTCCGGGATGGTCGATAATTACTTTATTCCCGCAATGCGGGCACTGTACCTGTTGCTTCTTGCCGTTACCCGAGTCGGCATCAAAGGAATGTCCGATCGCGCCTCCGATGATGGCCCCCAGCGGGCCTCCAACCATGAACCCCAAACCTGCCCCTATTGCTTTGCCCCAAAATCCCATTTAAATCTCCATTTTTTTATCTAATTTCCTCGATGGTCTCAGTCAGTGAAATTTAATATCCTTAAGTTAGCAAATAAGCCTAAATCATTGATTAACTGCTCATTGATGCCATCGAACTGAGAATCAGTTTATTCTTAATTTAAAAAATACATGCTATAAATAAAACCCGAAATACGCGGTAATTTTCATACAAGACCATTTAATCCTGAAAAAACAATCAATTTTCATTAAATTAAAATCATCCTTTTATCATTAAGAGAATTAATCATGCAATTTCGTACCGAGATTAATCCGGACAAAAGTCCGGTTTTGATGGAACACGATCACAAAATTTTATCAATGGGATCATGTTTTGCCACCAATATCGCGCAATATATGAAGAAATCCCGGTTTAAAATCATTGAAAATCCATTTGGCGTTCTTTATAATCCCGCGTCGATCTATTCTGCGGTGAGCCTTTTAATCGAAAACAAACTATTCAAACCGTCTGATCTGATATTTCATGACGATGAATGGCACAGCTTTTTTCATCACAGTGATTTTTCCCATCACAAAGCGGAAACATGTATCGAAAAAATTAACCGGGAATTAAATTCCGCGGCCGATTTCTTGAAAACAACAAACTGGCTTATTTTAACCTTTGGCACAGCCTATGTTTTCAGGCATACACAATCCGAATTAATTGTTTCTAATTGCCATAAAATTCCATCACAAGAATTCGATCATTTCCGCTTACGAACGGATCAGGTTTATGACTATCTTCAAAAAACGCTTCAGATGCTCGCGCGGATTAATCCGATGATCAAAGTCATCATGACGGTCAGTCCGGTACGTCATCTTAAAGACGGTCCGGTTCAAAATCAACTAAGTAAATCCACCTTGCTTCTTGCCATTGATAAAACTGTAAATGAGAATGAAAATTGTTTCTATTTTCCTTCCTTTGAAATCATGATGGATGATCTCAGGGATTACCGGTTTTATGACTCTGATCTTGTACATCCGAACCGCGCCGCGACTGACTATATCTGGGATAAATTCCGTGAAACATGGCTGACCCATAATGCCGGAATTGCCTTAGCAAAACTGGAGAAACTGGCATCGGCGCGTTCGCACAGGGTTAGAAATCCGGATTCGCCGGCGCATCAAAAATTTTTGGATCAGCAGATCCAATTTATCGGTGCATTAAAAAATGAATATCCGTATCTTGACTTAGATGAGGATCTTCAATATTTCAGAAATCTAAAAAATACCTGATACGGCTAATATGAACTTTTAATTTTAATATGCATTTTATTTATTAATTATTAAATCAATTTCCGAACGACTGGTAAAAGAATATATTTTACGGGAAAAAATCCATGCTAAGATTGTTATTGTCTGCTTTAATATTTTTAATCTTATCGGTTCACACCAATTTATATGCTCAGCAAACAGAAATTGAACGGTATATAGAAAAAACTGACAAACAAATTATTCCTGTATGGATATATTTTAAAGACAAAGGTCCTCATTCTGAGATTAGCTTAAAAAAACAGACCGAATATTTAACCGAACGAGCGGTCACCAGACGGCTTAAAGTCAGGCCTGCCGGTCAACTATATGATTATGACGATATACCCGTCAATGTTACATATATCAATATGCTGCTCCCATATGCCGCAAAAGTAAGGATTCGGTCGAAATGGCTGAACGCGGTAAGCATCGACATCAACAGAGATGATATCAGTAAATTAAACCAGTATGAATTTATTGACAGGGTCACGCCTGTACTGGGTTATCAGCGTAATGAACCGGAATCCGGTGAAATATATGAGGGGAACGGAACCAAATTACACAAAGGCGCCGGGGAGATTGATTATGGCAGTTCGATCACTCAACTGGCGCAAATCCAGGTTCCGGTCTTACACGCTGATGGGTTGAATGGCGAGGGTGTTTTGATTTGTATGCTTGATGACGGATTCGCGAAATACGATCAGCACATTGTGTTTGATTCACTAAAGGTCATGGGCACATGGGATTTTATCAACAATGATGAAACCGTTGATGATAATGACGGATCGGGTAAACATGGCACCAAGACGCTCTCTACCATCGCGGGCTATGCCCCCGGTGAGTTGATCGGGCCGGCATACAAAGCTACTTTTTTGCTGGGTAAGACAGAAGACGATTTTGACGAGACGCCCGTGGAAGAAGACTACTGGGTGGCCGGGCTGGAATGGGCCGAGAATCAGGGCGCCGATATCTTAAGCAGTTCTCTGGGTTATATCGACTGGTACACTCCCGATGATATGGACGGGGTAACAGCGGTGATAACCATTGCCGCCGACAAAGCGGTAAGCCGGGGACTGATTGTCGTCAATTCGGCAGGCAATGAAGGATTCAATGCTTCACAAAACACATTGATCGCTCCCGCTGACGGGAAGAATGTCATCGCTGTGGGGGGCGTGCTTGCTGATGGTACCCGCTGGGGAGGGTCGTCTGTGGGTCCTACTGCCGATGGAAGAATCAAACCCGATATGGCCGCCATGTCATCCGGTGTAAAAGTGGCATCGGATTTCACAACCACTTCATTTACAACCGCATCGGGTACTTCATTTTCCTGTCCGCTGGTCGCCGGCTCAATCGCGCTTCTGCTTCAGGCTTTTCCGGATCTGACACCTGCTCAGGTGGTCAACTCATTAAAAGCAACCGCCAGTCAGTCACATAATCCCGACAAATTATTGGGATGGGGAATTGTGAACATGATGGAGGCCTATAATTTCGCTTCATGGAATTATGGGGGTGGCGGAGAAAGTCCCTATTTATTTTTGCTTGGACAAAACTACCCTAACCCGTTCAACTATTTTACGGTCATCAGATTTTCAGTTGTGGGAGAAAGTCTCGTCACCATTGATTTATATGATATATTAGGAAGAAAAGTAAGAAAATTATATGATGCGGTCGTGAGTGGCCGGGGAAGTAAAACCATATATGGAAATGATCTTGCCTCGGGGATATATTTTTACAGGATAGTTGCAAAAGATCTGGTTTCGGGGAAAGAGAGCAGTCTGACGCGAAAGATGATTTATGTGAAATAAAAGAAAGATGATGACTTTTAAATTAAACAATAATATAGATATTTATGCGAATAACAGCTTGTCAGATCATAATAATCTGATTCTAATTTATTCACGGGGAATAGGTTGATTTTTAAATTCCCCTTATTCTTTTTTCTTTT
>JACDJC010002038.1_pt1 | contig 16603 bp, 16 predicted proteins | sample 7454191 | NCBI WGS metagenome assembly JACDJC01 (sample SAMN14253291, study PRJNA609438) | sludge metagenome | isolation source: sludge after 25d culture with pyrite and EDTA | collected 2018-12-20 | reverse complement strand
GGTGGAATGTGTGCAGCGAACCCAGGGATTGATGGTCAGGGCTGGAAATCCTCTCGGCATCAAGTCTTTATCAGACCTGGTTCGAGCCAGATACGTCAATCGCCAGAAGGGGAGCGGCACGCGGATTCTGATCGACTATCTAACAAAGCAGAAGAATATCGATCCTGCGACCATTAGTGGATACAATCGTGAGGAATATACGCATTCTGCGGTGGCAGCTTCGATCGCGGCAGGTACAGCGGATGCGGGTTTGGGTATTTTTTCGGCGGCGAAAGCCTTTGGGTTGGGTTTTATTCCGATCTACGAGGAGCAGTACGACCTGCTCGTGCAGCTGGATGCGTTGCCATCGGTAATGGTGGAAAAATTGCTGGATATCCTGCGCGGAGAGGAATTTGCCCGCCGGTTGGTACAATTAGGCGGTTACACACTGGACCATCCAGGGGAGATGCGCTTATGGAACTGAATCACTTGGACGAAAACGGGAAAGCGGTTATGGTCGACATCGGCCAGAAACCGGTCACGGAGCGGATCGCGGTGGCTGCCGCTACCGTGCGCATGAAAGGGGAAACACTGGCGTTGATCCGTGAAGATAAAATTAAAAAAGGCGACGTGTTCGCGTGCGCGCGGATCGCAGGGATCATGGCTGCCAAGCGCACACCGGAGCTGATTCCCATGTGCCACCCCATTCCCATCACAAGCGCTGCTGTAGACCTTTCACCTGTCGAGCCGGACGTGGTCTTGATCACTGCAACAGTTAAGACAAATTACGGAACCGGTGTGGAGATGGAAGCACTGACCGCTGCGAGCGTGGCAGCGCTGACAATTTATGACATGTGTAAATCGGTAGATCGCGGCATGACCATCGAAAACATCCATTTGGTCAAAAAGAGCGGCGGCAAATCCGGTGATTTTATTCGTGAAGAGGGCTAATTATTATGCGTGACGGGTTCGGTCGAAACATCGATTATTTGAGGCTTTCTGTTACTGAACGCTGTACGCTGCACTGCGCTTACTGCCGTGCTGCTGCGGGAAACTATCCAAATAAAAGTGAACTCAGTGCAGATGAATTTACCCGCATCGTGAAAGTATTTGCAAAGTTGGGTATTCGCAAAGTTCGACTGACTGGCGGAGAACCTCTGATGCGCAAAGATATCCTTGAGATCATTGAAAACATCGCTGCAATTGACGGGATCAAAGAGTTGTCGATGACCACAAATGCCCAGCAAATTGGGGGGCGGGCGCTCAAACTCAAACAGGCTGGTCTTGATCGGGTTAACATCAGCATGGACTCGCTGAAGCCGGAGCGGTTCAAGGAAATGTGCGGAGGAGACCTGAGTCTTGTGCTCAATGGCATTGAGGAGTCGATGGCTGCCGGGCTGACGCCGGTAAAGATCAACGTGGTTTTAATTCACGGTGTGAATGATGATGAGGCGGATGATTTTATTGAACTTACCCGCACTAAACCGCTGGATGTGCGCTTTATTGAGCTGATGCCGATGGGAATCCTTGGTCAGGATAAAAGCCTTCGGGTGAACAACACTGATTTGATCAATGCGAGACCGCATCTAAAACCCCTTACCCCGCGTTATCCCAGCCAGCCGTCACGCGATTACCAGGTGGATGGGTACCTGGGAAGAGTGGGTTTTATCAGCCCGCATTCGCAAAAATTCTGCCACCTGTGCAACCGGGTGCGGTTAATGAGCGACGGAAAATTGCGCATGTGCCTGGGGGATAACTCGGAAATTTCCATCCTCGAAGCGCTGCAAAGCGGTGAGGATGAACTGGAAAAAGTCATCAGCCAAGCCATCTTAAACAAACCGATGCAGCATCATTTTGAGAATGATTTCATCACGAACAAGGACATGAGCAGGATTGGAGGATAAGACCAGTGGCGAAAGTGCTTTCTGTCAACATCAGTGAGTCCAGGGGAACAAGGAAACACCCGGTAACGGGTGAGGTGAAAGTGACCGGGCTGGGAATCGAAGGAGATGCGCACGCGGGTGAATGGCCCCGCCAGGTGACCCTGCTTGATCGGCAAAGTGTCGAGAAGATGGTTAAAAAAACGGGCAAAAATTTCCCTCCCGGAAGCCTAGCCGAGAACGTTGATACTGAAGGCATCGAGATGCATACGTTGCCGGTCGGGAGCCGTTTACTGGTTGGTAATGTGGTGCTGGAGATCAGCCAGATCGGAAAGGACCCCGAAGAAGACAGCCCGTTTCATAATGAAGTAGGAATCAGTATCATGCTGAGCGAAGGGGTATTTACACGCGTGATCAAGCCGGGGACGATCAGGGTGGGAGATGAAATCTCGGTGGTTCCGGATATCCGGGCTGCTGTTATCACGGTCAGTGATAAGGGGCATGCCGGCACGCGCGAGGACCAAAGCGGACCTGCGCTCATCGAAGCGCTAAAAGGAAAAGCCCGTGTTGACAGGACTGCAATTGTGCCGGATGAACTTGAGGAGATCAAAGCATTGCTGAAAGAGCTTTGTGATTCAGGTGAATTTGATGTGATCTTCACCACCGGCGGCACTGGTTTTGCCCCGCGCGATGTAACCCCCGAAGCGACCATGGCGGTGATTGATCGGCATACACCAGGCATTACCGAGGCGATCCGCCAGGCGAGTATGCAAATCACCCGCCGGGCGATGCTCTCCCGGGCTACGGCAGGCATCCGCCGGAGAACATTGATCGTCAACCTGCCGGGCAGCCCGAAAGGCGCTGTCGAATCCATCGAGGTCTTTTTGCCGGTGATGGCGCACGCGGTTGAGACGCTGCGCGGCGATACCTATGAATGTGGAAGATAATAGACCAATACGAGGTGTCCGTTATAAACACAGTATAATATGACTAAGACTATCAGAAAAGGAGAAAAAATGAAAATTAGTGCACGCAACCAACTCAAAGGAAAAGTTGAGAAAGTAATTATGGGCGCTGTCAATGCGGAAGTAATCATCCGCACAAGTGGTGGTGAAACGATCGTTTCGATTGTTACCAAGGAGTCCGTAGAGAGCCTTGGCTTGGTGGAGGGTAAGGAGGTTTACGCGGTTGTTAAGGCATCTAATGTAATGGTGGCGGTAGATTAAATAATCTTTTTTGAAGCGGCTGTGTGAAAGATTTGACACAGCCGTTTTTTTATATAAAAAATTTGTTACGACCCTCGTTTATACCCACTCAACCTGTCCGCTTTCAGTGTGCTCGTATCCACCCAGGCGGCGCAGAAGTGCATGGAACCCGTCACTTTGTAACCATAGGATCAATTGTTGAACGGGCGGAAGAGCTAAGGTTATTTCTCTCATCACAAGGTCGTAACGTTCAAGAGTGAGAAAAATGAAATCCAGACCGTAAGCTCTGGCAGCGGCTTCCAGCCCGATGCCTGTATCTGCACGTGAGTCAAACACAGCAGCCGCGACTTCAGAATGGGTGATCTTTTCATCCCTGTAACCCTGGATTACGGTGGGATCGATTTTAGACTGCTGCAGCAGCGAATCGAGGTAGACTCGTGTGCCCGACCCCGCCTGGCGGTTAATATAACGGACATCCGGTCGGGCAAGGTCTGTGATGGTGTGAATATTAAGTGGATTACCACTTTTTACAATGAACCCAACCTTCCGTTGGGCCAGGGTGACCAGGGCGATCTTTTCGCCTGGAAACAGGCGTTGAATAAAGGGGGCGTTGTACGTTTCTGATTGTTTATCCCACAGGTGCGAACCGGCGATATCCGTCTCTTTTTTTTGCAGGCTTAGCAAACCCGGAAGGCTGCCAGTAAAGGAAATTTTTAAACCATAATCAGGGGCAACCTCATTGAAATGTGTGGCCATCCAGGCCACTGCCAGATCGTGGCTGCCTGAAAAGCGCAGAGTTTTTGCAGACGACCGGCTTTGAGGTTGAACGACAGCGCGCCAGCGATTGAGCGCAACCCTGAACGCGTCCTCCACATCAAGAGGGGAGTACCCCGATGTCATGGATTCCAGTAAAAAGGTTTCAGCCCGGTGGATGAGGTTGGCTCTTTGTAATGTATCCGCTGGCGCAAGCGGCGCTGCTCCTGTGACGCGGGTCCGTTTTCCAACGTGAGCGGCAACCAGTCCAGCAGATTCCAATTCCCGGATGGCACGTTGAACTGTACCGTTTGTGCAGTTCCACGTGTCAGCGAGGGTTCTTATGGATGGAATGGGATCGCCGGGTTTGTAGCTGCCATTATTGATTTCATTGCGGATGTACTCGGCAATGCGCAAATATAGAAAATCTTCATCCATAGCGGCTCCGATCTTTCTATCATTTTACCCGTTCATTCTATTGACGGGATAATCAAGTAAAGCTATCATTAAATGTATAACATTAACTATACAATTATACAGTATATGATGTGTTTAGTTAGAAGACAAGTGTTTGTTTGCGGGAAAGGTACTTCATTGTTTTACTAAAGCAATTGATTAAAAAAATATTAAGGAGTGGAAAATGAAGAAGTCAATCGTCACAATGCTGGGGCTTATACTGATCTTAAGCCTGCTGCTGGCAGCTTGCGCGGCAAAGCCGACCGAAGCCCCGGCAGCATCCCCTGCACCGGAAAATCCTGATGTGATCCTTGCGACCACGACCAGCACCAGGGATTCAGGCCTGCTTGACTACCTGTTACCCATGTTCCAGGAGCAGACCGGCTATAACATAAAGATGGTCGCTGTTGGAACTGGTGAAGCGCTGGCGATGGGTGAGGAAGGCAACGCTGATGTGCTACTGGTACACGCACCCGCTTCAGAACTTGAACTCATGGAAGGCGGGTATGGCAAGGATCGCTTCCTGATCATGCACAATGACTTCGTTATCGTGGGGCCGGCGGATGACCCGGCGGGAATCAAAGGCAGCGAGAGTACAGCAGCGGCATTCACAGCCATAGCTGCTAGTGAATCTCCGTTCACCACCCGCGGCGATGATTCTGGAACGCATAAGATGGAACTGAGTTTGTGGGCATCCGCAGAAATTACCCCGGAAGGTGATTGGTACATTAACACTGGTCAGGGGATGGGAGATACGCTGCGCATCGCTTCAGAGAAATACGCATACACGCTCACCGACCGTGCTACCTACCTTGCGCTCAAGGATACACTTGATCTCGATATTCTGTTTGAAGGCGACAAAGTGCTGCTCAACATCTACCACGTCATTACGGTCAACCCGGATAAATGGCCGAACATGAATTATGATGGCGCAAAAGCCTTCGCCGATTGGCTGGTGACCAAAGAGGTGCAGGATCTGATCGGTAATTTTGGTGTAGATAAATTTGGTCAGCCGCTGTTCTTCCCGGACGCGGGAAAACCAGAGTACTAGTAAAATAGCCCTGTATGCAGAATCTCATAGACGGCATTATCAGGGCAATCCAGCTGCTGTTTCAGGGTGATCCGGAAGTTGTCCAGATCACCCTGCTTTCGCTGGCGGTTTCAGGCATTGCGACCCTAATCAGCATCCTAATCGGTCTGCCGCTGGGAACCTTCCTGGCAATGGTTCATTTTCGTTCGCGCCAATTCTGGATCAGCCTGATCAACACCGGTATGGCGCTGCCACCGGTGGTGGTGGGGCTGGTGGTTTCTATTTTCCTGTGGCGCAGCGGCCCGCTTGGATCGCTCAATCTCATCTATACCCCCGCTGCCATCGTGATCGCCCAGGTGCTTATCTCGTTCCCGCTGGCAGCCGGATTGACGATCTCTTCGCTCCAACAACTTGATCCGCGGCTCAGGGTTCAACTTTTAGGTTTGGGCGCATCAAAAATCCAGATGATACTGGCGTTGTGGAAGGAAGCGCGGCTTGCACTTGTTGCTGCGCTGATCGCCGCGTTCGGGAGTGTTATTTCGGAGGTGGGAGCCTCCATGATGGTTGGCGGCAATCTCAAAGGTTCCACCCGCGTACTCACCACTGCTATTGTGCTTGAAACGAGCCGCGGGGAATTCGCATCAGCCATCGCGTTGAGTATCATATTATTAAGCCTGGCTTTCCTGGTGAATTTTGCGTTAACGACTCTACAACAACGCAGGAAATGAGCGCATGAATTCTCTTCTTGAAATCCAGGATCTACTGGTAAAAGCAGACGGAAACATCATCCTCGATCTGCCCGAACTTGTTGTCGAAAAGAATGAGGTTCTGGTAGTTGTAGGACCAAACGGAGCGGGCAAGAGCACCCTGCTGCAGGTGGTTGCCGGTTTGAGAAAGACCTCACGGGGTACTGTCAAATTCACAGATTCGCCCGATTTGAGAGACCTGGCTTACCGCCGCAAGATCAGCACTGTGTACCAGTCGCCCCTCCTGCTGAGTGGAACCGTCGAGAACAATATCGCCAGCGGGCTTAAATTCCGCGGGATAAATCAGCAGGACATACGCCAGCGGGTCGATTTCTGGATGGAACAGCTGCACATTTCTCACCTGGCAAAGCGCAGATCCGGCTCACTTTCCGGTGGCGAAGCGCAGCGGGTCAGCCTGGCACGGGCTTTCTGCCTGCAAACAGAATTGATTCTGATGGACGAGCCATTCAGCTCCCTGGATACCCCCACTCAGCAGGAGCTGCTAGGGGACCTGCGCGAGATTTTTACGCGGACAAACCAGACCTGTATTTACGTTACCCACGACCTTGAAGAAGGTCTGGCGATCGGCGACCGTGTTGCGGTGCTGTTCAAGGGGAAATTGCATCAGTTGGACAGGGTTTCACATGTGTTTTCACACCCCAACACCCCTGAGGTCGCTGCTTTCGTGGGAGTGGAGAACATCATCCCGGGGAAAGTGGAGCGGAAACTGGACGACCTGGTGCAGGTGAAAGCGAACGGTTCTCTATTTGATGTGGTGAGCGACCTGCCACCCGGCACACCGGTGTATATTTGCCTGCGACCTGAGGACATCACGCTCTACAACGATTCAGTTGAAATAAAGCCTTCCTCTGCCCGCAACAGGCTGCACTGCAGGGTGACCCAGTTGATCAACCAGGGTCCACTCACTCGCGTTCAACTGGAAGCGGGATTCAACCTCACCGCGCTTGTCACCCGACCATCGGTGAAAGAATTGGAACTTGAGGCAGGAAAAGAAGTGATCGCGGTCTTCAAGTCCACCGCGATCCATCTCATCGAAACCTGCTCTGATTCTTAGAAAACCAGATTACCCGTTACTCATCCTCAGGCAATTTGTAGGCGTGCCGTAATCCCATATCTTCGCTATTATCGATCGCTGATTGCATCTCGTCGATCATTCCAACGCCATGACGGTACTGGAACGGCCACATGGACCGAAGGTGGAAGAATGCGACGCGGTCACCGTCCTTGAGAGGATGGTTGAGATCAGGCTGCATACCCGGCATCGCGCTCAGGTCACCGTTGATAAAGGTGATGCCCCGTTCCTCAGTCTTCATTCCCAGTTCGTTCAACAGGTCCTGCAGTGTACTGTTTTCCTGTAAAGAGACATTAACATTGGCAAAATTACGCTCATTTGGATCACCACCATAAACGGCCAGGTTGCCATAAAGCCAGGTGTCAATATAGATCTCGGTCATTTATCCTCCTCCGATGGGTGGAAAGATTCCCACCTCATCCCCCTCATTAAGTTGCTGGTCGAGTTCACAAATAATTCCATTCACAAAGCAGATCTTGACCTCATCAGGGGGTAATTTTAAACCTGCTGCAAGTTCTCCGAGTGTGCTTTTATCAGAGATTTCAATTTCAATCGCTTCGCCTATGGAAGCTTCGGGCAGATATTGCCTTAGATTTGCGAATAGTTTCAGCTTGATCTTCACTTTTTTACCCATGTAATGATGAATCAGGGGCAAATCACAATGTCTTGAGCCCACAGGCAATCCGCGCAGGAGGGATTCCATCCCCAGCATCCTTCGTTCAGCTCACGCAGGTCGCAAGTGTCGCGCAGGTCGCAATCCGGGCAGGAGGGGAAGTGGAAAATGAGCACTTCGCTGCGGAAGCGGGTGTAATCTTCTGACATCCATATCTCTGCCAGGGAGGAATCATTGACATTACCCAGCACGTAGCGGGTGACATTTTTCTTCCGTCCGTCAATGGCGTAGTATGAGTAGTTATGGGAGAGCGCATAACAAGGTGCTACTCCTCCATCCCAACCCACAACAGTTGCGCGATCATTTACAAATCGGCAGCGTCGTTCAGCCCCCCAATGCATGTGCGGCAGTTCAAGGTTACCCCAGGCGATAAAAGCGCCGGTTTGCACCGGGAAACCGCTGGATTTGAAGGGTTCCTGAGGTTCGTACCCGTACAGGATCTCTGACCTCATCTCCTCGGTGTAGGCAAGCACATTGCTCACCAGTACCCTAGAAGCCTGCAGCTGCATTGCCAGGTTTGTAAGCTTGCCAAGTTCCTTATAGTTGGATTTCAACGCCACAAATTCGATACCCAGGGCGGGAAGCAGGGTGTTCATTTCCTGTTTGATCTCGTTGAGACGATGCAGGTTTTCCAGCACCTTCCCCAGGTCTGCGCCGCGCACTTCCTCGTAGGTCTCCGGCTTGACGCCATCCACTGAAACCACCAGTCGGTCAACCCCAAGGCGAACAAGTTCTCTGGTCATCTGCGGGGTCAATAACAGCCCGTTGGAACCAACTGTGACGGCAATATCGCGTTCACGTATCGCTGCGATCATATCGAGAATGCGGGGATGCGTCAGCGGTTCTCCGAATCCAGTGAATACCACCCGTTTCAGATCCGGTAAACCATCAAGGCTGGAAACGATGTGCTCAAAAGTTTCCCGTTTCATTACTGCAATCGGGTCATCCCATATGTTGCGGATGCACGTGCTGCATTGCAGGTTGCAGGCGGTTGTCGGTTCTATGTACAATTTGCGCACGTTTGGCACACGCGGGTGAAGGATAAGATCTCCCTCCCGTTCATTAAGCCAGTATTCTGAACATGCGTTCATTTGACGCCGATCAAGAAAGCTTTTTGGCAGTATCAGGTTTCCATTGGCATCTGAGGAAATTTTTGGCATTTATTGCTCCGCTTAATTTTATACCGGTAATCAGGTTGAAAATTATAACATTTAAAAAAACCTCCCTTCCTGATCGTACAGGAAGGGAGGCAACGCAGACATTACTTAAAGCTCGCCGAAGACAGAATCCAATGTTTCGTCAGAGACATCGAAGATGTTGTTATGCGGCGGCAATGGTTCGTTTTTCATGAACTCAGGGATGCGATCCGCTTCCTTACTGATTCCAGCGGCCTCATTGAATTTACGTTCAACTTTGAGGATTTCGCCGCCCAGCTTGAGGATATCGTCCGCTGTCCAGTTGAATCCCGTCACGCCGTTGACCTCGTCGATCATGCCCTGGTAACCGCTGGCAATATCGAGAATGGCAAAAGCGATGAAGAGGCAGTGACCGGATGAGTCGATGAAAGCCGTGGTAGCCTGGAAAGCGCGGCTGAGGGCGGCTTTGCCCTCCGGGCTGAGGGGATCCTGCTTACCCATCACGCCGAGGATCTCAGGAGCGATAGTGTAACCCGCGGTGTGGTCAGCACCCATGGTAGTCGTGGCGTAGGTGATACCAATGCCCTTGACCGCGCGCGGTTCGTAGGCGGGCATAGCCTGACCTTTCACCACAGGGACGCGGCGCACGCCGTATGCGCGACCGGTTGTCGCTGCGCCAGCGCCAAGGATGCGGCCTTGTGCGGTGCCTTTACCCATTTCATGCACCAGTTCAATGGCAGCTTTGCTGTCACCGAAGGGGATCAAACCACCATCCATGGCGACCCCGATGGCAACACCGGTCTCGATCGTATCCAGACCGTAGTCGTTGCACAGCGCATTCATCTTGGCTACGTCTTCAAGGTTGTCGATGCCGCAGTCAGCGCCCAATGCCCAGGCAGATTCGTATTCCAGGCATGAAGTGATCTCTTCACCATTTTCGTCATACACGGTGTTCGAGCATTGAATGATACAGCCGGGGCTGCAGGCATGGTTGTAAATTTCCTTGCCTTTGCGTTCCTTGTTTTTCTCAAAGATGGTTTCACCGCTGATCTTGGGGGCGCCTTCGAAGCGACCACTGGAGAAGTTGCGGGTGGGAAGTCCACCAGCCTCGTTGAGGATGTTGACCAGGATGGCGGTGCCGTAGGAATTCAAGCCGCCTTTTGGTTTGGTGATCGCGTGCGTGCGCAGCGCGTCGATCATCTTCTTACGGCCTTCCTCAAAGAGGGCTTTGTCGACGATTTCAACACCGGGTGCGCCAGCCCGATCAAGGACGATGAATTTGAGACCCTTGGTGGCCATCACCGCGCCCAGTCCGCCGCGCCCGGCGTAACGGGTGGCATTTTTGGATTGATCATTGAATGCCACACCTGAGTTGCTGTAACCGTGCTCGGCGGCCATGCCAATGCTGCACACGGAGACCTTTTCACCGAATTTTTTGTACATGTCGGGGTGAACTTCGGTCAGAGGTTTTCCGATGTATTGAGTGGCTTCAAAGAATTCAATCTTTGGTTTACCATCCCATTTGATCGCGATGCCCCAATACTTTCCCTTTTCCTCGGGGAAACCTTCGATAATGAGGGCTTTGATATTCAACACAGCCAGATCCGCTGCCCAGGACGTGCCAGCGTTCGCTTCCTTGATCCCGCCGGTCAGGGGTGATTTACCACCAACAGAGATACGGGCAGAGGTGGGGGCGCTGGTGCCGGTAGTGTAACCAGGTGCGAAGACCAGTTTGTTGCTCGGTCCTAACGCGTGGCTTTGAGGGGGAACTTCATCGGCGATGAGATTTGAGGTCAAGCCACGACCAGCAAAACCCCTGTATTTTTCCGGCACCTCGGTTACTTCATAAGTTCGATTGGTCATATTAACGCGTACGAAAAACATGCTAACCTCCTTTGTAATCAACTGATGTTGTGATTTATAAAAAACTGCCAATCTGATTTTCTCCTGCGCCCTCCTTATAAATAGCCTTAAAAACAAATGTACAAAGGACAACTTACTGGCAGAATTTATCTGCTCAGATAGGAGCTCTCCTTTGCACACTGGCAGGCATGGAAATTGCTCTCCATACCCTATCGTTCATTTGTCCCGGTGGGAGCAAATGAATCGGAGGATATTCAATTGTGTCTTGCAGCATTCCTGGCACGGTATCTAACCGTGTAAACTCATTATATAAACATTTGATTGGAATTGTCAACAAAATTTCAAAGCAAATGTAATCATTTGTGCCGTTACTTTCGGCAGTTATTGCTGTTTATACTTGCACTCAGTCAACGACCGGCTGGCTTTCGATTTCAAGTTGACTCTTCTCGGCGCGTGCTTTTCGCCTGGCTTCCTTGCGAAGGTTGAGTTCGGTTACGACCTGAGTGTATTTTTCACGGCTGAGCGGGTAGAAGATGGCGAAGACGATACCCGTGAAGAGCAGCGCAGCCGGAATGGGTCCGATGACGATCTTTAAACCGAGCAGTGCGCTGGGAGGTTGTTCCACCGCGTTGGAAACGTACCCCGTGACCTCAAGCAGCAGCAACGAGAGCGGCACAGCGATTGAATTTGCGATCTTGCCCATTAATGTGATCAGGCTGTAGAAGGTGCCCTCGTGACGTTCCCCGGTCTGGTATTCATCCCATTCGATGGCATCCGGGATGATCGCCCACGGTAACACCTGCGCTGCGCTCAACCCGAACCCGATGAGCATACACATCATCAGCAGGACCCAGATGGGAGTCTGGGGGGTGAGAATGGTCAACACGCACATCATCACAGCCCAAAACGAAACACCGATGATATAAGCCATGCGTTTATTGCCCTTTTTGGATATCCAGTTCCAGAAGGGGAGCGCGATGATCGCGGAGATGAAGATGGCCCCCATTAGCAGGGAACTCTGACCCGGCCGCTTAATAACGTATTTGATATAAAACATCAGGTTTGTCTCAACAAGGATGATGACGATCCATGTGCACAAATAGATCATCGCGCCGAAAAAGAAGGGTTTGTTCTTCCGTACAGCCTTGAACGCGTCTTTGATCTTTGGTTGAGCCTGTTCGGTATATTCTTTATTTTCACGCACGCTGAAGAACACGATCAGGTACGGGACAGCTGCCAGCAAGCCAAAGATGACCGCCATCAAAACGACCCGGTTGGCGTTTTCAGGCACCATTGAACCGATCACCAGCATGGGCAGCGTGTAGGCGGTGAGACCGCCGAGTGTGTTGAAAAGCATGCGGAAGCTGGTCAGCTGCGTGCGCTCATCATAATCCTGGGTCAGCTCAGGGGTGAGCGCGAAATATGGCATGTAAACGGTTGTGGCGCTGGCTTCATAAATCAGGTAGACCGCGGCGAAAAAGAGCAACAACCCGGTCTGCGTGGTGATGAACGCCGGCTTGATCCATAGCAGGACGAAGGTGAGCGCGAAGGGCAGCGCGCCGAAAAGCAGCCAGGGGCGACGCCTTCCCCAGCGCGTACGTGTTCGATCTGAAAGATACCCGACCAGCGGGTCGTTCACATAATCCCAACTGCGTCCGATAAAAAGCGCAGCAGCCGCCAGAGCTGGTGTAACCCCAACCACATCCATCATGAAGATCGGGAATAACGCGGCGATGATGGAATTGTTCATGCTGTAACCGAAGTCTCCAGTGCCGTAGAGAAGCTTGGTTTTTGTGCGAAGTCTGGATTCGGATTCCATTTCAATACCTTTTTCTTGGGATGATGATTGTGCTTATTTTATACTCATTTTCTTTATGGTGTGAATTGAGTCTCAGGTATGTGATTTGCGAAAAAATTGAACTCGATAACTGATTTGGTTTGTATAATAAACATGTAAAGTTTATATCAAATTTCCCCCGGGTTTCGATAAGGAGGTTAATCATGCGCGTACTTTTCTATCGCGTTTACCAGGCGATTATGCGGTTGGTGGCGGGTATTGTGAAATGGAAAAACGCACCATTGATCGAGGGAGAGAACAGCATCCTTAAAATTCCCGCTTTGATCATGGAAGCAGGATACAACAGGGTTCTGTTGGTGACAGATAAGGGCATCACGTCACTGGGTTTGACTGCCCCGCTGCTGGCAGAACTAAAGAAAGCCGGAATCACTTGTATTGTTTATGATGAAACCGTTCCCAACCCAACGATTGACAATATCGAAGATGCACTGAAGATGTACAAGTTGCACAATTGCCAGGCGATAATCGCGTTTGGCGGGGGTTCTCCGATGGATTGCGCCAAGGGGGTAGGTGCGAGGCTTGCCCAACCGAACAAAACCATTCCCCAGATGCGCGGCTTACTAAAGGTGATGAAGAAAATCCCCATGTTGATCGCAGTTCCCACCACTGCCGGCACGGGCAGTGAGACCACAATAGCAGCGGTGATCTCAGATCCGCGCACTCATGAAAAATACGCTGTTAACGACTTTCACCTGGTGCCAACTTATGCGGTGCTTGACCCGCTAATCACAGTCAACCTGCCGCCGCATATCACTGCCACCACAGGCATGGACGCACTAACTCACGCTGTTGAGGCGTACGTTGGGAGAAGCAACACGGAGGAAACGCGACTGGCGGCACGAAAGGCGGTCAAGTTGATCCATGAGAATCTTAACACTGCTTATTCAGAGGGCGGCAATCTCACAGCCCGCAGCAATATGCTCAAAGCAGCGTTCTATGCCGGGATCGCGTTCACAAAAGCTTATGTTGGTTATGTACATGCCATTGCGCACACGCTGGGCGGGTATTATCGCGTCCCGCATGGACTGGCGAATGCGGTGATCCTACCGTATGTAATGGAGTATTACGGTGATACAGCTCATCAACCATTGTCGGAACTGGCAGATCTGATCGGGATCACCATGGAATCGGATACTATGGCTGCTAAAGCGCACAAATTTATTACCTGGATCAGGGACATGAACATCCGAATGAATATCCCAGACAAACTGGAGGGAATTCAAGAAACTGACCTGCCGGGTATGATCCATAATGCGCTCAAAGAAGCCAACCCGCTTTACCCCGTACCAAAGATCCTTTTCGCTGAGGATCTGCAAAAACTTTACGCGATGATCCGATCGTAAGCACAGGAGAGGAAAATTTTCACAGAGGAACTCCAGGGTTCCTTTGTGTTTTCACGTTGTGGGGCTTTGCAACAACTGAAACAAGAATTTAAGGTGCTCCTGCCAGCACCTGCATGGTGATCACTTCCACCGGGCAGGCTTTCGCGCAGATGCCGCAGCCTGTGCACGTACCCGGTGAGGCAAGGACAGGATAAACCTTGTTGTACCTGTCAATACCCACCTTGCTCAACTCCAGGCAGCTGAACGGGCAAGCCTGCACGCAGACACCACAGGCGGCGCAAAGGGTGTACTCAACCACAGGGATCTGTTTAGCCATATTCCACTCCTTCGCTAAAGCGCATCCAGCCCGAGTTGGGCTTTTGTCACTGCTGTGGGGATGCCGGTTTGCTCTTCCCATCCAAAGTGTTTCCAATGCAGCTTCATCATTTCCTCAATGGGAACAGTTTTTCCCTTGTTGGGACCTTCCGACAGAGGTGGCACACCCGCCAAGCGCGGGCTGATCTTGTAACTCATCGGGTCGACGCCGTGTTTGATCGTGAACATCTGGCGCAGCGTTTGGATGCGTTTGCCGATCTCCATGTATTCATCCGGAGTTTTCTGCCAGCCGGTTGCAGCGTTGAGCCATTCAAACAATTTCCAATGATTAACCCCCAGCATCATCGCGAACAGGCAACCGCCAGCTCCGTCAGCGAGTTCTTTGTAACAGGAGGAAGCTACGCTCTTCAACGCCAATTTGTCGTTAGGGATATATTCATCAGCCTTCAGGTAAGCGCCGGTAGGAGGAGCCCAGGTAACTTTTTCCCATAAGTGCATCATATCGTAATACTGCGCGCAGCCAATAGTGTGCCGACCGGGTGTTGGATCAACACTGAAGTGGATTGCCAGCAAGGGATCAAAGCGTGAATCATGCATACCCGGCTCGACACCGCCCGCGGTGACAACGTAAGGCTGCCCGGTTACGCCCAGTTTCGAGGCGGCTGCTTTAACGCCGTCAGCGAGCAAATCGCCAATGCCATCCCGTGCGATCATCTTCTTCACCAGGGCGATGATCGCCTGCGTGTTGCCCCAAGACAGGTCTATCCCATCTGCCAACGCCTGCGTAAGAACACCCTTCTCGTAACACTCCATTGCAAAAGCCACCGTACTTCCGGCAGCTATCGAGTCCATTCCTGCCCGGTTGAGCAGCTCGTTGATGTAGAAAATCGCGTCCAGGTCCTTGTTCATTACCAGACCGCCAAAAGTTGTGCAGGTTTCGTATTCGGGTTTGTGAGAATGAGTGAATTCGCCGTTTGTCGATTCAGCAATGTCAACAATTCCCCCGCAGCCTATTGTGCAACTGTAACAATGGTACTTCTTCTTTTCAACTTTCAATATCTTCTCAGGGTTGAGATGTTTGAAATACGACCGATTGTAATCCTTTACCGATCCCTTCCAGTTTTTCAGCGGTGTATCACCTGAAGTGATTCCCAGCGTGTTGTTACTGATCGTCCCCCAGCGCTTCATCAGAATCCCGGCCATCGCGCCGTCAAGAGGTAGTGCGCGTGTCATTCCTCCCATTATTCTTCCCATTAATGGGAAGATACCACCTCTGACAAACCCGGGAAGGTTGAATTTTCGCATTTTGGCTGATAAATCCTTGCTCAACGCTTTCATGGCAGCCGGGTCGTGACTTCCGATTGGTTTTACCCCGGCCAGGACCACAGCTTTGAGATTTTTGGACCCCATCACGGCTCCACCGCCAGAGCGGGCTGCTAACCTGCCGCCATCGTTGACGATACCGGAAATGAGAGAGAGTTTCTCACCAGCTGGTCCGATCAGCGCTACGACAGGTTTCTTTTTGTTCCAGTTCTCCTGCTGAAGTGTCTTTTCAGCTTCAATGGCATCCTTCCCCCAGACATGGGTGGCATCCTTGAGGACGGCTGTTGTGCTGTCTACAAAGAGGTAGACAGGTGTGGGAGAAACACCTTTGATGAAAATCGCGTCGTATCCACATTGTTTGATAGCAGGTGAGAGATTACCGCCGCAGTTGGCATCCCCCCATCCACCAGTGATGGGTGATTTAAACACCGCCATCCATCTGCCAGTCACAAGGCTCGGCGTACCGGTGAGCAATCCGCTGACGAAACCCAGCATGTTATCCGGTCCCAGTGGGTCAGCACCTGCCGGTATATGCTTATAGAGAATATATGTCCCCAACCCGACACCAGAAAGGAATTGTTCATAGACCGCGTCTGGAATGGTTTCAGAATGTATGACTTTGGTAGTCAAATCCACAAATAATACTTTACCTGTGTAACATTTCATAAAGCCTCCTGGTTTTTAGATGGTTACCCACCATGGATAGGAAAAAGAAATGTAACCGTATCACCTTCTCTCAACCTGGTATTCCACTTTACCTGTTCGTAATTTAACACATAGAGAATTGACAACCGCAGCGGCAGGGGAATCTGCAATACTTGAAGCAGATCCGCAAAAGTTGCTCCGTCCTCCAACTCGACAGTGCCGTCAGTGTCGAGTTTTTTGACTTGAACAAATGGAGGAATAAAGACTTTTACTTTAATATCCGAGCCTTTCTCCAGTGATATTCC
>JACDJC010002037.1_pt1 | contig 16603 bp, 15 predicted proteins | sample 7454191 | NCBI WGS metagenome assembly JACDJC01 (sample SAMN14253291, study PRJNA609438) | sludge metagenome | isolation source: sludge after 25d culture with pyrite and EDTA | collected 2018-12-20 | reverse complement strand
GCGGCCAATCTCAGGGAAATCGACGAGTTGCTGGAACAGGTACGGTTCAAGGAGCAACTGCTCAAGCGCAGTGAGAATCTCCACGAGCAAAATCCGATGCTGGGTCTGCGCGGGGTGCGCCTGGGCATTCATATTCCCGAACTGACCACCATGCAGGTGCGGGCCATCTTCGAGGCCGCCTGCGAGGTGACCCTCGAAGGCATTGAGGTGCACCCGGAGGTGATGATTCCCCTCACCAGCCATGTCAACGAACTCAAGGTTCAGCGGCGGGTTCTGGAGGAAGAGGCCAAGCGGGTCATGGAGGAGAACAAGCTCAAGATCGAGTACAAGTTCGGTACCATGATCGAGATCCCGCGGGCGGCGGTCACCGCCGACCAGATTGCCGAGTACGCCCAGTTCTTCTCCTTCGGCACCAACGACCTGACCCAGACCACCTACGGTATCTCGAGAGACGATGCCGAATCGGCGTTTCTCATCGAGTACATGGAAGAAGGCATCTTGCCCGGCAACCCCTTCGATACCATTGATGTGGAGGGGGTGGGGGCGTTGATGCGCATCGCGGTGGAAAAGGGCCGCGAGGCTCGCCCGGGGCTTGAATGCGGGATCTGCGGTGAACACGGGGGGGACCCGAAATCCATCGAGTTCTGCCACCAGATCGGCCTCACCTATGTGTCCTGCTCCCCGTACCGGGTGCCCATCGCCCGGTTGGCCGCGGCCCACGCCGCCATCCGGGAACAGATGGCGGCGGAGAAACGCTAGCGGTATCCCGTCCTTCCGCGCTGATTTGGGGGATGTTGTTTGAATCGGTGCGGGAGGGCGCAGAAAACGCGAAACAAGCTGATTTTGTGCCGGTTTCCGGAAATGAGCGTTTAGGTCGAAGCGTGGAGGTGAGTTTTCAGGGGAAAGGTGAATCCAGGGCCTGGCGGATGGTCTCGGACAGATCCCGAAGGGCGATGGGCTTGAGCAGAACCCCCCGAATGCCCATGGCCACGGTTTTTTCATGACCGATGTTTTCACTGAAACCGGTGCACAGAATCACGGGCAGATCAGGCCGCAAGAGCTGGATCTGAGAGGATAGTTCGGTGCCGGTCATGTTGGGCATGGTCTGATCGGTGATCACCAGGTCGAAGCGGTGGGGGTTGGCGCGCAGGGCTTCCAGGGCTTCCACGCTACTGGTGCGGCAGGTGACGGTGTAGCCGAGTCGTTGAAGCATCTGCTGGCCGATTTGTGCCAGTGCCTGCTCGTCGTCGACAAACAGGACGTGTTCCGGGCCCCCCTTGACCTGCCCGGTGCCGATGATCGGAGGCGGCTTTTCGGTGCCGGCCACCGGCAGAAGCACCTTGACGGTGGTGCCCTGGCCGATAATGCTGTCGATGTCGATACCGCCGCCGTGGCGGTGGACGATCCCGTGGACCACCGCCAGGCCGAGACCGGCGCTGTTCTTGTGCGACTGGGTGGTGAAGTAGGGGTCGAAAACACGGTCAAGCACTTCCGAAGCAATCCCCACGCCGGTGTCACTGACCGTCAGCTCCAGGTAGCGCCCGGGCAGCAGGTCCGGGGCCAGGTGCCGGTCCCACCTTTTTACTTCGATGATGTCGGCGGTCACCGTGAGGCGGCCGCCGGCTTCGATCATCGCTTCCCGGGCATTGGTACACAGGTTCATCACCACTTGGTGTAGATTGCCTGGATCGGACAGAACCATGGGGAGCTGCGAGGGCAGCCGAGCCTCGATCTCGATGGTGGACGGCAACCCCGCGCGTAGCAGCTTGATGGTTTCCTTGATAATTGGAAGGGGGGCCAGGGGGCGGATTTCCGCATCATTCTGGCGACTGAAGGTCAAAATTTGCTGCACCAGGTCCCGGGCCCGATCACAGGATTTGAGCACATTGCCGAGGCGTCGATGCACCGGCGACTTGGCATCTATGTCCATCATCGCCAATTCGGTGTAGCCGAGAATAGCCGCAAGGATATTGTTGAAATCGTGGGCGATACCCCCGGCCAAGGTGCCAATGGCGCGCATCTTCTGATTCTGCTGAAGCTGAAATTCGGCCCGGCGTCGTTCGAGGGTTTGGCGCTGCAATTCCTGGTTGGCCTGGGCCAATTCGATGCTGAGAACCTCCACTTGGGCGTCAAGCTCGGCCTGGAGCTGGCGGCCGTGCGCCACGGCCGTGTCGTGGGCTTTTCGGGTACGCCGCAACGCTTCGGTGAGCGCCCGGACCTGGTTTTCCAGCGAAAGGACACGGTTCGGGGCGTTGTTTCCGTCCATGGCATCGCGCCTCAATGAAGATTGTCCCGGGTTGAGGATAAAGTATGGAACCGTTGATGACTCACGCGGGATCCGCTTCCATGTTGAACGGTCAGGTTTGGGGGGGAGGGAATACAGCCTTTCTGGTTGAATTTATAGCCGACCTGGAAGGCTCAGTCAAATCGACGCCGCAACGGATCCGGCTTCTCCCGGCGGGAGAGGCCGCAGAATGAAGGGACTGCGCTGTGGCACTTTCACCCCGGGAAATTGAGGACCTGAAGGCGGCCAAGCATATCCTGGAACATCCGGGGCTGGCCGCTAGGATCAGCGATATGGTCGGTGTGCCGGTGGAAAAGGGCTTTGCGATGCTACCCGAAAAGTGGCATCTGACGGTGAACGAGGCTGCCCGCAAGACCATCGAGACCGCTCTCAAAATCGCTTTATCAACCATAAAACCGGATACGCCGGCATTGTCTCCGGCCAACCGCTGGCACAAGTTTGCGGTGGGGGCCACCGGAGCCGCCGGCGGTGCCTTCGGCTTGGCGGCTCTGGCCATCGAGCTGCCGGTGTCCACGGCGATTATGCTTCGTTCGATTGCCGCTATCGCCCGCGGCCAAGGGGAAAATCTGGATAGTGCCGAGGCGCGGCTTCAGTGCATTCAGGTCTTGGCTTTGGGCGGGCTTTCAAAAGACGATGACGCCGCCGAAACCGGCTACTTTGCCGTGCGTGCCGCCATGGCCAAGGCCGTTTCGGACGCTGCGGTCCATCTGACCCGAAAGGGCCTGGCCGACAAGAGCGCGCCGGTGATCGTACGCTTCATCGCCCGGGTCGCGGCCCGTTTCTCCATCGTTGTATCCGAAAAAGCGGCGGCCCAGGCGGTCCCCGTTGTCGGCGCTTTTGGCGGGGCGCTGATCAACACCCTGTTCATCGGCCATTTCCAGGACATCGGGCGGGCGCACTTCACCATTCGCCGGCTTGAGCGGCGTCATGGACCGGAAACCGTGCGGCGAATCTACGGCGAGGTGTGAGGCATGTCGCCGCATTGAACCTGTTTGGTGGGTCAAAACGTCGCTTTTGAACCCCCTCGATCAGGTGATACCGTTTCGATGGCCAACGATTTTTATCGAGGGATTGATGGCCGGATCTTCGGGGAAATGGCCGGTACTAAACGATCCCCAAGTTTCCATGTTGCATGTGGGGACTTTTGAGGAAAGCAGGGTAGGCGAAAAGGAACAGGGGGCTACGGAATCACCCGTAACCCCCTGTTTTTATTATTGGCGTCCCCAAGGGGATTTGAACCCCTGTCGCCGGCGTGAAAGGCCGGTGTCCTGGACCGGGCTAGACGATGGGGACGAATACGGCCACTTTTGGTGGGCCGTGTTGGACTCGAACCAACGACTCTCTGCTTAAAAGGCAGATACTCTACCGACTGAGTTAACGGCCCAACCCGGTAAAAACGTCTTTTTATCTGTCGTTGGAGGGCTTGTCAATAAAAAAGAGATGCCAAAAGAGGTTCTGAGGAACATTTTTGGTTTTCTTGTCACTTGCGCCAGAATTCGGGCACCAGCAGGATGATGACGGTAAAGATCTCCAGGCGACCCACCAGCATGCACCAGATCAGGAGCCATTTGCCCGGCATCGGCAGATGGGCGAAATTTTCCACCGGTCCGATGGTACCGAAGCCGGGACCGATGTTGCCGAGGGTAGCGGCCACTGCGCTGAAGCTGGTGGTGAAATCCACTCCCAGGCCCGCCAATACGATGCTGGCCACTACGAAAATGCCCAGGTAAAGCGCGATGAAGCCCATCACGGATCGCATGACCTCCTCCGGCACCCGCTTGCCGGCGATTTTCACATGGGTGACGGCGTGGGGGTGTACCAGGCAGAACAGCTCCCTATAGCAGTATTTGAAGGAGAGCATGATCCGCAGACACTTCATGCCGCCGCCGGTGGATCCGGCGCTGGCGCCCACAAACATGCACACCAGCAGGATGAGCTGGCTCATGGCGGGCCACTGCTCGTAGTCGGCGGTGGCGAATCCGGTGGTGGTAAGGATCGAGACCACCTGGAAGACCGCGTAGCGCAGCGCCTCCCCCATCCCCGCGTAAAGGGTGCGCCACAGATCCCAGGTGACCAGCAGGGTCAACAAGACGATGGTGGCCAGGAAGAAACGGCATTCCGGGTCGCGCCAGAAGGCCAGGGATTTGCCGCGCAGAAACTGGTAGTGCAGCGAGAAGTTGATCCCGGCCAGGATCATGAAAAAGACGATGACTCCGTCGATATACCCGCTGCCATAGGCGGCCACCGAGGCATTGCGGGTTGAAAAACCGCCGGTGGGCATGGTGGTGAAGGTGTGGCACAGAGCGTCGTAGAGGCTCAGGCCGCCCAGCAGCAGAAAAAAAACTTGGGCGGCGCTGATCAGGAGGTAGACCTTCCACATGATCATGGCCGTATCGCGGATGCGCGGCTTCAACTTGTCGGGCACCGGACTGGGCACTTCGGCCTTGTAGAGCTGCATGCCGCCGACGCCGAGAAAGGGAAGAATGGCCACCGAGAGCACGATGATACCCATGCCCCCGAGCCACTGGATGAAGCTGCGCCAAAAGAGCAACCCCCGGGGGACGGATTCGATATCGGTGAGGATCGAGGCACCGGTGGTGGTGAAGCCCGAAACGGATTCGAAAAAGGCGTCGGTGAAGGAATGGAAGCCGTCTCCAAAGAAGAACGGGAGGGCGCCGAACAGGCCCACCAGGGTCCAGCCAAGGGCGACGATGGCCATGCCCTCGCGCTGGTAGATGGCTTCCATGCGATGGCCCCTCACGCTGAGATGGATTCCCAGGCCGACGGCGGTGGTGGCGATCATGGCGTTGAGGATCGCCATGGTGCTGCCGTCACCGTAGTAGAGCGCCACGGCGAGGGGCAGCGTCATGCTCAGCCCCAAAAAGAACACCAGGAGGCCGACGATGTTGAAGATCGGTCGCCAACGCAATTAGAAGTACTCCAACTTCACCGCCAGGATCTTTTCGATGCTGGCGATGGCATCGCGCCGGGCGAAGATGATGATCCGGTCATCCGGGGCGATGACGCTCTCGCCGGTGGGGATGATCACTTCCTGGCCCCGGATGATGCCGGTGACGAGACTGCCCTTGGGAAAATTGATGTCCCGTAACGGTTTGCCCACGATGTCCGAAGTTTCCAGGGCCACGGCCTCCATGGCTTCCGCCTGCTCGTTTTTGAGGGAAATGGCCGAGAGGATTTTGCCACGGCGGATGTGCTGCAGGATCGAATTGATGGCCGACAGGCGCGGGCTGACCACGTGATCGAGGCCGATGGCCGACATGAGGGGCAGATAGCTGAACTTGTTGATTTTGGTGATGGTTTTGCGTGCGCCGAGGCGTTTGGCCAGGAGCGAGGAGAGGATGTTGGTCTCCTCGTCGTTGGTCAAGGTAACCATCAGATCGATTTCCTGGATATTTTCCTCGGTGAGCAAGGCCTGGTCACTGCCGTCGCCGTGAAGCACCACGGTTTTGTTGAGCTGCTCGGCCAGCATTTGGCAGCGCTCCGGGCGACGTTCGACGATCTTGGTGTGAATTCCGAGGCCTTCCAGACGATGGGCCAGGCGCAGCCCAATGCGTCCGCCGCCCACGATCATCACCCGGTGGACCGGTTCAGAGTGCTTGCCGAAGATGGTCATGATTCCGGCCAACGGGTTTTCGTCGCTGATGAAATACACCAGGTCGCCGGCCATTAGCCGGTCGCGGCCACGGGGAATGATCAGTTCCTCCTGGCGTATCATGGCGGCGATGAGCAGGCGTCGCCCCTCCAGAATGGCGGGAAGATCCATCATCCGTTTGCCGATCAGCGGGGATTGTTCATCGAGGCGGACCCCGATGAACTTGACTCGTCCTTCGGCGAATTCCCCCACGTCCACGGCGCCGGGGACCATCATCATGCGCTCGATGGTTTTGACCACCTCGATTTCAGGGTTGATTACCGTGTCGATGTGGGGGGCGTTTTGACGCAGCGGTTCGATGTAAGCGTCGAAATTTTCGCCTCGGAGGCGGGCCAGTTTCTTTGTGCCTGGTGAGACGATGTCGGCCACGAGACAGGAGACGAGGTTGACCTCATCGCTGTCAGTGACCGCCAGTATGATCTCGGCGCCGTGGATTCCCGCCTCTTCCAGCGTCACCGGACTGGAGCCGGAGCCCACCAGCACCTGGACGTCGAGGTTGTCCGAGACGCGGCGGGTCGCTTCCGGATCTTTGTCGATGACGACCACATCCTTGTCTTCGGCCGTCAAGTGGCTGGCGATGTGAAAGCCGACCTCTCCGGCGCCGATGATGATGATTTTCACGGGTTGGATCTCCGGGTTGGCATTGAGCGGGCAAATGTGGCGCAAGATCTACTAGACTTGAACCTGACTGTCAATTTGGCGGCGCTGATTTTATGAGGGCAAAAGATGTGCGTGTTCGGCTCGTTTGTTTTTCAATTTTTTTTAGCACAGCAAGGCCGAGAGGCTGACCGCCGCCCCCAAAACCAGCAGGAAGAAGTCGGCGGGGCCGGCGGCCAGGGGCTGGTCCATGCGGTCCTCGGTGTAGCCCCGGCTGACCATGGCCAGGGCAAGGTGGTCGGATTTGAGCAGCGTTCGACGCATCAGGACGGCAATCCAGAGATGAAGGCGTCGTAGGGGGTTGCGGCACTCGGCAATGCCCCGTGCCTGCTGGGCCTCCCGGACGAGGACCGCTTGGTGCAGCACTTCGGGGATGAATCGGATCACCAACCCGATCATGGTGGCGACCCGTTGTGCCGGAACCCCGGGGACCGGGGCCAAAAGCCAGGCGACGGCAGCCCGGAGGGCCCAGGTGCGAGTGGTGGCGCTGAGCAGAATGCCCCCCCCCACCACCACCAGCACCCGCCAGGCGAAGATCGCCCCCTGCGCCAGCCCGGGGCGACTGAGCGGCAACGGGGGCCAGAGGGCCGGGCCCGGGATGGTCAAAGCCCGCATCGCCGCCACGGCCGCCAGCATGATCCACAAAAAGCGCAGTTCGTGGAGAAGACGCTTCAGGGAAAGCCGCGCATCGTACACGCCCAGGAGCATCAACGCGGACAGCACGGCCAACCCTGCCGGGGCCGCATGGGCGGCGGCCGCGCCGGTGAGCGCCAGGATGGCGATTTTGCAGCGCGGATCCAGGCGATGGAGACGTCCTGTGCCCGGCCTGAAGGCGATGGCGCTCAGTTCAGCCATGATTCCAGTCTCCCGCCGAGGCGGTAGCTGCACGGCTGGCGGATGCCGTAGTCCTCGATGTCTCCGACGCAGGCCACCGGCGGGCCGTCCAGCACCAGCCGGCCACGGTCGAGCACCAGCAACCGGTCGGCGAGGGCCGCCACCTTGTCCAGGTCGTGGGTGGTGATGATGAGCGTCTTGCCGGCGGCGTGCAGATCGATCATGCGTCGCAAAACCGAGCGTACCCCCGGATAGTCGAGGTTGGAAAACGGTTCGTCGAAGGCAATGACCGCCGGGTCCATGGCCAGAACCCCGGCAATGGCCAGGCGCCGCTTCTGACCGCCGGAGAGCAGGTGGGGGGGCATGTCGGCCGCGGCGGTCAGACCCATGGTCTCCAGTGTTGCTGCGACCCTGGTCTCGATGTCTGTTCTTGACAAACCAAGGTTCTCGGGGCCGAAAGCCACGTCGTCGGCCACGGTTTCCCCCACGATCTGGCTATCGACATCCTGGAAGACCAGTCCCACCCGACGCCGCGCCCGGGCCGGATCTTTCGCTACGCTGATCCCGTCGATGCGCACCCTGCCATCGGTGGGCCGCAGCAGGCCGTTGAGGTGGCGCAGGAGCGTCGTCTTGCCCGAGCCGTTGTTGCCGGCAATGAGCACGAAGGCACCGGCTTCGATGGTCAGGTCGATGCGGTCGAGGGCCAGGGTCCCATCGGCGAAGCGGTGGGTGAGTTGGTGAATTTCGATGAGGGGCATTTTTTGATTCTTGAAACTCGAAACTTGAAACCGGGGAAGTGTCATCGAGCTAATATTTGGCGTTAAAATAAAAAGTTGAGATCATCCTGGCTCCTCCTGCAAAATAACGGTATCCCGCTGTCTTTTCCAGGTTTCCAGTTTCAAGTTTCCAGTTTCACCTTAACTTGCCCTTCCACGATGGGGCGCAAGGTGCGGGCGATGGGCAGGGCGGCGGCGATTTTGAGTACATCCCCCGGTAGAAACGGCAGCATGCCAGCGACCACGGCCGCGGTCCAGCTTATGTGGGTGACCGCCTTGAGCCAGGAAACTCCCAGCGCGTAAACAATGGCCGCCGCCAGGACCAGGGCGCTGATTTCCATCCAAGACTTGCGGCCGAGACGACTGTGGGTCCAACTGATCAGGATCACCGCCGGCAGGTAGGCGAGCAGGTAGCCCCCGGTGGGCCCCAGCAGCCGGCCGATGCCGCCGGTGCCGCCGGCAAAGACCGGCAGGCCGAGGCATCCCGCCAGCAGGTAGATGGCCACGGCGCCGGCGGCCCAACGCGGCGTCAAAAGGAGACCGGCCACCATCACGAAGAGGTTCTGCAAGACGACGGGCACCGGTCCGACGGGGATGATGATAAATGCGCCGGCGGCGATGAGGGCCGCCATCAGGGCGGTGAAGACGGTCATGCGCAAGGTTTCGAAGGTGTCCATGGTCGGTTGGCGGGCGCCTGCGGCGCGTTCAAAGCCGCTTCGCTGCGTTCAAGGTTCAAGGTTTCATTGGCCCCGCTGCCGGTCTTTTTTTTTACCCAAAGGTGCCTTGAGCGCAAATGGGTAAAAAGGCCGGCACCGGAGATCGGGCACCGGAGGGCTTGCGGGCATGGGTCAATCCGGGCGCAGGAAGCAGTCGCCGTAGATTACCGCACGTTGGGTGCCATCGAAAAGCTCCAGGATCAGGGCGCCATTGTCGTCCACGTCCACCGCGGTCCCCTCGAGGGTTTCGCGGCCGGTGGCCACCTGTACCCGGCGGCCCATGGTGATGGCGAAGGGGCGCCATTCGGCCACGGCGTTTTCCAGGTTTCCGGCCTCCATCCGTTCCTTGAAGGTGTCCAGAAAATCGGTCAACAGGTTGCGGCGCGAGACACGGCGTCCCAGGACCTGGCTCAGGGAGACGGCTCCGGTGGGCACCGGCGGCGGATCGTTGTTGGCGTTGAGACCGATGCCGATGTTGACGAAACGCACCGCGTCCGCCTCGGCCTCCATTTCCGCCAACAGGCCGCAGACTTTGCGTCCGTCGATGAGAATGTCGTTGGGCCACTTGACCCGGGCATCCACATCGTAGCGGCGGCGCAGCACCTTGGCCAGCATGGTGGACGCGATAAAATTGACCCGGAAGGCGAGTTGTGGCGGCAGCTCGGGCCGGAGCACCACGGTGAAATAAATGCCTCCGGCCTCCGATATCCAGGCGCGCCGGAGCCGGCCCCGGCCAACGGTCTGGGCTTCGGCGATCACCACGGTGAAGGCCGGGCAGTCCTCGCGGGCCAGGCGACGGGCGGCTTCCATGGTCGAGTCCAGCGTTTCGTGGTGCACGATGCGGTTTTCCCAACCGTCGAATTCCCAGGGATACAGCTTGTCGGGAATGTTCAGCAGGCGATAGCCTTTGGCGGTGGAGTCGATGGTGTAGCCCAGGGACTGGAGTTTTTGGAGGTGCTTCCAGATCGCCACCCGGGAGACGCCGAGGCGGGCGCTGAGGGCTTCGCCGCTCACCGGCTCGGTCCGGCCGCGGAGCATGTGGAGGATTCGGGATTTCATGGAATGACGGGTGCCGTGTTCAAAGCGTCCGCGGCGCGTTGAAGGTTCAAGGTTTCCGTGTCCAGGTTTCAGCACTGCCGCCGGCCACGGTCGTGTCCGGTTTGATCAAGAAGGTGACGGCTGCTTTGGTTATTCCCGTTTCGTTAACGATATGAAGCAAGTCAGTTAACCTAATCGGGGGAATCTGTCAAGGGCAAGGCGCTGGCGGGCAGGAGTCCGTCAATTTTTTTGCCGAATGTCAACGTCTTACGCCGATTTGCCTGGCTGCGGATTTCTCACTTACGTTCGGACTAACACGGGAAAGAGACGTCATCCCGAAATCAGAAAAAATCCCCGCAAGAAGGATCGCAACACTTTGAAAGGCTGTGCGCCGGCGGGGATTTTTACAGGCGATCCACCATGGCGTGCAGATCCGGCGGCACCTGGCCGCAGGGTCTTCTGACCAGGCGGGCGAGGCTGCCCACCTGGGGCCGGGCATCGAAAAGCCCCGAAGCCAACGCCATGCGGTAGACGTGCCAGGGAGCCTGTCCACCGTCGGCGGGATCGGAAAAGATGTCGTGGATCAATAGCATCCCGCCGGGCATGAGGTGGCCGGCCCAGGCGGTGTAGTCGCAAAATACGGTTTCCAGGGCATGGCCGCCGTCGATGAAGACCAGCGCCAGGGGAGTGGCCCAGGCCCGGGCCGCCAGGTGGCTGGGGGCTACGATGGGGACCACGGTGTCATCGAGGCCGGCGGCGGTGAGGGTCCGACGCAGGTGGGGCAGGGTGTCGATGCAATCTTGCCCCGCATCGAAGAGGTCCGGGTCGAAGTATTCCTGCCCGGGCTGCTGCTCCTCGCTGCCGCGGTGGTGGTCGATGGTGAAAAGCACCTGGCCGTTGCGGCGGCAGGCGCTGCCCAGAAACAGAGCGCTCTTGCCGCAGTAGGAACCGATTTCCAGGCAGGGGCCGCGTCGGCTGGCCGCCAGGGCGGCTTCATAGAGGGCCTTCCCCTCGGCCGGGTCGAGAAAGCCGCGGGTGGTTTCGATCAGTTTTGGATCGATGTCCATCATCATGGGGTTTCATCCAGGTTTCGCGCCAGCACTTCACGAGCCTTGGCCCCGTCGGCCGGCCCCACTACGCCCTCGCGCTCCATGGTTTCGATGATCCGTGCAGCCCGGTTGTAACCGATACGCAGATGGCGCTGGATCATGGAGATGGACGCCTGACGGGTGCGGGTCACCAGGGCCACGGCCGTGTCGTAATGCTCGTCGTATTCGGTGTCGTCACCGTTTTCCGCCTCGTTTTCTTCCGGTTTGGCGGTGACCTCGTCGATGTAATCGGGCGGTTTTTGCGCCTTGAGGAAATCGACTACCGCCGTGACCTCTTCTTCGCTGATGAACGCCCCGTGGATTCGCTGGAGCTTGGCGGTGCCCGGCGGCAACAGGAGCATATCCCCGTTGCCGAGGAGGTTCTCGGCACCGCCGCTGTCGATGATGGTGCGCGAATCGGTGCGTGATGAGACCTGGAAGGTCAGGCGGGTGGGAAAATTGGCCTTGATGATCCCGGTGAGCACGTCCACCGAGGGCCGCTGGGTGGCCAGAATCAAATGGATGCCCGAGGCCCGTGCCATCTGGGCCAACCGGGTCAGGGCGACTTCCACATCGCGGCTGGCCACCATCATCAGGTCGGCCAGCTCGTCGATGATGATCACGATCAGCGGCAGCTTCTCCGGCAGCTTGCCTTCGGCATCCGGGGCGCTTTTGGCCGCTTTCTGGTTGTACTGCTTGAGATTGCGCACCTTGAATTCCTGCAGCAGCGCGTAGCGGCGCTCCATCTCCCGCACTGCCCAGAACAGGGCGTTGGTGGCCTTCTTGACGTCGGTGACCACCGGGGTGATCAGGTGGGGAATCCCGTCGTAGAGCGACAGCTCGATACGTTTGGGATCGACCATGATGAACTTGATTTCTTCGGGGCCGGCCTTGTAGAGCAGGCTACAGATCATGGCGTTGAGCCCCACGCTTTTGCCCGTGCCGGTGGCCCCGGCGATGAGCAGGTGAGGCATGCGCTCCAGGTCCGCCACCACCGGGTTGCCCACGATGTCCTTGCCGAGGCAGAGGGTGAGGTTGGACTTGGATTTTTCAAAGGCCGGTGAAATCACCACTTCCTTGAATCGCACCAGCTCGCGGTCGGTGTTGGGGATTTCGATGCCGATGGCGGCCTTGCCCGGAATCGGGGCGACGATACGGATGCTGTTGGCCCTCAGGGCCATGGCCAAGTCGTCGGAGAGACCGGCGACGCGGTTGATTTTCACTCCGGGCGCCGGCTCGTACTCGAAGGTGGTGATCACCGGGCCGGGGAGCACCGCCGCCACCTGTCCGTGAACGCCGAAGTCTTCGAGTTTTTTCTCCACCAGCCGCGATTTCATTTTGAGGTTTTCGTCATCCACCGTGGACGGTCGCGGCTCCGGATCGATGAGAAAGCTCACCGACGGCAGTTGAAATCCGTTGCGGTCGTGCATGAAATCGAAGACTTCCTGTTTGGGCACCGGCGTGGGCGGAATCGGGCTGGCCGGAGGGGCTTTGATGGTGAGCTTGGCGGGGGGCCGAGACGCCTGTTCTTTCAGGGTCTTCTTGAGTTTGGCGGCCTTGAGACGCCGCTGATGGTGTTTGACACGAAACGTCTCCACCCGCTCGCCCATAAAACGCATCAGCAGAGCCAACCGTTTGGCAAAGCGGACCAGGGAAAAACCGGTGGCCAGAATCAGACCCACCAGCCAGAGGAGCACCAGCACGATGGTGCCGCCGGTCTGGCTCAGGTAGCGCCAGGAGATGCGCCGGAGTCCCTCGCCGAGCCATCCACCGGCCGGATAGGGACGGCCGAAAAGGGTGATGGGGGACCCCGTTTCGCTCCAGGTACTCACCAGGCTGCCGGTGACCACCACCAGGACCAACCCGCCGGCCAAGGTGGCAATGAGGGCGCTGCGGGGATGATGGCCGAAGAACTGGGTGCTGATCACCAGCAGCAGGATCGGCACCCAGAAGGCGCCCAGACCGAATAAGCTGATCAGCAGGCCGGCCAGATGGGCCCCCACCACGCCGAAAAGATTGTCCACCTGTTCCGGGTCGGCGGCGTGGTGCAGTGACGGATCGGCCGGGGTATAGGACAGCAGGCTGATCAGGGTGAAGATGACCAGAAAAAAAACGGCGATACCGGCAAGTTCCTTACGCATGGGCTTTCTATACGATCTTCAGATATCCATGATAAACGGCAGAATCACCGGCTTGCGGCGGATCGTGTATTCGAAATATTTGCGCAGCGCCTGTTGCACCCCGGTCCGCAGGCGTTCGGTGCGGTCGGGTGCCGCAGGGTCGGTTTCCTCCACCACCTCCAGCACCACGCACACCGCGTCGTCGAGGATATGGCCGGTGGTGGTCTCAAAGACGAACCCCCGGGAGACGATGTCGGGTCCGAAAACGATGATTCCGGTTTCCTGATCGATGGCCATGGTGACCACCACCAACCCGTCCTCGCTGAGCAACCGCCGCTCTTTGAGCACGCTGCGTCCCACGTCCCCGATGCCTTTGCCGTCCACCAGTACCCGGCCGGTGGTCACCGTTTCGCCGAGGCGTCCGCCGTTTTCGTCGAAAACAATGCACTGTCCGTTTTCCGCCAGCAACACCCCTTCAGAGGGCACTCCCGTCTCCTCGGCCAGCCGGGCATGGAGCAGCAGATGGCGGTATTCCCCGTGAATGGGAATGAAATGGCGCGGCCGGGTCAGGTTGATCATCAACTTGAGTTCTTCCCGGAACGCGTGGCCGGAGACGTGAATGGCCGAAATCTTCTCGTAGATCACCTCGGCGCCGCGACGGTAGAGATTGTTGATGATGCGGCCGATGGCCCGTTCATTGCCCGGAATGAACTTGGAGCTGAGGACCACGGTGTCCCCCGGGCGAATCTGGATCTGCTTGTGGGCCCCGTGGGCCATGCGGGCCAGGGCCGCCATGGGCTCTCCCTGGCTGCCGGTGGTGATGATCAAAACCTCATCATCGGGGATGGCATCCAGATCGTCAATGGCGGCCTCCAGCCTTTCAGGCACGTTCAGATGGCCCAGTTCACGGGCGATGCGCACGCTGGTTTCGATGCTTCGGCCGTTGAAGATCACCCGCCGACCAACGGCTTGCGCCGCTTGCACCACCTGCTGGATGCGGCTGATGCTGGATGCGAACAGGGCAACGATGACCCGGCCCGGAGCGTTGCGCACGATCCGTGTCAGGGTGCGGCCCACTTCCAGGTCGGAAATGGTGTAGCCCTCGTTTTCGACATTGGTGGAATCCGAAAGCAGGGCCAAAACTCCTTCGGCGCCGTAGCAGGCAAGGCGATTGACATCGGTCCGCAGGGCCGTTTCACCGGTGTGGGAAATCTTGAAATCCCCGGAGTGAATCACCGTTCCCAGGGGCGTCCGGATCGCCAGGGCCACCCCGTCCACCACGCTATGGGCCACGGGGATGAATTCGATGGTGAAGGGGCCCAGGCGCAGTTGGCTGTCACTGGTGATCCGGTGCAGCAAGGCCTGCTTCATCAGCCCGTGGGCTTCAAGCTTGGTTTCCACCATGGCCAGGGTGAACGGGGTGCCGAAAATGGGCGGGTTGATGTCCCGCAGCAGATAGGGCAGGGCCCCGATATGGTCCTCGTGGGCATGGGTGAGGATCAGGCCGGCCAGGCGATGGCGGTTGGCCTTGACGTAGGACATGTCGGGAATGACGCAGTCGACCCCCGGCATGTCGGCCTCGGGGAACATCAATCCCGCATCGACAACGAAAAGAGTGTCGTCGAATTCGAACCCCATCATGTTGAGCCCGATTTCCCCCAGGCCGCCCATGGGAATGATCTTCAGCATTCCAATCGGCCCTCTGACGCGGTGGTGACCGCTTCGCACAGCGCCTGGCGTACATCGGCCATCAGCCCATCCTTGGTCTCACGTCGATAGCCGGTGGTGTCGATGGGGGCGCCGATCCACAGGACCACCGGACCGGGGTCCAGGAGCAGGCGTTTCTTGGGCAGGATGCGGCCGGTGCCATAGATGCCGATGGGCAGAATCGGTACCCCGCTATCCACCGCCAGCACGAAACCGCCCTTCTTGAACGGCAGGAGCTTGCCGTTGGGGCTGCGGGTGCCCTCGGGAAAAATCAGCACCGACGCCTTGCCCCGGATGGTCTCGGCGGCCTGGTGGATACTGGCGAAGGCCGCCTCGCGGTTGGAGCGGTTGATGCTGATGTAGCCGCAACCGCGCATGGCGCGTCCGAAGATGGGAATCTTGAACAGTTCGGCCTTGGCCAGCCAGCGAAACTGGGTGTCGAGGCATCCGAGAAGCACCGGGATGTCAAAGTGGCTCTGGTGGTTGGGCATGAGGATGAACGAACGGCCCTTTTCCAGATGCCGTTGCCCCACCACGCGTACCTGGACACCGCTGACGCGCAAAATCGAACGCGCCCACAACTGGGCGATGCGGTGAGCCGCCTCCTGGTTGCCGGTCAGCAACGCGACCCCGATGACCAAAGACCCCAGCGTCAAGGTGGAAATCAGAACCCAGGCATAGATGTAAATGGTTCGAAACAGCTTGAGTGCCATGCGTCGAGGTCAGACCATAATGTGAAGCTGTTGCAAGATTCCGTCGATTTTTTCGATCAGCCAGGCCCGTTGGGCAGCGGTGGCATACCCCATGCACTCACAGTGCATGCGGTCGCGGGTGCGCACCAGCAATTCACAGACCAGACGGTCCGCCTCAAGATCGACGGCGACGTAGAAGGGCTGGCAGTCCTTGTGGGCCACCTGGACTTCCGTCCATAACGATGCCTCCAGGGGCAACCAGTAGATACCGGCCCACAGCAGGCGGTCCCAGCTCGGTTTCCAGCAGCACCTTGAGCTTGGCTTGGTCCTCGGGGCGAATTTGATCGATGACGTATTGTTTCATAAAGGTTGAAAATTAGCTCATATTGCAACTCCAGGCAAGGCCAAAAAAAATCCCCCGGGCGGAGGAAGCCCGCCGGGGGATTTCAAAAAGCGCTGTGAGGGCGATCAGGACTCTTCCACGGTGATGGCGCCCGCCTCGCACACTTCGACGCAACTCTCGCAGCCGAGGCACTCTTCAGCGTTCACCGGCACGCTTTTCCCGTCCTGCATTTCGAATACTTCCACCGGACACACATTGACGCATTCTTCGCAGCCCTCGCACTTGTCTTCATCTACGATGGGGGTAAAAGCCATTTCCGACTCCTTTCGAAACTGAAATTGAAAACCACGACCATTATCCGATCAATTCGCAAAAAGTCCTTATACCAAGAGCTCGCGATGCGTCAAGGCTTGATGGCAATTTTTTGAAATTTCGTAACTATATGAAAAAACAACCTATTTTTCCGTAATTAGCACCAATAGGCAGCGGCTTGCCCCCTGGGGGGCGTTGACGGGGACACCGGGACTCCCCGCCAAGCGGTGGAGCAGCGCCGTCGGGGACAGGGGAGCGGCATAGACGGTAAACACGGACGCTTCGCCACCGGAATCCAACCTTTCACGGATGGTCCGGGGAAGGCCCTGAACCTCATCCGGG
>JACDJC010002034.1_pt1 | contig 16606 bp, 11 predicted proteins | sample 7454191 | NCBI WGS metagenome assembly JACDJC01 (sample SAMN14253291, study PRJNA609438) | sludge metagenome | isolation source: sludge after 25d culture with pyrite and EDTA | collected 2018-12-20 | reverse complement strand
GAAACAGGTATTTTTCTATACTTTTTTTAAGATGCCTTTGAATCATAACAACCATACTAATATTAGATTTAAATCGAACAAAATTATAATAATATTCGATTCAAATCGAATTATATCATATTTATTTTGTGTTTGCTACATAGAATTCTGAAAATTATTCAGAAATGGCATTAGCTGAACTGAAATTATGATTGACCGATAAATGACCGACCTGCCGCCCACAGCCAGTGGTTGGCATCCCTTGTTGGTTGATTGCTGAATCTTTGCAATAAGATGAAGGGATGCTATCCTTATCTGTTTAGCGATTTTTTTTAGCAACATCCTGAAAATGAATCAGGGATATCATCGTCCATAAGCGATGCCATCCGGTGCCTAAAAGGATGGCATCCCTTGGTATTTTCTTGCTGAAATTTTGAATGTAGAGGCAAAACAAATTTATGACGCCCTGGGGTATAAAACCGTTCCATATTACATGAAAAAATCTGTGTTACCCGAAATATGAAAACTAAAAAGACATTAACCTGGAATACAGAATTTTACGCAAGTAGGCTAACAAGTTGGGTTAATATCATCATCGTATTTCCATGGATTTTTGCCTGTTATTTCGTGAAGCCCGGTGCGACAATCAACGATGCATCTTCCATCGGTACCCGCAAGTTCAACTGCACACGAAGGTGTTGTGCCCGGTTGTTGGCGAAAAAAGAAATACGCTTTTGTCCCGTTGGCATACTCGTAAGTTATTCCAAAATGGTCGTAAACATTACCGTATTTTTTATCTGCCCGTTTTTAGTGGTCACCGGTTCCACCTACTTTCACCGGTGACTGGTCGCCCAAAGCCCACGAAAGCATATCCATACTATGGATAGCTTGCTCAATGATATGGTCGCCCGAGAGCCAGTTATAATATATCCAGTCACGCAGTTGGTACTCCATGCCGGACCATCCTTTTTGGCGTTCTTTATACCACAATTCGCCCGTGTTATAAGTTGCCACCCGCAAGGATTTCTCCAATCTGACCGTTTAACACCCGGCCAAAAGTTTCCCTTTTAAGGATATGGTATCTCCAGCAAAGTCCCGAGACAAGCGAAAGGTTTTTGTCCTTGGCTTTTTTAGCTGCCATCATAACCCGGTGTAATCCAGGCGCATCAACGGCAAATGGCTTTTCGGTAAAAATATATTTACAAATTTTTGTTCCTACCCTTTCAATTTACCTTTCCAACTCTATTTTAAGAACTCTGAAAGCGCCGGGCTGAACCTGCACGGAGCAAGAGTTCCCTCTGAATGTCACTGATTCTCCACTGATCATATCAGTTGCCTTTACAATATTCGCATGTTTCGAAATAAGTGTTGTTGCAACTCCTGTCGGAGCAAGATACAGGCAGCGCAACATTGACAATCTTTCCCATTGTAGCCATGAATGGCTGTAAAATTTGCATTAAAAAAACAAAAACAATATTGATTTTCTCCGTCAAATTCCCCATGCAAAAACTCAAATCCAACACGCCTCTACTTTAAAGATAGGTGTAGGCAGAAGGGCTATTTACCTAACTGTACAAGGGAAAAAACGAACAGCTATATAGGTGGCAAACGGAACAGGCAAGCTGAAAACAAATGCGCTTCAATCGGTGATATAAGCCTGTCCAGGGAAGCGCCAGATTGCTGATGCTGCTTACGAACGTGACAAAAAAGACATCGCGGGGATATTGATGATCCCCAGTGTAAACGAGTTTGACGATTTGTTTTTTCGGTAGAGCGAACTCCCGAACAGCACAACCCCAACAGATACGCGATTAAATTGGCAAAATCGATGAACTTCATTTTGCTTTTGTACTAAAGTAAGCCACGATAATTCAAGTCGTCTAATGCTTTTTGAATTTTTTCCCGTTCAGGTTGCTTGAAGCGGTGGAAAGGTTCAGCCATAAAATCGCTGCATAAACCCATAACAGACAGGGCGCATTTCAGCCCCTTTAAGTAACTGGAACCAAATTTGCCAACATTATAAATGGTTGTACTTACCTGCATCACCTTTTGCTGTAAGGTCTCAATTTTGTCAAAATCACGATTCCGGGCGGCCTGGTATAATTCAACGTATAAATTTGGAAACATATTCGCCCCTCCATTTACTCCTCCATGTCCTCCGGTCAAAACAAACTCAGCCATAAACTCTTCAGGGCCAACCATGAATGTAAAATCATCCCTGTCTTTCAGTACATATTGTACCTGTTTAAAGTAAGCCAGGTCAGATGAGCTGTCTTTCATACCGATAATTTCAGGAATTTCAGCAGCCGCTTTTACGGTTTCCGGCGCAAACATCACTTTTGTGTGGGAAGGCATATTGTATAGAAATAGGGGCAAAGGCATTTGTGCCATTATTCGTTGCAGATATTCCAGCAGTTCCGGTTGGCCCGAAGCAAAATAGTAGGGTGGCGCCAAAACAACGGCATCGGCGCCGTAGTTGGCTGCAATTTTCGCCATGTTCAGGCTTTCGGTAAATGCTGAATCGGTTACCCCAACAAGCACAGGAACGCGTCCTTTTACCAACTTGCAGGTACGTTCTGTTAGTTCCCTCCTGAGTTTATAACTTATACTGGCAAACTCTCCGGTAGTACCCAGAATAAAAATTCCGTGTACCCCTCCTGAAATGGTGTGTTCAATTAATCGTTCGAGACCTTCATTATCAAGGGTATTGTTGTCGAGTAATGGGGTGACAAGCGGAGGGATGATACCTTTTAATGGAACTTTTAAATTTCTTTTCACATCAAAATTTTAAATTTTTTATAACCTTATTAATTCAGAAATACTTACCTATTTCCACTGGTCGGGGTCAACTATTGTTGAAGCAATATACCGATATGGCTTTGATCCTTCCTGGTTTGCATTGTTCCAGTAGTAGATTACAACAAGCTTCCCGTCGGGTCTTTGAACCATTCGGGGATATCCTGCATCCCAGTTTGCCCCGTCACAACAACGCAGGATGATTTCATCGCTCCAGCTTCGTCCGTTATTGGAACTAAACCGGATATTAACCCGCGAACCATATCCACTTCGATAAATATATGCCAATGCCAGCCTGCCGTCTTTCATTTTCACCAATGCAGGAGGCGAGCCACCTCTTCCTGTATCAGCCACCGAGTCTTTGAGTTTTTCCCATGTTTTGCCATTGTCTTCAGAAAGGTAACTGGTCAGCAAATCCTGACGATGTTCGGTCCTTGTACGAATGACGGTTATTAGTTCAGTGGGTGACAAACGCAAAGAGGAAGGCATAATGTCAAAACCTTCGGGCTCTTGCCCAATCCACGAGACGAGTTCCCAGTTTAGCCCTCCATCATTTGTTCGCACCATTGCTACTCTCCCCTCCTTATCATTTGACTTGGCTACTGTTAAAAATGCATTCAGTTCTTTTTTACCATCAATAATGTAATCAGTTCGTGTGGCAACGCCATTTGTATTTAAATTGGGAAATATAAACGGCCCTTCCCAAATGGCGCCCCTGTTATTGGAGTAATAAAAATGCGAGGGACCGTTGTGATTGTTATGACGTAAAAAAGTGAGAATGAAATCAGGATTTGTAAAATCGTTAACAGCTTCGCTTAACGGGACAGGAACATCCCCCTTTTCATCGCTGATGTTATTGTCGTGTCCCCAGGCAGTTTGCCCTTTTTCGTATGCATCTTCAATAGTCCAGGTTTCACCTCCATCTTTACTACGAGCGTATTTGTTTGTTGCAGAATTACGATCATATGTGTGGAATCCTTCAGTGTCCATGTGTGCGGCTTCAACAAACCCTACCAATATTTCATTCTCCCATGCCCATATCCCATGATTAGCAGGCCAACCTCCAAAACGACCTTCCTCGTAGTAAACAACTCCATGATGAATGTTTGTTTCAGATGTAGTATTCTCTTTTTTGGATTTGAGATTACAAGAGCTTAAAAACAGAACTGTGACCAAGCTTAGGACAATACTAATATTTGGCTTTCCATTGAATCTTTTATTGATAATTTCCATATTTAATAGTTTTTGATTATTTATTTTTCCAAATGGGACCTCCAGTATATTTTTCTCCGATGGGATAGCGTTCGTTGGGTATAGTAGCAGTTTTCATAATTATTTCAATCTCGTGAACTATTTCCGGATGACTGGCAGCAACATTATTTTCCTCTCTAATGTCATTTTCAAGATTATATAATTGAATTTCCTCTCCCTGACCAAGACGAATTCCTTTCCAATTTCCCATTCGAACGGCCTGGTCATATCGATTCCGACAATGCCCGTAATCCCAGTAAAGGTATTCGTGTTGTTTCTGTTGCTTTTTTCCCATAAGGGCATCAACAACAGATATTCCATCAATATTCTCATTGATCTTTGCTCTTGTCAATTCAGCAAAAGTGGGCAACATGTCCTGAAATGCAATTATTCCATCGCTTGTTTTTCCTTGGGGTATTTTTCCGGGCCACCGGGCAATAAATGGTACTCGGATTCCTCCCTCGGTTAAATTGGCTTTATATCCACGTAATGCACCATTAGTTTTTAATTCTTTTCCGACACTACTGGATCCCCCATTGTCGCTCGTGAAAATGATTATTGTATTTTCACTTAGGCCCAATTCATCTATTAAATTAACAATGCGTCCAACATCAATATCCAGCATATGAACCATAGCCGCATATTTTTTTGACTTTTCTTCCCAATTTTTAGATGAATAAGGCTCAGTGGAGGGAACCGCTAATTCATCCTCATCCTCCGAAGGAGCTGAGAAATGAGGCAACGTAAAAGCGGCATATAAAAAAAACGGAACCTCGTGAGAATCCCTGATGAATTGCAAGGCCCGTTCCGCGATCAGGTCATGACTATAAAACTTTCTGGATTTCATATTTCCCGGAAGTTCAAACCTCATGTTATTTTCTTCCCTGTAACTATCGTCTAAATATTCTGTATAATAATAGTGTGCATGATCCTGATTCAGGTAACCAAACCACATATCAAATCCTTGATTGGTAGCGCTACCTATTGTGCCTGTATCTCCAAGGGACCATTTTCCAACACCACCACATCTATAGCCCTCTTTCTTGAGGATTTTTGCAACTGTAACGTCCTTCTCACTTAAATATGAAGGATAATGAGGTATGTTATCACGAGCCACGGAGTGTCCATTATGCAGCCCTGTCATAAGAACGCAACGCGATGGTGCGCAAACTGGTGCGCCGGCATAGGCTTGAGTAAAACGTATCCCTTCAGATGCCAATTTATCAATATTTGGTGTTTTGATGAGCTTTTGCCCATAGCAACCGAGATCTCCATAACCTAGGTCATCGGCCATGATAAAAATAATATTGGGCTTCTCTTTGACTTTAATATCTATTGCAAATGAATGATTAACTAAAACACAAATAAATAATACTAAAATAATTTTCTTTTCCATTTTAATGGGTTACATCAATAATTATAAAATATTGCATCAAAATGCTTAATTTGACTTTCTGAAAACCGTTACTGGATAGAATGCCAAATTATTACATTCTTTTATCTGTGAAAAATCGCTAAACTCGTATAACCTTTAATGAATTCTTATATTTAATAATGGGTCATTTATTTCCTTCATTTTAGCAATCAATTTTTGTTCTAACTCTTCCTTTATTTCAACTAAATCATCTCTTTCACTCTTGTAAAGATTATACTGCTCATTTTTATCATTATTTAAATCATACAATTCATGAATGGGGTTATCAGAGAAATCCATAACCAGTTTCCAGTCAGTTGTACGATAACTTCGCAAATTTATAAATTCAGCATACAGGTCATTATTCCATTCCAATGCTTCTCCTTCCAGAAGAGGGAGGATATTTCGACCCCTTAATATCAAATCTTCCTTGTTTTTTATTCCTGCTAACGAAAGCAGGGTTGGGAACCAATCAATGAAACTGACAGTTTCATTGATCTCAGATGATTGTTTTAATACTTCAGTCCAATAAATTATACATGGTACTCTGATGGAATTGTCATATAGATTGTGTCTTTTATCTCCATATATTCCATTGGGATCTTTGCCGTCTATAGTCATCCACCAGCCACGCCCTTTGTGCCACAAACCATTATGCCCTGACATGTATCCATGGTCAGATGTAAAAACTATAAAGGTGTTATCTAACAAAACATTTTCCTTTAAAAAATCCATTAGCCTACCAACATTTCTATCAACAGAATGTACGCTAGAATGATATTCCTTAATCATCCTAGTAAGAAGGTCAGAGTTTAAATTTGGAAAATCTGGATCAGGAAATTGTACTGAAAGTGTGTCCCAGTGAACAGTATCCTCTGATTTAAGAGGAAGCCAGGACCTTCCCCCATGTTTTGGCTCCATGCCAGCAGGAAAGCTTGTATTGGCATGAGGGGCCCAATAATGTAATGATAATAAAAACGGCTTGCCTGTTTTATTAGGATTAAACTCATGGATGTAGGACATTGCATAATCCGTAAGCAAATCAGTTGTGTATTTCCCATTTGCAGTATGCCATTCGTTCTCAATCATGATTTCAGGAGAATAAGATTGACGACCGCCATGAGGAAAACCGGTGAATTTATCATATCCTCTGTGTAATGGTAAATAATCATCCATGTATTCTCCTAAATGCCATTTACCAACTAAAGCAGTATTATATCCCTCTGACTTCAATATTTGAGGGAAGGTTTTCAAATCAAGTGATAAACCTCCCTTATCGCTATGGATTACATCCGTAACACCAGTCTCACTTGGAAATCTCCCGGTAATTAAAGAAGCTCTTGATGGACTACAATTAGCTCCGTTGGAAAAACAATTATTCAAAATAATTCCTGAATTTGACAGTTTGTCCAAATTCGGAGTAAACGCATTTATGGCATTTTTATCAGTTCCTAAAGCCCAGGCTCCCATATCATCTGCCATAATAAAAATAATATTGGGTTTGCTTCTAATATCATCTCCAAACGAATAATTAACAAAAAAAGCACTATATAAAAATAGAATTGTTTTATATAAATATTGAAAATTCATTATATTATCTTTTTTTATTTCCAGAGATTTGGATTGAATGTTGTGTATGCAATATACCGGTATGGTTTGGAGTCTTTCTTATTAGCATTATTCCAATAGTAAATTAAAACCAGTTTACCGTCGAGTCTTTGAACCATTCGAGGATATCCAACATCCCAATTTGCTCCATCCCCGTAACGTAAAATAATCTCATCACTCCAGTTTTTACCATTATTGGTACTAAATCTAACGTTTACCCTTGAGCCATATTGGCTTCGATAAATATAAGCCAGCGCTAATCTTCCATCTTTTAGTTTTACAAGGGCAGGAGGTGAACCACTCCTACCAGTGTCAGCAACTGGGTCCTTTAGTTTTTGCCAAGTCTCACCATTATCTTCAGAATAATAACTGGTCAACAATTGCAGTCCATTGCCGGTTTTCGTACGAATGATGGTAATAAGTTCAGTGGGAGACAACCTTACAGAAGAGGGCATTATATCAAAACCTTCATGTTCAGTTCCAATATTAGAAACTAACTCCCAATTTAACCCTCCATCAGTTGTCCTTGATAATATAACCCGTCCTGCTTTCCCGTTTGATTTAGCTACAGTTAAAAATACACTGAGTTCTTTTTCCCCGTCAACTATATAATCAGTTCGAGTGGCAACACCATTTGTGTTTAAATCAGGAAATTTAAATGGCCCTTCCCAAACAGCACCTCTATCATTGGAATAATAGAAATGCGAGGGTCCATTGTCATTATTATTTCTTAAAAATGTTAGAATAAAATCAGGATTCGTAAAATCATCAATGCTGTTCGTTAGATCAATAGGTAATTCAGCATCTTCTTCCCTTAAAACATGCCTTTTGGCTGAGGCAGTTTGCCCATGTTCATAAGCATCTTCAATAACCCAATTTATCCCTCCATCTTTACTTCGGGCATACTTATTTTTTGCAGTAATGGAATCTAAATTATGTCCAGTTGCTTCCTTGTGACGTGCTTCAACAAATCCTACTAGTATCTCATCTCCCCAAATCCAAACTCCATGATTAGCTGGCCAACCTGCAAAACGATCTTCTTTATAATATACTATTCCATGTTGAATGTCGTTATTAGATTTTTTTTTGGTTTTTAATGAATTACAATTGCAGGAAGATATTAATGCTACCAAAATAATTAATGTAATTAATTTATAATAAGTTTTAGTACTTAAAATTTCATTTTTGATCAACATAACTTTGAAATTAAATTTTTATAACTTTTACTTGTTATCTACCTCTTCTTCCCATACTTCTAATTTTAATTTTAATTGGTGAACCATATCAGGGTACTTAGAGGCTATGTTATTAGTTTCTCCAATGTCATTTTTTAAATTATACAATTCATAATCATCGCTTTGGTTATTAAAAATAAGTTTCCAATCTCCACTTCTGACAGCCTTTTGATTTGCCATACGCCAGTAAAGTGTTCTGAAATTTATTTTTTTATTTTCAATTAACAGAGGTCTAAGACTGATACCATCTATTCGATTTGGGCTATCCTTTTCAGGGAAAGGAATCTCTAGTATATCTAATATTGTTGGCAAAATGTCGAAGCTAAGGACAGTTTCACTACAAACTGATAAAGGTGCAATTTTTTCTGGCCACCATACAATAGCAGGCACTCTGTGTCCTCCCTCGTAAACTTGTCCTTTTTGTCCCCTTAAAATTCCATTAGAGCCTACTTGAGGCCACACCTCACCTGCATAACTTAAATAACCTCCATTATCTGAAGTAAAAAAAACAAGTGTATTTTGGTCAAGTCCTTGTTCCCTTATTGAATTCATGATATGATCTACCCCTTTATCAAGATCTTCAATCATTTTATATAATACATTTGGGATCTGTTTCGGCTTATGCGGTCCTAATTTACTTTTATGACCAGGATAAATACTTGTAAAATCTTCCCCCTCTCTCCTTATTTCAAGATTGTAATCTTCAGCTGTTTGCCATGGGAAATGAATAGCATTATATGCCACATAAAGGAAAAATGGTTCGTTCTTATTGGCTTCAATGAATTTAACAGAATTGTTTGTAATCACATCGGTAGCATATCCTTCCTGAAAACTTAATTCTTTATTGTGCCACCAGTCTTTAAAACCATTGCGATCAATTTTTGAAAAATAATCTCCACAACCGCATGTCAATCCTCTGAACTCATCAAAACCATGCAAAGTAGGATTTGCGGATGGATGTTTTCCTAAATGCCATTTCCCAAAAACACCAGTTTTATATCCTTCTTTTTTAAGGTATTCAGCAATCGTTATTTCATTCTTGTTTTCATCGCTCCCAATTCCTCTATCTTCCCAGTCCGTAGGAAGAGCTCTTTCAATACCTAAACGTTGCTGATACCTGCCCGTCATTAAAGCTGCACGGGTTGGTGAGCACATTGGTCCATTGCTGTGAAAATCTGTAAATAACATTCCTTCTTGTGCCAATCGGTTTAAATGAGGAGTTCTTGCTTTTCCTCCAAAATAGCCCCCTAGATCTCCGTATCCCAAGTCATCTGCAAGTATTATAACTATATTTAGTTTATTATTATCGTCATTGTGTTTAAAAGAGTGGTTTGCATGTCCATATTTCGGATATGCACTAAAAGACAATAATATTAAAGCACTTAGAGTGCAAAGAAATAATATCTTGTTTATAATTTGTCGCATAATTTTTCTATTAATTAGTTTAGAAATATTTCATATTAAATCTATAGGTATAGGCGCCTAAGACGCGTTATTAGATGTCTCATTATTAGCTTTTTATAAATATTTTATAATCAGAAATATGAATAATATTCAAAATGTAATTGTTCTTGCGAATCAGTCCTTATCTTAACTCGCATGAATAAAGCGAAACAAGAGTGCAACCTAAACGCCTATACCTATAAATCTATTAAGCTGGAAAGTACAATTAATCCTATAAAAACGTTCCAGCTAATAAATCAAGTGTTTTATAAAATGAGTTACTCATCATCTTTAATCTCCGTTTTTGGAGGCACATTGAGTTCGGCCCCTGTGTACCCCTGGTTCTGGTTAATCCTTCCACCGGTATTTGCGTCAATTTCACCCTGAGGTACTGGCCATAATACGTGATAGGGGCTGATGACATAAGTATTTTTACCATAAACAAATCCTGTATTATAGAATTTATTCACCGAATTTACCTGGTCAAACCAAAAGTTCTTCTCGGAGAAACTATCAAGAGAATAATCACGCAGGTTTTTTGCAGCCATTATAAAGGAAATTCTTGTTAGCTCTGTTTTCCTAGGTTCTTCATAATACAATTCCCGTGCACGTTCCGCCAATATATACTCAATAGTCACATTGGATGCAGTGATTATTGAAGCTTTCGCTCTTTCGCGAACTATATTGATATCATTCGCAGCTTCTTCTAAATTGTTGTTCCAGTAATAAGCTTCAGCTCTTAATAAATATGTTTCAGCTAAACGAAAAATGTACCAATCGCTGTTGCCCCCTACTGGCCGGCCTACTGTTGGTTCATTGGCAACATATACTTTATAGTGTGGCCAACCAAAGTAACTTCGCATTGTGTCGTAAGGAGCTATGTATTCTGGCTGAACGACCTGTCCATAATAATTTGAACTTGGATTGTTATACCGTAATTTGCTTCTTGGCATCCAGTTAGTGTCCGTATCATGCCTTAAATCATATTCTGCATCTTTCCAAATATCAAACTCAAAATAATTACTAATACGTGTAAATCCTACACCTCTTCCCAAAGCAAGTATTTGAGGGTTGAACGCAGATGAAGACATACCAGGCATTCCGTCCGGATCTTTGATGTAGCTACCGTGAGACCAGAACGGGGTAAGGTCTCTCATGGTATTGGTACCACCCGTTGAGCCAGGGAAACCATATTTGTCCTGGACCACCAGGATTCCTTCAGTATTTGCAGGGATGCTTTTATTTTCCTTTTGATGCAAGTCCCATATAACATTAAACCTGTCATCGTCGGCAACTTCGCCAAACCTTTCTGTCATAAGCTATGGATTCCGTCATTTATGACTGCCGAAGCGGATGATATTGCCTTGTCAAACTGCAGGTTGGCAAGGTAAACTTTGGTTAGGAGGTGATTCCCTGCAGCTCTGTTGACTTTACCGTGATCCACAACATCGGGGAGCCACTGTACAGCAAATTCCAGGTCTGCCTGAATCTTATTCAGGATTGTATTGCGTGAGTGGCTGTAAAAATCCAGTTTCGGCGCTGTATGTTCCTTGTTGATGAAAGGTACATTCCCAAATTGGTTAATCAAACGATAGTACCAGAAAGCCCTGAAAAAAAATGCTTCGGCTTTAATCTTGTTTTTATCCTGTTCCTTGATGTCAAGATCGTCAATCCTTGAAATAATCACATTGGCATTTCTGATCTGACTGTAGGACAGTGGCCAGAATTTTAATGTCAAAACATCATCATATACAGCCGTTGGTGTCATTTGTGTATTCCAGTTTTTCGGGAAACGATCAACTTCACTTCCGCAAATTGAAATATCAGAACTGAAAAGTTCACTGCAGAGCATTCTGCTACCTCCATAAATCTCTGTCCGCAAACCCTCTCTCAGCGCAAGAAGTGATCCCTCCATGCCTGCATTATCAACATATACATTCTCAGGCACATAAATAGACAGCGGTTTGGGTTCCAGCCAGTCTTTTTGGCATGACTGTATTAATATTGCAAGGAGACAGAACAATAATAAGTAAGTTAATTGTATTTTTATATTAGTTTTCATAGTAATTATTTTTATGTTTATTTGTCATTCAATTATATAATTATTTAAAAACCAACATTTAAACCAAAAGTAACATATTTTGGCATTGGCTGCATTCCAGATTCAGGGTCATAGTGGCTCCACTTTGTAAGGGTAACATAATTGTGTAGATTGGTGAAAATCTTTAAATTTTCCAAATTTATCTGTTGAATTATTTCCTTTGGAAAATTATAGGCAAATGTCATATCCTGAATACGAACAAACGACCTGTCTTTCCAGACATTAAATGAGGGTGATGACATGTCCATGACCAGCCTCGCCCATTCATTGCTTGGATTATCAGGAGTCCAGTAGCTGAAAACCCAAGTATTCCTTCGGTCCCACGGTTGGTTAGTGCTATGACCGGTATATAGATTATTGGCTCCTGCAAAACCTAAATCAGCACGGATATCAGCTGAAAAACTGAAATTTTTCAGGAAAGTTACCTCATTCCTGAAACCGATCCTGTACTGTGGCTTTTTATAACCCTGGAATACTTTGTCGTCAGCAGGCTGGTATCGGTCGTCACCGTTTACATCCTTGAGTTTGAAATCGCCAGGCTCTTTTCCATAAACTGCTGCTTTGGCTGCTTCATCTATTTGCCATACACCCAGTACCTCATAATCCCATATACGATCTATGCTTTGTCCGATAAACCATTCATTGGTAATATCATCAGCTTCTTTTTGGCCTATCACATTGCCTGCTTCATCGTAAACATCAATAATATCACCATATAAACTTACGATCTTATTCTTATTCAATGAAAATATAAGGTTTGATTTCCAGGTTACGTCAGGGGTACTGATATTAACAGAATTTAAAGTAATCTCAATCCCTTTGTTCTCCAATTCACCTAGGTTGGACATAACACTGGAATAACCGATGAGTTCAGGAAGCGACCTTCTTAGCAACAGGTCAGTAGTGTTTGATTTGTAAAGATCGATGCTCCCGAATATTCTGGATTTGAGCAGACCGAAGTCGATTCCAAGATTAATTGATTCTGTTTTTTCCCAGCGTAATTTCGAGTTTGCCATGGTGCTTGAATAAACACCTGTGGCAGCAGTGTTTCCATATAAATAGTTAATGGTACTTAACCTGGCCAGTGCATCATAAGCGCCAATATCCCTGTTCCCGTTCTCTCCCCATGAGAAGCGCATTTTCAGGTTCGAAATCCAGTCAACCTTAAAAAAATCCTCTTCTGAAATTGTCCATGCAACAGCCGTTGAAGGAAATTCCGCATACGGATTTCCCTGTCCGAAGGCGGAGAAACCATCCCTTCTCCATGCGACGGTCAGCATATACCTGTTTTTTAAAACATAATTAAGCCTGGCCATTAAAGCATTTCCTGTTGTGACTATGTCATTATTCTGTATCTCTGGATAGGTTCCAGCCTGCAAAGCATGATACCCCAAGGCAAGCGATGGCTCCATTCCGTAATTGGTCTGGTTGTCCGTCCAGCTTTTGTTCTCTTCAAAGTTTACAAGGAACGTGAAATCAAAATTATGAACTTCGGCAATTATATGATTCCATTTGATAATATTATCGAACATCCAGTTATTGACGTTTCTGAGGTAACGTTGGGCATAACCATTGTTTGTTAAACCTCTCGGAGTTTCAATGGGATCGAATAGGTAGTTTTTATTCCATAAGTAATTACTTGAATAATTCAACCGATATGAAAGTCCATAAGGTAAGGTCAGCTCTCCGAAAAGAACGGCAAAAAGGGTTTGCGTTTTGTTATGTATCTGACGGTTATCGTAATAGGTGAAAGGATTTGTTACCAGCTGATCTTCATTTGGCCAGTAATACATGTTCCCATCCTCGTCCCTCATCTGTGTCCATGGGCTTTGCTTTACGGCTTCGAGTATATCAATACGGTAAAATCCTTCGTTGCGGTCTGCAAACTGGGCATTGACTCCTAATTGCAAGAAGCTACTTAGATCAGCACTTACATTAATTCTTGTACGGAAAGTCTTGAATTCATCACCCATTTCAAAACCTTTGTTGTGAAGGTATCCTGCTGAAAAATAATATTGAAGGTTTTCCAAGCCCCCGGAAACACTTAGGTCATAGTCCTGCCTGATCCCGTTATTAATGATTTTATCATACCAGTCGAACGTTTTGCCTGTCAAATAATTTTCTGTTTCCCTGGGTGAAAAGGATAACCGCCCCATCCACATCTCACTAGGATTATCTGTGGGGGTGATATCGAAATTCTTCCATTCCTCCAAAGTGAGTCCGGGTGGCAGATCAAATGGGTTTTCAAAATAACCTTCGGGGAAATTTGTTCCTTTCATTCGTTTGAAATAATCAACCTTTAATTGTAAATATTCATCGGGTCCAAAGGGATATAAATGTTTTGTTAATCCTACAATTCCTAATTTTGTTGAAAAATTAATGGTTGGTTTTGTTTCCCGTCCTTTTTTAGTAGTTATAACAATCACACCCGATGCGGAACGGGAACCAAAAACTGCTGTAGAACTGGCATCTTTTAAAATATCAATGCTTTCAATATCATTCGGATTAATATCCCTTATGGTTCCACTGTAAATAACACCGTCAAGTACAATTAATGGATTTATATTAGCAGCTAAGGAATTAGTTCCCCTTATTTCTATGCTGCCTCCACCTGCTGCAGAAGTTCCCTGAACAGAATATAAACCTGAAACAGTGCCAGCCAGAGCTTCAACAACGTTAGTTAAAGATTTCGTATTGAAATCTTCTGTGTTAACACGTTCAACTGCACCCGTTAAATCACTTTTCTTAACGGTCCCATAGCCAATCGCTACCACTTCATCTAATCCAATAATATCTTCTTCCATTACAATATCCATACTCGCCTGGCTTCCAACAACCACTTCCTGGCCCCGCATCCCCACAAAAGAAAACACCAGCGTGGCATCTTCAGGCAAAGAAGAGATGGAGTACTCTCCATCGGCATTGGTAACCGTTCCCCGGGTGGTGCCTTTTATCACGATGGTTACCCCGGGCAGCGGCTGTCCGGTATCGTCTGTTACTTTTCCGGAGACGGTGCGTTGCTGCGCTCCCGTGGCATGTGAAACTAAGGGTTCGGCGTCCGGGCTCATGCTTTCGGGGTAGAGCAGAATGTGACGATCGTAAACACTGTACTCAACCTGAGCACCGGTAAAAATCTCTTTCAATGACTCGTCAATAGTTTTGTTGCGGATTTTTACCGTAACTTTTCGATCGAGGTCAATAAGTCCGGGGCTGTAAGCAAACCGAAACTCAGATTGATTCTCAATCGCATCCAATACTTCAGCCACTTTGGCATTTCGCATTTCCAGCGAAAGCTTTGTGGTCTGGCTGTAAACACTTGCTGACAACTGCAACAGCCCAGCTAAAAAGAACAAAAATGTCAGTTTCATAATCCTTAAACTTTTGTTCCAAAATAAGGGTCTTTTAACCCCCGTAATTCGGATTTTCTTCATAACTTTGCAATGATTTAATTAAACAATTTATTTACCTCTTGCCGGAGGTAAGAATTGGCCGGAGGTGTTGCCGCACCTCCGGTTTATTTTATCCGCCGGCTTTTATCATTCTTCTTTTATCAATATCAATTTTTATAATTTCTTCCTTTTGTCGAACTTTTATCGGTGTGATTCCCTCCATCAATTTCAAAATATCTTCCAAAGGTTCGTTCTCAATGGTAAAAGTATAACGCAGATGCTTTGTTCCCGGAGCCACTTCAAACTGTTGGTTGTATCGTTTTTCAAGCCGCTTGATTAAGTCGTCAATTGAAAGGTCATAAATATTGATAATCCCGTCTTTCCATGAAGTGTAGCGGTGAATATTTACCATGCCTGTGCGGAACTGGTTATTTTTTGTATTTAGTCTCGCTATTTCGCCGGGTTTCATCCGGTGAAAAACCTGATCATTCGCGGTATTAACAAGTTCTACAGAGCCATTTTCCAGAACCACATAAACGGAATTTTCCGGCTCATAGGCGTTGACATTGAATTGTGTTCCCAAAACTTTTACCTGAAGCCCGTTACAATTGACCAACAAGGGGAGGGTTTCGTTCTTTTGAACATCGAAATAGGCTTCGCCCAAAAGCGTAACCTCACGGTTTTTGGATGAGAAAAAATTGTTGTAGGAAAGTGTTGAACCGGAATTAAGCCAAACCAATGACCCGTCGGGCAATTCAACTTTTGAAATCTGCCCGTTATCTGTAATAACCCGGGTATAGGTTTCCGGAATATCAACTGGCTGATTTGAAAAGTACCACAGCAGGCTGCCAACGGTAAAAATAAAAAAGAAGATGGCAGCCACCCGGTAAAATTTCATTATCCTACGGGATTTCTGCCATCTGAGATAACTTTTTTGTTCAAGAGTTGCCTGAAAATTATGCCAGCTTCCCACACTACCACCGGGAAATTCGCCGGGCTTCAGACTCTTTCTCCAGTCTAATCTAAATTTATGAAAAAATAAGCGATTTTCTTTCTTTCTCAACCAATTGAGCAGTTCTTCCAACTCGTGATCGGTTGCTTTGCCTTCAAAATATTTAAATGCTGTTTCTTTCATATACATTCTTCTATAAGGAGTACAAACCTGTTGCTAAAAACCCTACCTTTTTTTTGAGAAGTGAGAGGAGAGAGAAGTAAACGGTAAACGGTGAACGGTAAACAGTAAGGAGTGAGAGATGAGAATTTGTTGATGTGTTGATGTGTTGATGTGTTGATGTGCTGATGGCTGATGGCTGAGAAGTGAGACTTTGCGTCTTGGCGTCTTTGCGTGAAATTTTGGAGAGCAGAGAAGTTAGAGGTTAGAGATTAGAAG
>JACDJC010002031.1_pt1 | contig 16610 bp, 14 predicted proteins | sample 7454191 | NCBI WGS metagenome assembly JACDJC01 (sample SAMN14253291, study PRJNA609438) | sludge metagenome | isolation source: sludge after 25d culture with pyrite and EDTA | collected 2018-12-20 | reverse complement strand
TTTAGCTTAGTAGAAATGTATGATGACGGCGCACATGGTGACGGATCCGCCAATGATGGCACGTATGGTACATACCTGGAAATCAACAATTCGGAGGTTCAATATTATATCTATGCCGAAAATGACAATGCAGGGCAGTTTTCACCTGAACGGGCACAATATGAATTCTATACTATTACCACCAGTTCCGATCCATTAGCTATTGAATTGGTTATCAATGAATTTATGGCTTCGAATGAGACCACAGTAACAGACCAGGATGGAGAATACGACGACTGGATTGAACTCTATAATAATTCCGATGAGGATATTTCATTAAATGGATACTTTCTATCAGATGATGGTAATGATCTGTCTCTCTGGGCCTTTCCTGATACAACAATTTCTGCGAAGGGATATTTAATTGTCTGGGCGGATAAAGATGAAGATCAGGCAGGATTACATGCGGATCTAAAAATTTCAAGCTCCGGTGAAACTATTTATTTATCGGGTAGTGATACAACAATTATTGATGAAGTGAGTTTTGGAGAACAAACAGACGATATATCAACCGGCCGTTATCCAAATGGTACAGGATCTTTTGTGCCGATGAGTCCCACTTTTTCAGCAGAGAACAATGACGGAATCACCGGTATTCCTGATGATCAGATATCAGAACTACCTGATCAGTTTAACCTTTCGCAAAATTATCCCAATCCATTTAATCCAACTACGAATATTTCATTCAAGTTGCCCTCTTCAAACTTTACATCTTTAAAAATCTACAATATTACAGGGCAGCAGGTGGCTACACTTGTCAACAAACAACTCTCCGCAGGAACATATGTCATGCAATGGGATGCTAAAAATATGCCCAGCGGCATTTATTTTTATATGCTGACGAGTGGATCCCTTTCAGAAACAAAACGGATGATATTGATGAAATAAATCAATACCCTATTAAGATCATTTGCCAGAGCCCTTTGTTCATTGATGAAGGGCTCTTTTTTCTGGCTAATAAATAGCATTTATTAAAATTAAAACCTACCGCAAGTTTTCTCACCAAACAACGTCTTAATTATTAGAATAATGTTAAAATTATTTTAGGGATTTATTGCCAAAAAACTAAAAAGGCTGACTAAATTGAAAAAAAATAATCGTTATCTAAGTATCCTCATCATTGTTCTCACTGTTTTGGGTATTTTCTTTTTGCCAATTAAAGTGCCTTATTCCATAGACAGTATCGCAAAAATTTTGCCCGCTCAACAATGGGTATTGTCCCGCGGTAATGGCGGGGAGATTTTGAACAGCACGGTTAATTTTAGCAGCGGAATAAATAATTCATATCAGCTTACTTCGTTCGAAAGGGGCGAATCATTCGTTTTAACCCTGAATCCGGATCTTTCAAACGGACAGATTGTGGCGAAGGGAGATACGCTTGGTATCATCTACTCCAGCAATAAGCATGAAAACCTTATTCAGTTGGAAGGTGAACTCCAAATATTAAAAGCAACCCTGAAAGCAGGCATGAGTGGCGACAAAATAACGGAAGTGCGGGAGGCGGAAGAAAGGCTGGCCATGGCCCAATCGGAATTAGATAAACAGAAAAAAATTACCGCGCGGCTTAAGGAATTGTTTGATAAAGATCTAATCGCCGGGGAAGAATACCAGATAGCCGCCGATGAATTAAATACCCTGGAAAAAGCCGTAAACGTTCGGCAGGCTGAACTGGAATCGAGCATGAGTGGTGAGAAAGTTGAGGAAATACACAAATTGACTAAACAAATTAACGCGGTTGAAAATGAGATTACCTTTTTAAAACAACAGATAAATTCGCAAAATCTGATTATTTCGCCATTTGGTGGCCGCGTTGAAAGGTCATTTTCCGATGACACGCTTCTGGTCTTGTCAAATTTTGATTCGGCGGTCGCTTGTATCCCTGTTCCGCTGGAGAACGCTGCTTTTGTCACGAAGGGCGGTACTGTTTTATTTGATTCACCTGAACTAAAATCACGATTATCGGGTGAAGTCCAGACGACGCAGCCGGTATTACAGCTCATCGGCGGGAAACAGTGTATTATCGTTTTGGCGACTGTTAATTCAATATCAAATGACTTTATTTCCGGTTTGTTTACGCCGGCAAAAATTAACTGCGGCCCGCTGTCCATTCCGGATTACCTGAAACAGATTATTTTAAATTAGGAATGACCATGGATTCGAGATATGAATATAAATATTTAGTCCCTAACACGCTTATTGATAAGCTCAGGACAGAGCTGAGTCCTTATATGGAGCTGGATAATTTTGCGAAAAGACACAGCGACGGACAATACACGGTAAGAAGCATCTATTATGATTCACCGGGGTTTGCCTGCTATAAGGAAAAACTGGATGGTGTTAAAATCAGAAATAAATACCGAATCAGGGGCTATGATAAGTGTTCAAAAAAGAGTATAACTTTTCTGGAAATAAAACACAAAAACACAAATTGTATATCGAAAATCAGGGTGCCGATTTATTACACTGATGTTGCCAAAACACTAGATTCAGGACGTATAGATGATTTTGTGCTGTCGTTTAGTGGAAATGGCGCGGAGAAAAAAGACGCGCGGAAATTTCTTTATTATTATTACATAAAAAATCTGCGTCCGGTCGTTTTGGTTATTTACGATCGTGAAGCTTTTATTGGAAAAATGGATCCTTCTTTGCGTTTAACATTTGATAAAAATCTACGCAGTGTTATTTTTCCTGATCTGGAGCAGCTTTATAATGAAGATAAGGTTAAATCTACATTGACCAACCACTTCATTCTTGAAATAAAATTTTTTGGAAGTCTGCCCAACTGGATCATTTCGCTTATCAGCAAATATGGCTTCAACCGGCAGGCATTGTCAAAATACACCATGTCTCTGGAAACACACGCGGAGTTTAAAAATAAAAGCGTAAGGAGGCGGAATGTGATTATAAGCAGGGAGTGCTGTGATGTTTAATGAAATGCAAAGTCTAAACCTGTTCCCTGTATCAATTTTTGAAATAATGAAAAACATTATCGTCGCTTTGTGTTGCGGACTTTTTATCGCCTATATTTATCAAAAATCCTATCGCGGAGCCGGGTATTCGGCGGCTTTTGTTAATTCAATGATCATTCTTACAATGATCACAGCCATTGTTATCATGGTTATTGGTAACAATCTTGCCCGCGCGTTCGGACTGGTTGGCGCCATGTCAATTATACGTTTCAGGACGGCTGTTAAAGATACTCAGGATATAGTTTTTATCTTTTTTGCGCTGGCGATCGGTATGGCATCCGGTGTGGGATATTATAAACTTGCCATCTTTGGGTCCGTGTTTGTCGGGATAATTATTTTGTTACTGGCAAAATCGAAAATTACTTCTTCGCGGCAGGATGATTATTTACTGCAGTTCTCTTTTCAGCCAAATGGCGGCGATCCCCAATCTTACATGCCAATCCTGGAGAAATATTGCCGGCGGCATAAGGTGATCAACACACGAACCATAGAAAATCAGGGTATAATGGAGCTATCCTATTATGTCAGGTTGAAGAACAAGGATAAGAACCCGGAATTTATAAGCGCCCTGGATAATTCACATGGTGTTAAAAATATCAATCTCTTCTTTGATGAGGAACAGATTTAGAATGAACTGTATAATGGTAGAGGTATGAATGTATAACAAAATATATTTATTGCTGATATTTAGTTTAGTAACTACAGGATTCATCGCCTGTGAAAATTCTATAAATGCGGAAGATGAGGCAGAGGGAAGCGAAACCACAATTGTTGATGATGCTAAAAGTCATGATGATGCGGGAGATTATATCTGGGACAGTTCTAAAGAAATTCCGATCAGGTTCAATGGAAACAGCATTACTGTTGATGGAAACGGCGCCATCGCGGAGGGAAGCATCTTAGCGATTACATCGGCGGGTTCATATAATTTAAGCGGTTCACTTGAAGATGGCCGGATAATAGTGAATACCGATGATAAAGAAATTGTCAGGCTCATTTTAAATGGCGCGAATATCAATTGCTCGACATACGCGCCTGTGTATGTTGAGAAGGCAGCCAAGGTAATGATCGTTCTTGCGGATAATTCAGAAAATTATTTGACGGACGGATCTTCATATACTTTTGCAAACACGGATGTGGCTGAACCCAATGCCGCTGTCTTCAGTAAAGCTGATCTTACTCTCTATGGAAATGGCAGCTTAACGGTCAACGGAAACTTTAATGACGGTATTGCCGGTAAAGACGGATTGATAATTACAAGCGGAACAATCCGGGTCCACGCGGCGGATGATGGTGTCAGGGGAAAAGATTATCTGATTGTGAAAGATGGAAATATCACTGTGGATGCCGCCGGTATTGGTTTGAAATCCGATAATGCCGATGACGCTTCAATGGGATACATCACTATTGAGAATGGTGTTATTGACATAACTGCCGGTGGTGAAGCCATAGCCGCTGAAAAAGATGTGGATATCGGTTCCGCAGAAATTACTATATCATCCGGTGGACAAGGAATCAATGGATCTATCAGTGTGACTGTTGAAGGAGGTACAATCACAATAAATTCCGGTGATGATGGAATTCATTCCGATGGCCTGGTCACAATCAATGAAGGTATCCTGACTATTTTTTCCGATGATGATGCCATTCATGCCGATTACGATCTGTTTATAAACGGCGGGGATATTAACATTGAACAGTCATTTGAAGGTATTGAAAGCGTCAATGGGGATATTACCGTAAACGGCGGTGAGATACACATTGTCTCAAGTGACGACGGCATTAATTTAGCGGCGCGGAGCGGCAGCTATCTTTATATTAACAGAGGGTATATCGTAGTAAACGCGGTTGGTGATGGCATTGACGCAAACTCTTCAATATTAATGACCGATGGGACTTTACTCGTCAGCGGTTCTTCAGACACATCAAGCAGCGCGTTGGATTATGATGGTACGTTTGAGATGGACGGTGGATTTCTGGTAGCGGCGGGTAGTTATTCCGGAATGACAAAAGCTCCAGGCGCATCATCGGAACAATATTGTATTCTTGTAAACTTCAACTCAATAAAAGACGCCGGGACATTAATACATATGGAATCCCAAAGCGGTGAAGAGATTTTAACCTTTGGTCCCGCAAAATCATACCAGTCCGTTGCCTTTTCATCATCAGCACTTGTTAAAGGAACCTCATACAATGTTTACACAGGTGGCAGTTGTTCCGGAACTTCTACGGACGGGCTCTATAAGGACGGAACGTATGCGGGAGGGAGCCTTTACAAAAGTTTCACCATTTCCGACACAATAACGATTGTAGATTGAGAAAATTTATACCCATAAGGAGAAGGACATGTATAACAAAATTCTATCTGTACTGCTGTTCTTGTCAATTCTGATTAGTTGTGAAGACACAAGTACAAACAGCACCGAAAATCAGCCGGTCATTGATACGGAATTTGAGACTCCTGACTGGACCGAAACCACACACGGGAAAAGCGCCGATCCCGACTATGATATTGTTTTTCCTCAAAACCGGGTGAACCGTTTGGATCTTGTAATAGATAGCGAAAATTGGCAGGTAATGCTGGATGATATGGAACAGAACTATGGTAGTTTCGGATCACGTGTCACAGCGCCCGCGGATGACTCGAACGAGAATCCGGTTTATGTCCCCTGCTCTGTTTTTTTAGATGGTATCGAATGGTATCAGGTTGGTGTTCGTTTTAAAGGAAATTCCAGCTTACAATCCACCTGGGCAAGTGGAATATGGAAACTGCCATTAAGGCTTAATATTGACTATTATGAAGATGAGATTCCGCAGATCACCAATCAGCGCTTTTATGGGTTTAAAGAACTTTCTCTTTCCAGTAATTTCGATGACGAATCATTACTCCGTGAAAAAGTTGTGCCGGAAATTTTCAGGGATTTTGGTGTACCCGCGCCGCAAACCGCCTTTTACCGTATTTATATCGATCATGGTGACGGACCCACATATTTTGGGCTTTATACAATGATTGAAATTGTGGATGACACGGTGATAAAAGAGCAGTTTACAGAAAATGACGGGAACCTTTACAAACCGGAAGGCACCGGCGCCAGTTTTGCCGCCAATACATTCAGCACGTCCTATTTTGAGAAGAAGACCAATGAAGACGGTGATTGGTCGGATGTTGAAGCGCTTTTTGATGTTTTGCATTCATCCGAAAGAACAACCAATGCCGCTTCCTGGAGGGCTTCCCTTGAAACGGTTTTTAATGTGAATGGATTTCTAAAATGGCTTGCTGTCAATATCGCTGTTCAAAATTGGGATACCTATGGCCGGATGCCTCATAATTATTATCTTTATAATGATCCTGAACATAGCTGGTTAACATGGATCCCCTGGGACAACAACGAAGCCCTGCAAACAGGGAAACAAACGGGAGCTCTGTCGGTTTCCTGTAGTGAAGTCAATAGTTCCTGGCCTCTAATACGCTATTTGTTGGATGATGAGCAATATTTAAACAGCTACAAAACTTATCTGAGACAAGTTGTTGAGACCGCGTTTGAACCGGCAAAAATGACAAGCAAATATCAATATTACCAGAATCTGATTTCTGAGTATGTAATTGGCGCTAATGGCGAGCAGGATAAGTACACATTCCTGGAGTCTGACAGCGATTTTAATACGGCGGTGAATTATTTAATCTCCCATGTGAACAGCCGCTATAGTACGGTAATGAATTACGTGAATTAGAATCCCCTCACAGCTAAATCATCCGATTTTTCAAGCCCTTCATCAAAAAAGATAAAGGGCTTTTTTTTAATAAAACTCAAAACACACCACAAGAGATTTCCCAAAAAAACGTCATAATTAATAAAGCAACTAAATTATTCCGGTAAAAAGGAAAGGAATAAAATAAATGTCAATAGAAAGCATAAACGGATGTATCGGTTGCGGAACTTGCGTAGAGACCTGCCCGACAGATGTGATTCGTCTTGATCCCGATTCGAAAAAAGCAGTGATCATGTATCCCGCCGATTGCCAAATCTGTCATCTTTGCCGGATGTATTGTCCGGTTGACGCTATAACCATTTCGCCGGAAAAATCGATTCCGGTCATCGTTTCGTGGGGGTAAAAAAATGATGCAATATACTAAGAAAGATTGGCTTGTTCCTGTAGCGGGATTTTTTGTTGGTTTCCCTTTAATGATATATATCCTGGGAGACTTCGCTCGTCGAACAGTTTTGAAAGAATCCTTGTCCATTTTGTTCATTCTTGCCTTTCCCCTGATGCTTGGACTTTTTTTTCTCACAAGAAGCAACAGAAAGGCTGTAAAATTGTTCAGGATGAACAGGATTGTTAAATACCACAAATTCATTGGATATACGGCAGTAGCGGTTTTCCTGGTTCACCCTTTTCTTTTGGTAGTACCACGATTTTTTGAAGCCGGTGTTGCCCCGCTGGAGGCATTTGTCACACTCATTACTACATTTGACAGTTTGGGGGTGATACTCGGGATAATCGCGTGGAGCTTAATGCTGATTTTGGGCATACTTTCATTCTTTCGCGACAGGTTGTCTATGAGCTATATAAACTGGAGATATATTCATGGTATTTTGGCAATGATCTTTATCGCGATTGCCTCATGGCATATGATCGATCTCGGTCGTCATACCAACCTGGCCATGACCGTTTATATCATTATTCTGGCAATGAGCAGTGAAATGCTTGTTCTAAAAACATATTTTTTGAAACCGATAAAAACAAGGGAGCTAAACCAAAATGAAAAAGCCGCGTAAAAATAATGATCTTTCCAGACGTCAATTTTTTGCAATGGCCGGCGGCGCTTTAAGTTTAGCGGCCCTCGCGTCAGTGGGATTAAAATACGGTTGGTCTTCAGAACGCCCTAAAGTGGATATCACTAAGATGAAGTTTACCGAAACAGACAGCGACGTTTTGGTGATAGGCGGCGGCATGGCCGGGTTATTCGCGGCCGTAAAAGCCCATGACGCCGGAGCAAGGACATTGCTTGTTTCAAAAGGCCGCTTAGGCTCATCCGGGCAAACACCATTCGCGAAAGGCATTTTCGCGTATGATTCATCAAAGGAAAATCTTACGCTTGATGAGTTTGTAGAATCGGTCTCCCGCTCTGCCCTTGGTACAAATAATCCGGTTTATACCCGGCAAATGGCGGAGCATTCATTGGCTCGTGTTAATGAGTTACGGGAATGGGGTTTCTTTGATTCCAATCTGTACAATAACTCTTTCCGCAAACCCATTGATGAGCGCGATATACCGGTTATGGAAAGGATCACCATTACACATCTTATAAAGGAAAATGGCCGTATTGCCGGGGCGGCGGGATTTAGTTTGGATGAAGAAAAGGTCCACATATTCCGCGCGAAAAGTGTTATTCTGTGTACAGGGGCCGGTGGTTTTAAGCCAAACGGATTTCCCATTTGCGATCTCACACATGATGGGACCGTTATGGCCTATAACATCGGCGCGAAAGTCACCGGTAAAGAGTGGAACGACGGGCATCCCGGTCAGGCGACCAATGCCGCGGCCTGTTATGACGGCTGGCATGGCATGTTTGAACAAAAACCGGGTACAACCGGTGTAGGTATTCGCCACGATTTGGGTGTTGAGTTGAATTATATGGCCTATAGGAGCGGGAATTCGGTTCAGATGGGGCCTCCGGGAATGGGGCAATCTCAGCAAATTGAAGGAGGACCTTACCGGCCTGCCGAATTTAGCCAGGACCGCCCTCAGGATGGCGATGGCAGACAGGAAGGTGACAGGCCACAGCGTGATGATAGTTCAAATCCCCGGGGAGAGAGGCCACCTCGTGGCGAAGGTTCCCGGCCGGGGGGAAAAAGACCTGATGGTGAAGGCGGCGGACCTCCGGGAATGGGCGGTTCCGTTGTTGGCGGATCTTCCGCCGGTATGTCCATTCATAAATCCGAAGGACTGGTGCCGATTAATGAAAAATGTGAATCCAATATTCCGGGCTTGTACGCGGCAGGTGATGCACTGGGATCTTATATGGCTGGGGCTATCTATACACAGGGTGGATCATCGTTAGCCGGTTCCGCGGTTCAGGGGGCCATAGCGGCGGAGGCGGCAGCCGATTACTCAAAAAATGTTGAATTGTCTGAAATCTCAAAATCAAAACGGGATAAAGTTCAGGAAGAGATTCTCGCGCCATTAAAAAAAGAAGCCGGTTATAGCCCCGCCTGGGTTACACAAACTTTGCAGGGCATCATGATTCCCAATTTTATACTTTATATCAAAAAGGAAAATCTGTTAAAAGCCGCTTTGGCTTATATCGAAGAGTTGCGCGATCATCACATGCCGATGCTAAAAGCAACCGATTTGCATGAGCTGAGACTGGCGCATGAAACCACCAATATGATAATCAGCGCCGAGATGAAGCTCAAGGCGTCCATTATGCGTAAAGAAAGCCGCTGTAGTCATTACCGGCTGGATTATCCTGATATGGACGATGAGAACTGGCGTGTATGGATAAATATTTATAAAGGAAAAGACGGAACCATGAAGTTTGAAAAACAGCCGTTTGTCAATTCCTGACCGGGTTGCGGAGATACCACGTACTTAACCCTTCACCACCTGTTAGTGAAGGGTTATTTTATCTATAAAATACCCGCGGATAAAAAAAATAAATCCAACCACAAGTTTTTTTCCCAATCAACGTCTCAAGTAATAGAACAGAAAATATCATTTTAACAAAAGGAGAAACACAATGATTAAGCAAAGATTTGGAACTTACACGATGTTGCTCATGCTGATAAGTCTGATAATTACCGGCAATTTGTTTGCCCAGCGGCAAGGCCCGCCAAAGCTCCCCGATTCCGAACAAATTGTAAAAATGGTAGATGAGTTGGCTGAAGCGCTTACTTTAACGAAGGAGCAGAAATCCGCGATAACCGATCTGTATATGGCGCATTTTGAGGACGCGAAAGAATTAATGGAAGAGAATAAAGGCGATCGGGAAAGCCAGCGCGAAGCGATGGAAGATTTAAAAAAGGATTTTGATAACCGGGTTAAAGAACTGTTAAATGATGATCAAATCGCTAAATATGAAGCGTATATGAAAGACAAGAAACCGGACAGACAACAAAGACCGGGCCGCAGGTAAGAATTTAAACTATAAAGCCGAACAAAAAAATGAAATCAAGAATATTAATATGGCTGACTTTGGTGTTCACTCTTTCTACAGCGTGCAATAACGCGCTAACAAGTACAGAGGTAACTGACGATAATCTGTCTGAGATAAGCGGCTATCCTGTTGTGAGTACCAATCAAACGGAATACTACGATAATAACAATGTAACGGTGGCTCCGTCAAAAGGTGACGCGTTTTACGGGCAGGACGCCATGTATTCACGCAACGAGACAAATTATGTGGATAACGGTGATGGGACTATTACAGACATAGTAACCGGTCTGATGTGGGCTAAGAGTCCGGATATGGATGGTGACGGGGATATTGACGCGGATGATAAAATGACATATTCGGAAGCGCTTGCCGGGGCCGGGGATTTTGATCAGGCCGGTTATGATGACTGGCGGTTGCCAAGCATCAAAGAATTGTACTCACTTATACTGTTCAGCGGTGTGGACCCAAGCGGCTATGAAGGCGCGTCCACGGACCAACTCGTTCCCTTTATTGATACGGAATATTTCGATTTTGCCTATGGTGATGTGGAAGCCGGTGAGCGCGTTATTGATTCTCAATTTGCCACGACATCTCTATATACCGGCGGAGATTTATTGTTTGGGGTAAATTTTGCCGATGGCCGCATCAAAGGGTATGGTCTGCAAACCTCATTAGGACCGGGTGAAAAAACCTTCTTTGTTTTATACACCCGAGGCAATACGGAATACGGTATAAATAATTTTAGCGATAACGGCGACAGTACGATCACTGATGACGCCACCGGACTGATGTGGATGCAAAATGACAGTAAAACGGCCATGAACTGGGAAGACGCTCTGAGCTATGCGGAAAGTCTTGAATACGCGGGCTATACCGATTGGCGCTTACCGGATGCAAAAGAGCTGCAAAGTATCGTTGATTACACATATTCGTCCGGAACAAGCGCTTCTGCCGCCATCGATCCGCTTTTTAACTGCACCCTGATTACCAATGAAGCCGGGCAGGATGACTATGGGTTCTATTGGACAAGCACCACGCATAGCAACTGGTCATCGGTTGGCGGCGCCTTTGCGGTTTATGTAAGCTTTGGGCGCGCGATGGGTTACATGAATGGAATGTGGCAGGATGTGCATGGTGCCGGCGCCCAGCGCAGCGATCCCAAAGTTGGTAATCCGGATGATTATCCTACGGGCCACGGACCACAAGGCGACGCGGTCAGAATTTTCAATTATGTCCGCCTTGTACGGACAGTACAGTAAGTAATCTTACTATTGATGAAGGGTTAAAAATGAAATTAATTAAATTAGGTATTCTCGCTTTTGCACTAATCCTTTTTGCGGCATGTAGCGAATCATCAACATCGGCTGAATCAAATGGTGATGAAGCCGAACCAGGTACAAATTCTGTTTACAATATCGTTGATACCGGACAGGAAAACTGCTATGACGCGAACGGATCGGTTATAGGCGCTCCTGCTGCCGGAGAAGCCTTTTATGGTCAGGACGCGCAATTTGCCGGGAATCAGTTTTCATTTAAAAATAATGGGGATGGCACAATCTCGGATTTGAATACGGGATTGATGTGGCAGCAGGTTCCGTCATCAAATGACTATACATGGCAGCAAGCAGTTGATTATTGTAACAGCCTGGAACTTGGCGGATATTCTGACTGGCGAATTCCCAGTTTGAAAGAATTGTTTTCCATCAGCAACTTTAGTACAGGCTGGCCATATATCGATCGTACATATTTTACTCTTGCCAGCGGACAGGTTACAAAAGATGAACAATACTGGTCCGGTAATTATTATGTTGGCGTTACAGTGGAGGGTGGTTCAAACGCGGCGTTTGGCGTTAATCATGTAACCGGTCACATTAAAGCGTACGCGGCATCAGCATCCGGCCCGGTTGGGGGAAAATATGTAAGAGCTGTCCGTGGTGATTATTACGGCATCAATAATTTTACGGATAATGGCGATGGCACAATTACCGAAGCGGCCAGCGGATTAATGTGGGCTCAGGATGATTATGGGGTAACTTTAGATTGGCAAAATGCCCTGGCCTACGCGGACAGTTTTGAATTAGCCGGATACTCGGACTGGCGTTTACCTGATGTGAAGGAACTGCAAAGTATTGTTGACTATTCATACTCTCCTTCTGCCACAGACGCGGATAAAGTTGGTCCGGCAATTGATCCGGTTTTTTCCTGTACCTCGATGACAAACGAAGCCGGGGATGATGACTATGGTTATTACTGGACCGGTACTTCTGCTTTATTCTCATCGGGTAATCCTTATTATTATGCCTGGTATGTGGCATTTGGGCGCGCGGTTGATGGAGCCGGAAATGATTTTCACGGCGCCGGCGGTGTCCGTTTCGACACCAAAGTTGAAAACGGCCCGCTCGGTGAAGGTGGTGAACGGTATTACAATTATGCGCGCCTGGTGCGAACGGTTAAATAAAATGATGTTGAAAAGGGCGCTTCTAAAACAGCATTTATATGCATGGCTGATTGATACTTAAATTCTTCAAACAAAGGAGAACAAGAAATCATTGGCGATACGCCGACCTGATCCATCACCAATCTGATCCGGATCACCCAGTTAGATTTTCATTATTTTGATACATTTCACCGTTCGGTGAAACACCATAATATAGTGAAAATCAATTGTCGTGTTATCGTTACTCCCCTTCATATCCATGGGTCGCCACCGAGTCACTAGGTGGGAATCTGAACGGTTTTGTAAGGCTGGCCGTGAACAGATGCGCATGGGACAAAAACCGCTCCCGGATTCTGTTTTTAGGTTTCGGGTGTTTTTTGTTTGAAGATTTAATGACCCCAAAAATGATGGCTAAGGGCGGCAAATAATACCCGGCGCTAATTTCAACGTTTTGAATAACGAACGATTTTTACATTGATAGAAGAATATGTTTTTTACCAGTGGTTTTTGCGCCTCCTGAAAAAATACAAATTCCTCAATTATAAATTGAAAATATTTAATTTTTGCCATATTCAATGACATTAAAAATACTTGTTATCCGGAAAATGTTATCCAAATGAATATTTTTTAATCTATCTTCCATTTTTAGCTTGATTCTTTCACTAATATTTATGAATATAATAAAAAGGGAATTGAAATTTAATCATGCAGGGAATGCCTTCCATTCCAAATACTCTTTCAAACAACTCCATTTCATTTTAACAATTCCCTAAATTTAAGTTAGCTATATACAGCAATCGCATTATCATTTTCATATCTATAAACATGGTGGGTGTTTTTTTATCCAGTGAGATCGGATGTAAAAATTTATTACGTATTTGATAAATATTGTTAAAAACATTTTGATTTTAATGGAGCACTTTTACCTCAGTTTAATCAAAACATGTTGATTACAAATTAGATTGCAACGGAAAGGATTCTTATGGACAACAAAATTATTCTCACAGAAGAGCTAAAAAGCCATTTTTTGAACATGTATTTTATAGCTATTAGCGATTCTGATTTTGATAAAAATGAATTAAATGAAATCATCAAAATTGGAGAGAACAAAGGAATTCCCTTAGAATCATTAGAAGAACTAATAATAAATGCCACTGATGTAATCTTCAAAATACCGAGGGATGCTACTATTAAAATTGAATACTTATATGATTATGCAAAAATTGTATTAGCGGACGGAATAATTGAAGAAAATGAAAAAAAATCACTGTTAAATTTCTGTATAAAATTTGGTTTTGAAGAAGATGTATCGGATGAATTAACAGATTGGTTACTTCAAATTGCAGGAGCTAATCTTTCTCGTGAACAGTTGCATTTGGAAATTAACCAACTTTTGGAGCGATAACATCATGAGCACATTTAGTAAACTTAAAGAAAGCTTGAATTTAAAAATTAATCCCACAGACTCAACATATATTAATGAAGATGTTGACGATGTTTTAGCAGAAACCACAAACAAGCCAACACTAATATCTTATGACGATTGGGGATTTACAAAAGCAGGACATTTAAATGGCTCGCATACAGGTTTACTTTCATGTTTGGCATTGATAAGAGAAGATCATAAGCAGATTGTCCAAAAAGATGAGAATAAGCAAAAGAGATTAAAAGAACCTTTGCTCACTAAAATTAAAAAGGCTAATGTACAAAGGGAAGATAAAGAAGCGAAAATTAATCTTATTGAAACAAAAGAAATTCCAGAGATTGAAAATAGTATAAGTAATTTAAAAAGAGAAATAAACGCAATAAAAAAGAATCCTGAATCCGTAATTCCAGATAAATTGAGTAAAGTAGGTTTTGTCGTAGGGCTTTTTATATTAGTAGCACTTTCAATTTATTTATTTGTTTTTTATAGTTCAGCTTCATTTTCTGCATTTTTTAAGGTTTTTTCCTTGAGTGATATAGGTGTTGCTAATTCAATATTCGATCCTAAAGCAATTACCGAGGCCTTTAAAGATGGAATCACCGAATTGATTTTGATCCTCTCTATGCCATTTGTTTTTATAGGACTGGGTTTTTTGATTCATCAATTTCAAAAAGAAGAAGGGTCAAAAAAGTATTTTCAAATTTCTGCCCTAATTATTGTCACTTTTATTTTTGATACAATATTAGCATATGAAATAACAGAAAAAATTTATAATATCAAAGCTCTAAACAGCTTCCAAAATATACCAGAATACAATTTTAATATTGCATTTACATCAGTAAATTTTTGGTTAATTATTTTTGCGGGATTTGTTGTTTACATAATCTGGGGTTTAGTATTCGATTTCACTATTGTTTCGTATGACAATCTAGATGTTCTAAAGCAAGAATTAAGAACGCGAGAAAGTCAAATCTCTGAATTAAAAAGTAAAATAGATGATAGAAAGAATGTAATTTCAAATTTGCAGAAAGAAATTACCTCTCTAAAAGAATTAATTAATGAGATGCAAGGTAAATATAATGGTATTTTAATTGACTCCACCGAATTTAACAAGATATTACATGAATTCATGGGAGGATGGTTACATTGGATGAGTGTAAATAAAATTGATCATCAAAAAATTGATGAGGCAAAAATTAAAGCTGATTCTTTCATGAAAATAGGTATTAAGGAATATACTATCAAAGACAGGAATTAATTAAAATGCAAAAAATTTCATTTTACGTGTTCATTTTTCTCTTATTCAGCTTATTAAGTTGTAAATCAGAGAACACAAATTCTACAAAAAATGAGAGTCAAGATTTAAAAAATGAAGAATCTAAACAGTTAAATATTACAATTTTATTGGATCTTTCAGACAGAATTGAACCATCAAAATATCCAAGTATTCCAGAACATTTTGAGAGAGATATAGAAATTGTGGAATATATAACATTACTTTTCAAAAAGGATATGGAACAGAGGGGAGCATTTCGCGCCAATGGTAAGCTAAAAGTAATTTTCAGCCCGCGACCAGAAGATGATGAGATTAATGCAAGTGCAAGTAGTTTAAATATTGATTTATCGCAGGTAAAAGATACTAAGGAGAAAAAAAGAATTTATGATAACTTGTCATCAATCTTTAGAGAGAACTTATTGCGTATTTATAAGAAATCGATTGAGACCAAGCATTATTTAGGCTCTGACATTTGGCGTTTCTTTAAAAATGATGTCGTTGATTTTTGCATTGAAGAGAATAAAGACTATAAGAATGTCTTGATTCTGATCACGGATGGATATATTTATCATTATGATTCAAAAGACAAACAGAATAATAGGACAGCCTATCTTCTACCAAAAGGAATTGAATCAAGCGGTTTAAGAAAAAGTAATTGGAAAGAAATATTTGATAAAAATGATTTTGGTTTCATTACAACAAGGAATGATCTTAGTGGGTTAGAAATTTTAGTATTAGAAATCAACCCATCAAAAAATAATAAGAATGATGAGGACGTAATAAAAGCTTATTTGTCAAAATGGTTTTCCGAAATGAATATTCCTAATTTTAAAATATATAACTCAGATTTACCAGCATATACTAAAGCAAGGATAGATAAATTTTTTTATTGATAATTTTTTTGTTGATGGTGGAAGTGCCCGTATATCAGGAAAAAAAGGGTGTTCATGTGTTTGCCAAGCGATGTCTGATAAAGAAAATTAAAAATACTTGACTTGAAAAAAAGGATTTTATGTTTGAAAAGCATGAGCTGATTAAAACAGGCGGAAGATAGAAATCAAGGATACGATGATTCAAAAATCGTTCTTGGAATTTGTAAATAAGCACTCAGAATTTGTGATTTGAAGTGATAGTATTCTAATAAATATTGCCTGAAGTTTGCCAAAAATTTCTCGCTCGAATCACGACCACCGTTGGAAGTCCTGTGATTTAAACAGTTATAATAACTTTACTTTCTGACAATTCAACGCTATGTAATCCCATTCGATGCTGGTAATAGGCTGCTCAATGTGAATGAACTTACA
>JACDJC010002029.1_pt1 | contig 16631 bp, 12 predicted proteins | sample 7454191 | NCBI WGS metagenome assembly JACDJC01 (sample SAMN14253291, study PRJNA609438) | sludge metagenome | isolation source: sludge after 25d culture with pyrite and EDTA | collected 2018-12-20 | reverse complement strand
GATGAACTGCGGCAGGTTGGCCGGCAGGCACGTGATGTCGAGTTCGGCCGGACCGTGGGTGACGACCTGGCCCGCCAGCTTCACCGCCGGGCTGATGTCGGCGTTCAGATAGTGGACCGGCACCCGGGTAGTGACGGCCTGGGAGGCATCCACACGCTGGAAGTCCACGTGCAGCACGAGCTCCTTGTAGGGGTGCCATTGCACGGCGCGCACCAGCACGGGCTCGGTGTTGCCATCCAAAACCATGTCCAGGATCGATGCGTGGAATTCTTCCTTGTTCAGGGCGTGGTAGATCTCGTTGTGGTCGAGCTCGATGTTGGCCGGGGCGGACTTGCCCCCGTACACAATGGCGGGCACGCGACCGGCGCGGCGCAGGCGGCGGCTCGCACTCGAACCCTGAACGCTACGCGAAGTGGCGGTAAATTTCATGAAAAGCTCCAAAAACCAGGGACTCCAATGCCCCTGCCTAGCGTCGCAGCCAAGGCCGCGACCCATGCAGCCGAAGCTGCGACACGCCTTCCGCCGCGACCAGCGAAAGACAAAAAACTGCTCTGTGCAAGCACCTGCCTGCTTGCCGCCCCTGGGGGGCGCCGCGCCCGCACCACCCAACGGGCGGGCTCAATCGGCGAACAGCGAACTGACGGATTCCGCGGTCGAGATGCGCAGAATCGTTTCGCCCAGCAACGCCGCGCAGGACAATTGGCGGATCTTGGTGCACTGGCGGGCCGCTTCGGACAAGGGAATGGTGTCGGTGACGACGACCTCGTCCAGGGCGGACTCCTGGATGCGGCTGACTGCATCGCCGGAGAGCACGGGGTGCGTGCAGTAGGCATAGACCGAGCCCGCACCGCGTTCCTTCAGGGCCACGGCCGCCTTGCACAGCGTGCCGGCCGTATCGACCATGTCGTCCATGATCAGACAGGTGCGGCCATTGACATCGCCGATGATGTTCATGACCTCGGACACGTTGGCGCGCGGGCGGCGTTTGTCGATGATGGCCAGATCGGATTCGAGCTGCTTGGCCATTGCGCGTGCGCGCACCACCCCGCCGATGTCCGGCGACACGACCACGAGATTCTGGAAATTGCGGCCCCAGATGTCGCCCAGCAGGATCGGACCGGCATAGATGTTGTCGACCGGAATGTCGAAGAAACCCTGGATCTGGTCGGCATGCAGGTCCATGGTCATGACGCGGTCGACCCCGACGACCTGCAGCATGTTGGCCACGACCTTGGCCGATATGGACACCCGTGCCGAACGCGGCCGACGATCCTGGCGTGCATAGCCGAAATAGGGAATGGCCGCCGTGATGTTGCGTGCCGAAGCGCGCCGCAGGGCATCGACCATCACCATGATTTCCATCAGGTTGTCATTCGTGGGCGCACAGGTGGGCTGCAGCACGAAGACATCCTTGCCGCGCACGTTTTCATTGATTTCCACCATGACTTCGCCGTCGGAAAAGCGACCGACCGTCATTTTGCCCAGGGACATGTCCAGATGGTTCACGACATCGACGGCCAGGCGCGGATTGGCCGTGCCCGTGAAAATCATGAATCGGTCGTTTGCCATGGTGTCGAACCAGTGTCTGAAATGACAAGGCTGTTGACCTGCGCCCCGATGGGGGCCGACTCAACAGCCTGAAAGAATGTCCCTGCGACGCGCAAAGAATGGCTGGGGAAGAAGGATTCGAACCTTCGCATGCCGGAATCAAAATCCGGTGCCTTAACCAACTTGGCTATTCCCCAATTGTTCAATCAGTGACCCAGTCTCGCAAGGGGTGATCCGCAAGACCCTGGCAAATCCAGGAGTTCTTGATGAGCACTTCAGGCAGACGGTGCATTTTACTGATTATTCGGTCGCGGTGCATTCGGGCCAGGGCCTGGTTCGGGAACGCTGCAAACAGACACGACCCCGAGCCTGTCATGCGGGCATCCAGCCCCGCCTCCCGCATCACGCCGATCACCTGGGCGATCACCGGATGTTGCCGAACCACCACGGCCTCCAGGTCATTGTGGCCAAATGGGCCCAGATTCCCTGCTTGCCAATCGGTAAAGACCGAAATTTTTACCGATTCCGTATTTCTTGTCAAATCAGGGTCGGCAAACGCCGCCGCCGTCTGTACGTGGGCGTCAGGCTGCACGATCCAGTAGGCGCATTGCGGCAGCGCGACCGCAGTCAGGTCCTCGCCGATGCCCTGGGCAAAGGCCGGCTGGCCAAAGATGAATACCGGCACATCCGCCCCCAGCGGCAGCGCCAGGCGCATCAGGTCTGCTCGCCGCAGGCCCGTGCCCCACAGACGATTCAGGGCCAGCAGGGTCGTGGCCGCATCGCTGGAGCCGCCCCCCAGCCCACCGCCGACCGGAATGCACTTCTGGTAGCGGATCCGCGCCCCATGGCGCGAACCCGTGGCGCGCTGCAGGCTGCGTGCCGCACGCAGCACCAGATCCTGGTCGGCCGGCAGGCCCTCGAGCCCCGGTCCTTCGCGCCGCAACACACCATCCGTGGTGCGCTCGAAATCCAGCCGGTCGCACAGATCGACGAATTGAAAGACGGTCTGCAGCAGGTGATAGCCATCGGGCCGGCGCCCGACGACATGCAGGAACAGGTTCAGCTTGGCCGGTGCCGGCACGGCATGCAATGCCCACACGGCTCAGCCCTGATCGACGATCAGCTGCAGGCGCCACTGCCCCTGGGCATCCCGGCGCGACAGGCGCACGCGTCGCGGGCCCTGCGCATCGTAGTCAGACAGGCGCACCTGCCAGCCGTCCTGGTCCAGCGCGGTCAGCCGGCCGCGGGGATCGCGGGTTTCATCGCTGACCGCATGCCCGGGTGCCGCCCGCCCGCGGATCCAGTAGCGCAGTCCGGCCACCGGCATGGGGTGACCCCACACCAGTGCCAGCAGCGCATCCGGGCTGGTCGCCTGTTCACGACTGCCATCCGCCCGCTCCAGCATGGACAGCCCATCCGACACCTGGATCCGGGCCAGCACGCTGCCCAGCGGGTTGCTCAGGTCCAGTCGCAGGGTCTGCCCATCATCACGCCAGGAAAAACCACCCTGGGCCGCATGGGGTTCCTGCGCAAAGGGCTGCAGATTGACTGCGAAGCGGCCGACCCGCTCGAAGGCGGCCCCCTGGCCGGCGATGCGTGCAGGGGTTGCGCATGCGGCCAGCAGCCCCGCCAGCACCAGCGCCAGAGCGATGCGCCAGAGCCGCTGCATCATGGCAGTTTGACCTTCAGGCGCTCGAGCGTGGCGCGCAGGGTTTCATTGTCGGGGTCGTGCTTGTGCCCTTCCAGCCAGATGCGGCGCGCCTCGTCGCGCCGCTTCAGCATCCAGAGCGTCTCGCCCAGGTGCGCCGCCACGTCGGCTTCAGGCAGCTGATCGTAGGAACGGCGCAGGTACTCCAGCGCGCCCTGGTAGTCCTTGATACGGAACAGGTACCAGCCCACACTGTCGAGTATGTAGGGATTGTCCGGCTCCAGGTCGAGCGCGCGCTCGAGCAGGCCACGCGCCTCGTCCAGATTCCTGTCCTGCTCTACATACGTGTAGCCAAGCGAATTGTAGGCATTGGCGTTGTCGGGATCCAACGCGATGACGCGTCGCATCAGGGTCTCGAACTCGGCGTCCTTGCCCTGCCGGTGCAGCAGCATCCCCAGGTCATACTTGATTTCCGGGGTATCGGGCATCTCCAGATCCGCCGCCTTCAGGATTTCGACGGCCTGATCGGTGCGCCCTGAATCGCGGTAGATGGCGCCCAGCGTCAGCCGGATGACGATGCGTTCACGCCGGTCGGCCGGCTTGATGGCGTCCAGCGTGGCACGCGCCCGGGGCAGATCCCCCAGCTTGCCATACAGCACGGCCTCGTGCGTGCGCGCCTGGAAGCTCATCGCCGGATCATCGATCAGTTTCAGCTGGCGGATGGCTTCCTTCAGGTCGTTCTGGCGCTCCGCAATCTGGACCAGCAGCAAACGGGCGTCGGAGGCATCGGCCTGGGCGTTCGAGGCACCGTCCGCAACGGACTGGCGGCGCTGCTGCTGAATGGCGATATATTGGTCCAGAAGGCGCTTGGCGGCATCGTAGCGGCCGGCGCGCGTGTTGACCTCGGCCTCGGTGTAGAGCAGGTCGAAGTCCTCCGGTGCGCGCTGGCGCATCCGCCCCAGCAGCGCCAGCGCGTCGTCGAACGACCCGCGGCCCGTCAGCCGACTGACCAGCAACAATTGCAGGGCGCGCTGATCCGGGTGCTTGTCAATCCAGGCATAGGTATCCCGGATGGCCTTTTGCGGCTCGACCCGCAATCCGTATTCAAGTACGCGCTGCGCTGCATCCTGCGAATCGGGGTCCATGGCCTGGGCGCGCTGGGCCTCGTCGACAGCCCGCTGCGCTTCGCCGGCGGCCCAGGCCGCATCGGACAGCGCCAGATGCGCCAGCGCAGAGGTGTCCAGCACGCCGGCCAGAGCCTTGTCCAGCACGTCCAGCGCCAGCCGCTTGTCCGTCATCTTCGAGACGATGCCCGACGCCTGCACGATGGCCTGATCCGGGTCATCCGCCGACTGGATCCGCCGGGCCAGCGTCTGCGCCAGGCCTTCGGTCTGGCCACTGGAAGCCGACAGCGCCAGCGAGGCCGCCACGGCCTCCGGATTCTGCGGATCCAGGCTGGCCCATTCGCGTGCCGAGCGCAGTGCCAGACTGAGGTTGTGCGCCGACATCGCCATCTGAAAGGCGCGCCGCGCCAGGCGCGGGTCCAGCGTGTCGCGCGCCAGAGACAGCAGCTCCTGCGCCGCATCATCGTACTGCCCCTGCTGGGCCGAGAATTCGGCCACCAGAATGCGGTACAGCAATGAGGGGGTCAGACTGACGGCCGGCGGTTCGCCACTGCGCAAGTGGATGGTTTCAACCGGCTCGGCAGGTACCGTGGCCGGCGTTGCAGGCGCTGCTGCCCACGCGGCTCCCGGCGCAGCGACCAGCGCCAGCACCAGGGGAATCACGGAAGCGGGGAGTCTCATTTGCGGTAACCATGGCCGGTACGCGAGGAAATGTCGCATCTGGTGGCAAAATTGCGTCATCGAAAGTGGATGTTATCACCCCGCCATGCCAGAGCTGCCAGAAGTAGAAACAACCCGTCGTGGAATTGCCACGGTCATGCCCGGTCGCATCCTGCGCCGCCTGATCGTGCATGAAGCCCGGCTGCGCTGGCCGGTTGCGTCGTCAATGCCCGGGCTGCTGCAGGGCACCCGGGTGCTGGCCTGCGAGCGGCGCGGAAAGTACTTGCTGATCCGCTTTGGCCATGGCACGCAGATCGTGCACCTGGGGATGTCGGGATCCCTGCGCCGGGTGCTGATGGACGAACCGTTGCGCAAGCACGATCATGTGGAGTGGCAGTTTGACGAGGCCCGCTTCCTGCTGCACGATCCGCGCCGCTTTGGTGCGGTGCTGTGGCATCCGGCCGACGCCGGCCCGATCGATGCGCACCCGCTGCTGGCCGGGCTGGGCATCGAACCGTTTGATCCGGCCTTCACCGCAGCGCGGCTGCACGAGGCCACGCGTGATCGCCGCCAGTCGATCAAGCAGTTGCTGCTGGCCGGGCGCATCGTGGTCGGGGTGGGCAACATCTATGCCTCGGAATCGCTGTTTCTGGCCGGCATCGACCCGCGCACACCCGCGGCCCGGCTGTCGCGCCCGCGCTGCGGGCGCCTGCACGACGCCATCCTGCAGACATTGAGCCAGGCGCTGGACGCGGGTGGCAGCACGCTGCGCGATTACGTCAATGCCCAGGGTTCACCCGGCGCCTACTTCACGCTGCACGCCGCCGTCTACGAGCGCGCGGGCCAGCCCTGCCCGCGTTGCGCGACCCCCATCCGGCGGATCGTGCAGGGCCAGCGTGCCACGTATTTTTGTCCGGGCTGCCAGAAGCGTTAGTGTGCCGTTTGGCTCATGTTTGGCTCATTCGAATACGCAACTTCGGCGCCTGCGTTCATTGGGCGACGGTGGCTGGCGGCCGCTGGATGCGGCCACGCCGGGCTGATCCCGACACGTCAGGCACAGGCTTGCGCTCAGTCGATTGCGGCGACGATGATCACCTCGAATTTCAGCCCGGGGCGGGCCAGGCGCGCTTCACCGGTGGCGCGTGCGGGGGGGTTGGCCGGATCGATCCAGGCTTCCCAGACTGCATTCATGGCGGCAAAATCCGCCATGTCCGCCAGCCAGATGGTGGCTTGCAGGACGCGGGATTTGTCGCTGCCGACCTGGGCCAGCACGCGATCGGCCGCTTCGAGTGCGGTGCGCACCTGGGTCTGGATGTCGGCGTCGGCTTGGCCGACCTGGCCCGAGAGATAGGCGACCTTGCCGTGGACAACGGCTGCGCTCATGCGGGTGCCGGGTTCGATGCGCTGGATGATCATGATGTGATGACTCCGTGAGGTTGGATGGAAAGGCGTCATGATAGCGTGCGGGGTGCACTCCCCGCGCTATCGCGCACGTGGCGGGTGCGCCCACGCGCTATCGCGCACGCGGCGGGTGCGCCACGCGCTATCGCGCACGCGGCGGGTGCGCCACGCGCTATCGCGCACGCGGCGGGTGTACCACGCGCTGTCGCGCACGCGGCGTGCGCTCCCTGTGGCTGTGAGGCGCTCACCTCGCCCGGTTCCGGCTGCGCCGGAACTGCCCGGGCGCCAGACCCGCAGCGGGGCGCTCGCCGAACTCGCACAAACGGACAGCTTCGGGCTGTCCGTTTGTGCTCAGACAGCGGCTCGCTGGTCCCCCGCTGCAGGTCTTCTGCCCGGCGGGCTCGAAGCTCGCGCCTCACAGCCACAGGGAGCACCCGCCACGTGAACCCGCATCGGTGAAAAGTGGAATTGGACCACAGGACAGGTGAAAAGTGGACTTGGCCACGGGGTCACAGAGCGGCGCGGCCCTCTCGAAAGATTTCGGCCATTTTCTCGGCGGTATCCCGCAACCGGGGTACATGTGCTGTCAGGCCAGCCACGGTCGTGCGCTCGATGGAGGATTGAATGGCGACCGCCGCACAGGCGCGGCGGCTGTCGAGCATGACCGGCACGGCGATGGCGACGATTCCCGGCATGTATTCCTGGTTATTGAAGCTGAGCCGATCGTGGCGGATGCGCGCCAGTTCTTCGCGCAACACATCACGATCGGTGATGGTCTGGTGAGTGCTCACACGCAATGGCAGCTTCTCGAGCAAGCGCTCGCGCTGCTGCCTGGGCATGAAACTCATCAGCAGTTTGCCGCTGGACGTGCAATGCAGGGGTACGCGCGTGCCCGCCTGCAGGGTGGTGGCCAGGGGCCAGTTCGCTTCGACCCGGTCCAGATACACGATGTCATCCCCGCTGAACATGGTCAGGTTGCAGGTTTCGTCAACAGCGTCGACCAGTTGCTGAAGCAGCGCACGGCGCGCGGCGGCAGGCCCCGCGACCATCAGCATGTTGATCGCCATCTTGCGCACACGCGATGAGCATTCATAGTGTTTGCCGGGGCTGTTGCGGCTCACCAGCCAGGCACTCTCGAGCTGTTTCAACAGGCGATGGACCGACTGCTTGGGCAGATCGATGCGTTCGGAAATCTGGACGAGCGACAGCGGTTCCTGGGCTTCCGACAGGATTTCTATGATGCGAAAGGCACGCACGGCCGTGGCATTGTTCTGGGTCGACGACATGCAGAATCCCTCATGGCTGAGATGACTGTAGTCCCGAAAAACGCTTTTTGCCATCCAGCCCGCACGCCTTGTCGCCGAATTGTCAAATATCGGGACGATTTATTTTTCCAATCACGTAGATTTGATCTCAGTCCATCCCGTCAGGAGGAGCAGACAAATGGAACTTCAAATGGAACGACAGGAAGCTTGCCCGAAGACAGAGGCAGCCAAAACCGGACTCACAGAGGTCGGCGAACTGGTGCAAAGGGCGCGCAGCGCACAGATCCGGTTCGCGAGCGCTGGTCAGCAGGCCCTCGATGATGCGGTGTCCGCAGTGGGCTGGGCCATCATGGAACCCCGGCGCAATCGTCAGCTCGCGGAGCAGGCCGTACGCGATACCGGTCTGGGCAATGTGGATGACAAGATCCGCAAGAACTATCGCAAGACCCTGGGCCTGCTGCGCGATCTGAAAGGTGTCGCGACTTGTGGCGTCATCGCGCGTGATGACGCCACCGGCGTCACTGAAATCGGGCGCCCGGTCGGTGTCGTGGCCGCCATCACCCCGTCCACCAACCCGGCGGCAACGCCCGCCAACAAAATCATCAATGCCCTCAAGTGCGGCAACGCCGTGATCGTGGCACCGTCTCCGAAGGGGCTGGGTGCCTGCCAGATGCTCGTTGGTTTCATCCATGACGAGTTTCGCAAATGCGGGCTGCCACTGCATCTGGTGCAGTGCCTGCCGGCACCGATCAGCAAGGCCGCGACGTCCGAACTGATGCAGCAGGCGGACCTTGTGGTTGCCACCGGCTCCCAGTCCAACGTGCGCATGGCGTACAGCTGCGGAACACCCGCATTCGGGGTCGGGGCCGGCAACGTGGCGTCGATCGTCGATGCCTCGGCCGACCTTGCGGGCGCGGCCATGAAGATCATTGCGTCCAAGACGTTCGACAACGCCACCAGCTGCTCCTCTGAAAACAGCCTCATCGTGCTCGACGCGGTCTACGACGCCATGCTGGACGCATTGCAAAAACAGGGTGCCGTGTTGCTCGATGAGAGTGAAAAGCGGCGGCTGCAGGACGTCATGTGGAAGGACGGCAAGCTGAGCCCTCAGGTCATGGGCAAGTCTGCCAGAGAAATTGCCGATTTGGCGGGCCTGAACCTGAGCAACAGGGTCACCCGCGAGCCGGTGTCTGTGCTGCTGGTGCCGGAAACGGGCTTCGGCAGCGACCACCCCTTTTCAGGCGAGAAACTCTCGCCTGTCCTCACCCTGTATCGCGCGCAGGACTTCGATGACGCCTGCACCCTGGTGTCGCGCCAATACGCCTACATGGGTGCCGGTCACTCCGTCAGCCTGCATACGAGCGACGAAAGCCAGGCCGAATGGCTTGGCCAGGCCTTGCCCGTGTCGCGCGTCATCGTGAATCAGGCCCATTGTTTCGCCACGGGCGGGAATTTTGACAATGGCCTGCCGTTTTCTCTGTCCATGGGCTGCGGCACATGGGGTGGCAACAATTTTTCCGACAACATGAATTACCGCCATTACATGAACGTCACACGCGTTGCCCGGCAGATCGCAGAGCGCAAGCCCGACAACGAGCAGGTATTGGGTGACTATTTTGCGAGGTATGGGGCATGAACGACACCTACACATTTTCGCGGCTCCTGAGCGATCTGGCGGCACGGCAAGCAGACAGAACCTTTCTCATTTCCTCGGACAGCGGCCGTACATTGTCCTGCGGCCGCCTGTGGGAACAGTGCCGCGCGCTCGGCACGCAGTTTGCCGCGCTCGGGCTGACGACGGGTGACAAGGTCTCCGTCTACATGCCCAACGGGGAACTCACGGCGGTATTGCTGCTGGGCATCATGGCCAATGGTCTGGTGGCCAACCCCATCAACCTGATGTGCCAGACTTCGCAACTCAAACACATTCTTGATCACTCGGACACGCGGCTGGTATTTTCTGCCCCCGAGCACGCCGACGTGCTGGCCGCCGTGCTGCGCGAGGTGGACCGGGACATTCTGCTGGTGAGCTGCGACCCCGCCAGTGCCGTGCTACCCGTCTTTGCCTCGACGACCGCAGCCACTGTGCCCCTTCCTGCACCGCAACCCGGTGACCCCGCCCTGCTGATGTATACGTCGGGCACCACCGGCATCCCGAAAGGGGTGCTGCAAAGCCACGAGAGCCTGATATATAACGGCCACTGCATCAGTGCAGAGCATCATCTGACGCAAGACGACCGGGTGCTGGGCTCGCTGCCGCTCTACCACATCAATGGCCTGGTGGTGACACTGGTTGCACCGCTCGTGCACAAAGGCTCTGTGGTCATGACACCCAGATTCTCGGCGGCGTCCTTCTGGGCGGATGCAAGCCGCCACCAGTGCTCCTGGCTCAATGTCGTGCCCACCATCATCTCTTACTTGCTCAACGAACAACGCAACACGGCCACGGTCGATCTGTCGCGGCTGCGGTTCTGTCGCTCCGCTTCCTCGGCGCTGGCGCCAGAACATCATCGCGCCTTCGAAAAGCGGTTCGGCATCGGCATCATCGAAACCATGGGGCTGACCGAGACGGCCGCGCCTGCATTCAGCAACCCGTATGCCCCGGAAGAGCGGCGCATCGGCAGCATTGGAAAACCGTCGGGCATCCGGGCAATGATCCGGGGATCCGCAGGGGAGCGCGCAGCCGCAGGGGAAAAGGGCGAAATCATACTGACCGGCAGAAATGTCATGCTCGGCTACTACAAGGACCCGGACAGAACACGCGAGGCATTCACGGAGGACGGCTGGCTGCGCACCGGGGATATCGGCTACGAGGATGAGCAGGGCTATTTCTATGTGACCGGCCGAGCCAAGGAACTGATCATCAAGGGCGGAGAGAACATTGCCCCGCGCGAGATCGACGAGGCCATGATCAAGCACCCGAGCGTCCTGGACGCTGCGGCCGTCGGTGTGCCACACCCCGATTATGGCCAGGACATTGCGGTGTATGTGGTGCTGCGCGACAACGCAGTATTCGACGGTGACGCATTGCGCCTTCACTGCCTGCACGAGTTGGGCCGGTACAAAACCCCCAGCAAATACGTGGTCGTCGATGATTTGCCGCGCGGTCCTTCAGGCAAAGTGCAGCGCTTGAAGCTGCTGGAACTGGGTGCGTGATTTCATTCCATCCAGACCGGGACAGAACGCAGGCGTGATACACACGGCCTGCACAACAGGAGCTTGCGGAAGACTTCAATAACGTGCTGTAGCGCAACAAAAAGATTCTTGTTTATTCGACAACCCATAAAAGCACAGTGCAGATGGCAGCAAGCCGCTAGCACTGGCAAACGGAGACAATCATGCAACGTCGAGTGAAAACCCATCATCTCATCTTGATGGTCATGTGCCTGCTGTATTTCATTGCCTACATCGACCGGGTGAACATTTCCATTGCGGCACCCTTGATCCGCGATGAAATGGGCCTGAGCAATCTGGAACTGGGTCTGGTCTTTTCCGCCTTTGCGTATCCCTATGCGGCCATGCAGATTTTTGGTGGCTGGCTTGCAGACCGCTTCGGTCCACGCAAAGTATTGATCACCCTGTCGCTGATCTGGGGCCTGGCCACGCTGTTCACCGGCTTTGTAGGCAGTGTGGCGGCGCTGATCGTCATGCGCTTCGCCTTGGGCCTGGGCGAAGGGGGTGCGTTCCCGACGGCCACCCGCGCCTTTACCAGCTGGATGCCGATCACCCAGCGAGGTTTCGCACAAGGCATCACGCATTCGTTTTCCCGCCTTGGCGGCGCCATCACCCCCCCGCTGGTGGTCCTGATCATCGCCCTGGCCGGCTGGCGGGAATCCTTTGTTCTGCTCGGTGCGGTCAGTCTGGCCTGGACGGTGCTGTTCCTGTTCGTGTTTCGCGACACGCCGGAAGAACATCCCCGCACCACGGCGGCTGAGCTGGCCGAGATCAATGCCGGCAGAGTGGTCGAAACAAAAAAAGAGAAAGGCCCGACGCCGTGGGGCCGACTCATCAAGGGCATGTGGAAGGTCACCTTTGTCGATTTCTGTTATGGCTGGTCGCTCTGGGTCTACCTGACCTGGCTGCCCTCGTATTTGAAGGACGAACGGGGCTTTGACCTGAAGGCGATGGCGCTCTTTACCGCCCTGCCTCTGCTCGCCGGCGTGGTGGGCGACACGCTGGGCGGTACGGTCTCTGACCACCTGTTGAGAAAAACCGGCAATATCCGCTTCGCACGGGTGTCCGTACTGGTCTTCGGCCTGGTCGGCGCGCTGGCCTGCATGGTGCCGATGATCTCGATGAAGGATCCCCTGATGGCGGTACTGCTGCTCTCCCTGTCGTTCTTCTGCCTGGAATTGACCAATGCGGTGCTCTGGAGCCTTCCCATAGACATCGCGGGGGATTACGCAGGGACCGCGGCGGGCATGATGAACACGGGCTTCGGCGTGGCCGGCATGATCTCGCCCGTTGCCTTCGGTTTTCTCATCCAGAACACCGGCAGCTACCATCTGCCCTTCATGATCTCCGCCGGCTTGCTGGGAATAGGCGCGCTCACGGCCCTGTTCATCGACCCTTGCCGGACCGTTCGACAGCACCCTGCCGTGCAGGGCACCCATCTGCGCCCGAATAAAATGCGGATCGGGACGGACCTTGGTGCCTGATGAGCAGGGGCGTCATCGCCGCCGATGACGCATGGCCCGATCCACCAGATTCAAAACCAGGTCGATATTGCATCGACAATGTTGTAGGCATCATCCCTGATGAGGACGCTTCTCCATTTATCAAACGTCAGACAGGGATGTGATACCCCCAATATGATCCCGTCGCCCACACGCACGGGGGAATCCGCAGGACACGTGATATGACAATGCTGATCATTGAGATCGACGACGTGGTGATCCGCAAGAGGTATGGGCGCGTGGCTTTCAGCATGGCCGAATTGCACCAGACCATGCACGACCGGAGGGCCATCGGCCGAGAGGTCGCGCTTGCCGACATTCAGGATGATCCTGCCCGGTTCTGGCCGGGACAGAACATAAGCCCATACCTCCAGCGCCTCGAACAGGCCGTCGCCGCGCTGGCCGATTTCTGCATCCCGTTGCACCAGTTGTCTGAAATAATTCTTGTACATGCCGGCATCATGGATCAGATAGCAACCACTTCGGGTCACGATCTTGCAGTTTTCCGGTAGAGTCGCCGATCCTGATTCGTCAAATACCAGATCGTAAAATGCCGATCCGCCGACAGACAGCAATGTTTGTCCGGCGGCAAAGTGACCTGCCTCGTGACAGACATTCGTCAGCCGGATCAGATCCTTGAGAAAGGCCCTGATTTTCACTTCCAGCGATTCCCCTTCGCCCGCATGCACGTATCCTTCGAACCCCTCCACACCGCGAAGCTCCAGATATTCACTGTCAGCCACATGGCGGGCCAGGTCCCGGGCCTCGGCCATCGTGCGGCAACCACATCTGCCACCCTGGTAGCCCAGTTCCAGCAAAACCTGCAATGGCCGCTTCAAGCCGGCCGCCCGGGCTGCCTGTTCAATTACGCGCACATTTTGGATGTCATCCACCAGGAAATAGAATTCGAAATCCTCATCCGCATTCAATTCGTTCATGATGTATCTCATGAACTGCTTGCCAACCAGCTGATTTGCCAGAAAGATGCGCCCTATCCCGAACGCTCTGGCCACCCTGACCTGATGACCCGTCGCCAGCGTGATGGCCCAGGCGCCCGCCTCGAGCTGCTTGTGGAACAATTTCGGGCTCATGTAGGTCTTGCCGTGTGGCGCAAACAGGGCACCCTTGTCATTCACCAGTTCCTGCATCCAGGTCATATTATTTTCGATTGCAGTCTGGCGCAGGATGCAGGCGGGCAAATCCAGATCTTCCCGAAGCAGATTCCAGCCACTGTGCCGGAGCGCTGCATCATCCATGCAGGCATAGGGCGGAATGCCCTTGGTCGTGTGATCAAGCATCATGATTTTTCAGTCTCCTTTCAATGGCGGTTGTATGTGGCATCGTCGATTCCGCCCATGCCACGCACCCAGGGCAGCCCACCCGGTCAGGCCACCAGCACCTTGCCCGGATTCATGATCCCCTGCGGGTCCAGTGCGGCCTTGATGCGGTGCATCAGCGCCATCTCCACCGGATCCTTGTAGCGCGGCAGGACATCGCGCTTGAGCTGACCCACGCCATGCTCTGCGCTGATGGACCCGCCCACTGCATGCACACGGTCGTGCACCAGCGCGTAGACATCATCCTGGCGCGCCAGCAGCCGGCCCTCGGCCCAACCCTCGCCAGGCGCCACGTTGTAATGCAGGTTGCCATCGCCCAGATGGCCGAAAATCACGTGACGAATCCCCGGAAAGGCCGCCTGCAGCGCGGCGTTCGTACCCTGCACGAATTCGGCCATGCGCGACACGGGAATCGATACATCGTGCTTGATGCTCTTGCCCATGTCCTTTTCCGCCAGCGGAATGCTCTCGCGCAGATGCCAGAGCGCATGGCTTTGCGCCATCGATTCCGCAATCACCGCATCCTGCACACAGCCCGCCTCGAGCGCGTCGCCCACGACGACTTCGAAGCGCTCGCGCGCGTGGGCCTCGGATTCACTGTCCGACAGTTCCAGCAGGGCATACCAGGGCAGCTGCGCCGAAGCGCCCTCGAAGGGCAGGCGCTGCTGCGGAAAGCAGCGCACCACATCCAGCAGGCAGTTGCCCGCCATGAGCTCAAAGCCCGTGAGCGCGGGCCCCAGGCCCGCGCGTGCACGGCCCAGCAGGGCAATGGCCGACTCGATCGAGTCGAGTGCCAGCAACGCCGTGCAGCGCGCCACCGGCTGCGGGTGCAGCTTCAGCGTGGCGGCGGTGATCACCCCCAGCGTGCCCTCGCTGCCGATGAACAGGTCGCGCAGCGCGTAGCCCGTGTTGTCATTGCGCAGGCCGCGCAGACCATGCCAGACATCGCCCTGGGGGGTCACGACTTCGAGCCCGAGGGTCAGTTCGCGCATGTTGCCATAGCGCAGCACCTGCGTGCCGCCCGCGTTGGTGGCCAGGTTGCCGCCAATCGTGCAGCTGCCTTCGGCCGCCAGGCTGAGCGGAAACAGGCGCCCGGCGTCGTGCGCCGCCTGCTGCACCGCCTGCAGGACGCAGCCGGCCTCGACTTCCATCGTGTCATTGTCGGTATCGATGCCGCGGATCCGGTTCAGGCGCTGCAGCGACAGGATCAGCGCCTGGCCCGAGTCGTCGGGCGTGGCCCCACCGCACAGGCCCGTATTGCCGCCCTGGGGAATCAGCGGGACGCCGGCCTGCGCGCAGTGGCGCACGATGGCTGCGACCTCGTCCGTGGAGCCGGGGCGCACCACGGCCAGCGCCTGGCCACGATAGCGTTCGCGCCAGTCCACGGAATACGGCTGCGCATCGGCGCCGGTCAAGACATTCGGCGCACCCACCGTCGCCCGCATTGCTTCCAGAAAATCCATGATTCAAGCGCTCCGCACCCTGCCGATCAAAGAAGCACTCATTGTAATGGGCGATAATCGTGTCGCGGATGCTTGGTTGATGTGGCCCGATCCTGCCGCGCCGGCGCCACCCGACACGCCACATCGCCTCTTGCCCGCCAGTACCCTGTTGCAATCAACCCTCTTGACTGTTTACCGAAGCCCTTCCGTGAATCAATCCCCCACCCTGCCCGCCGCCGTCTTCAAGGCCTATGACATCCGCGGCACGGTTCCCGACCAATTGAACGACACCTTTGCCCATCGGCTGGGGCTTGCCCTGGCGCAGATGGCGCGGCGTGAAGGGGTGCGCAGCCTGGCTGTCGGCCACGACGGCCGCCTGAGCAGCCCGGGCCTGTCCAAGGCCCTGCAGGCCGGCCTGCATGCTGGCGGCATCCACACCGTGAACCTGGGCCTGGTGCACACGCCGCTGGTGTATTTCGCGGCCCATCTGGACGGCAGCGGCTCGGGAGTGGCCATCACGGGCAGCCACAATCCGCCCGATTACAACGGCTTCAAGCTGATGATGGCGGGCCGGACCCTGCATGGCGACGCCATCCAGGCACTGCGCAGCACCATGGCCGCCATGGACACTGCGCCTGATCCGGCACCCGATCTGCCGCCGGATCTGCCGCCTGGCCAGGCGGTCGACCACGATCTGGTGGATACGTACATCCGCACCATCACCGAACACGTGCGCCTGGCCCGCCCCATGCGCATTGCCATCGACTGCGGCAACGGCGTGGGCGCCATGGCCGCGGGCCGCCTGTTTCGTGCGCTGGGCTGCCGCGTGGACGAGCTCTACTGCACGGTCGACGGGCGCTTTCCCAACCACCATCCCGACCCCGCAGATCCGGCCAACCTGCAGGACCTGATTCATCACGTGCAGCATACGGACTGCGAACTGGGGCTGGCCTTTGACGGCGATGCCGACCGCCTGGGCGTGGTCACGCGTTCCGGACAGATCATCTGGCCCGATCGCCAGCTCATTCTGTTCGCGCGCGACATCCTGCAGCGCCAGCCGGGCGCCGCCATCATTTTCGATGTGAAATGCAGCCGCCACGTGGGCCAGGCCGTGCGTGAGGCGGGCGGCATCCCGCTGATGTCGCAAACCGGCCATTCGCTCATCAAGGCGCGGCTGGCAGAAACGGGCGCGCCACTGGCCGGCGAGATGAGTGGCCACATTTTCTTCAAGGAACGCTGGTACGGCTTCGACGACGGGCTGTATGCCGGCGCACGCCTGCTGGAAATCGTGTCGCGCAGCCCGAACCCCAGCCAGCTGCTGGAAGCCCTGCCCCAAGGCCTGTCCACGCCCGAGCTCAAACTGCCCATGGCCGAAGGCGAACCGCATGCCTTCATCGCACGCCTGCAGGCCGAGGGCCAATTCCCGGGTGCAATCGAGCGCATCACGCTCGACGGCGTCCGCGCCGAATACCCCGACGGCTTCGGGCTGGCGCGCGCCTCCAACACCACGCCGGTCGTGGTGCTGCGCTT
>JACDJC010002028.1_pt1 | contig 16651 bp, 16 predicted proteins | sample 7454191 | NCBI WGS metagenome assembly JACDJC01 (sample SAMN14253291, study PRJNA609438) | sludge metagenome | isolation source: sludge after 25d culture with pyrite and EDTA | collected 2018-12-20 | reverse complement strand
GTGCCCGCGGCGGGCTCGAAAGAGTCAAGGTCCTGAGCCTGGGCAAGCCGTTTATGGTCAACGGCGTGGAGCACGTCTACGGCTACCTCCGCGAGGCCACTGCGGCCCCCGCAACGCGGCCATGGTCTGTCGCCGTTGCGCCGCTCTCGCGCCCCACGGAGGCCACTGCGGCCCCCGCGACACGGCCATGGTCTGTCGCCGTTGCGCCGCTCTCGCGCCCCACGGAGGCCACTGCGGCCCCCGCGACACGGCCATGGTCTGTCGCCGTTGCGCCGCTCTCGCGCCCCACGGATTGAGCTTCGCGTGAGCACACCGAAGTCGGGCGCCGAGCGGGCGCGCGCATTTCGGGCCAGGAAGAAGGCGGGCGAGTCGGGGGCGAAGATCGGGCGCCCCCGCTCGGCGCCCGATCACGGCTCGCCCGAGGGGTATCGGCGGCACCTAGCGGCCGGTGAGCCCGCGTGTGGTGAGTGCTTGGCGGCGTGGGCGCAAGACGTGCGAGTCAGGCGGCTCAAGAAAAATTAGCCGAGCTGCGCAACGATTGACGAGTCTCACCCGGCTGATGAGCTAGGGAGCGGCGGGTCGAATCCATCCCTCGGCTACCGCGCGCTCAACCCCCGCTCCGCGGATCCACAGGACTGAACCCACCTTGGCAATAAAGCGCGGGTAAGACGACTCACACCATGGGTTGCCGGCGCAATCCATCTCCCACGGTCTCAACACCTCAAAGAACGCGGACTCGCTCCCGTCGTCGTCGCCGGTAACGATCCGATGGTTGTTGGCCGCGATCAGGTTGACCCGCGGCAGTGGTGGTGCGTTGCCGGGGCGCGGGACGCCTGGCGCCGAGTGGCTATGGGCCACGCGGGGGCGTCCGAAGCAATCGACTACGGGGTCGTCGCAGCTCATCGAGCACCGCCCTTGCGCAGCTCGGCGAGGAGTTCCTCGCGGAGTTCGGCCTTCAATGAGGCTGTCTGTTCCGCTGCTCGCTTTGCGTTCCGATCAGCGACGTCCGCCATTGCATCGGCGCGCGAGCGAAATCCTGTCTTGGCTTCGTCCTGTCGCTTCCGCGCTTCGCTCTCGGTCAACGGATGAACCGTCCACCCCGCCGCGCGATGCGCAGCAGGGTCATCGCATGATCCGACAACCTCGTCGCGGCTTGGATCAGGGATTAGGTTTCCGTCGGGCCCGACATCGCGCACAATCAGGCGAGTCCGGTCACCGTCGCTGGACCCTCCTTCAATTACGGCGCCCGATGCGCGGAGAGCGACGACATCGTCATCTGTGAGGTTGTGCAGCTCGCGCAACCGCCACCCGCGACGGATTGTCTCGCGATGCTCGATGATCCGGGAGGTCGGGCCGTTGACGGCTAGGTACCACGACACTCGGTCGAAGTGTGTTGTTGGAGTCATTCCAGTTGGTCCTTCCATTTCAGAACATTGAGGACTGGACGCGCATGCGTAACGTTGACAACCCGGCGATAGTGAGAAGGTCGTTGGCGTCGGGTGCCCCGGTGATCCGGTGGCCGGTGACGTTCACGGTGTAGGTGAACGTTCGAGCAGCGCCGATTGGCGTGGCCAGTACGCATGATGGGAGAAACGACATGGTCGCCGGTTCATCCTCAAACACGTCGTACGACGGCGTCTGTTGGGCCGCGTTGAAGCGGACGACTCTGGGCGACGCCGTGCCTTCCTGAACCACAGCGCCGCCCCCGCTGACAGTGAGCGACCCGGCGACACGAATCTCGAACTGGGACCCAGCATTGACCTGAGCCCACGAATGTCCCAGTTCAAACTCGGCCGATGAAGTAATCCACGGCATGGCGGAACAGAGAAATGAGGCCGGGACCGTCATTGAGAGAGCGGCTGTAAGCAGCGGCACCGACGAGCCGACCGGGCCGGGCAAATTCGATTGAGTGGCTGCGGTGCCACCCGCAACCTCGTATCGGGTTTCCTTGTTGTACCAAGATGGGACGAACAGCCCGCTCGCGTGTACCTCGATCAAGTTACACGCGCTCGGGTCGGATTTAATGTTCCAGGAATACTTGCCCGATGCCGTGTCGAACGAGCTGGCAACGCTCGGCGTGTCCTCCCAGCACGAGGACCCGGGTTGAATGATCGGCATCTACTTCTCCATTTCGGGATCGTGGGGGCGGACCGTCTTCATGATCCGCTCGATAAGTCCATCGGCCTCGCGTGGGTCGATAAGTTCCATTCCCGGCGGACCCGGAATAGAAGGCGGTCCGTGCATCACGACGTAGTGGGTTCCGTCACTAAAGACGCGACGGTCACTACGCGGGCTCGGATCAGGGTTTGCCGAAGGTGAATCGCCGGATGATCCGGCGCCCAACTCCGCGAGTAACGCGAACAATTCGCTCATGTATTCACTCCGATCGCAGTGATTCCGTGCGAACCAACCCAGAACGAGTTGGTCGCATGATTCACAAACGGATTTCCAGGGTGGAACCACATCCCAGACGTAACGGTGACCGAACCTCCAGCAGGCACGGACACGAGTTCGGGGACAGTCTGCGGACCACGCCTACGCGCTCGGAACACCGGGTTGCCCGGGTGCTGCGAGTCGTACTCGTTACCTGGCTGGCTGAACCCGCCAACAGGAACCGCTGCTTCTGTCCACCAGAACTGCCCCTGGCGCATTCCGGCTTGTGTGGCCGGAAACTGGTGCAAAACCAGCGCCTTCATGGGCTGGCATGTCGACGGGTTGGCAACAGCCAGCGACATAGCGGCGACCTGGATCACGGCGCCAGTAATTGGCCCATCGACGCCACCGGCGCCATAGCTTCTTGGACTGTAGGTGACTGATTGGGTCGCACCGACCGCCCACGGGAGGACCGTGAGTTTCCCAGCCACCACGGCGAGTTTGTTGCACAGGGACGGCCCAACAAACTCCGCCACGTCCAGGTCCTCGGCGATCAACTCAAGATCTAGGCCGAGTGAACCATCCGGCGAGAGGGTCAGACCCGCTAGGACTTCACGAATGCATCGGCACTGCTCGCAGTCGGCGCACTTTCGATCATCTGCCATTCTTCTCCTCTCCTAAATCAACGTCGTTTTTGTGCCGTCGCTAGACCGCTCGACAACGAGCGACGGCGGAATCGTGGACGGGTCAGCGCGGAGGACCCATGTCTCACCTAGGGCCGTCAAAGTCAGTAGGTCTGTTGCCCCGGGCGCCGGGGGCGCAACCCGCAACGTCCTCACAACCGCATGACCAAGAGCGACTACTCCCCGACCCAATGCAAGAGCCCGAGCGGCGAGTCGGGTGTCATCCAGGCTTTGCGCGTGATGGATGGCGACTGCGGAATCGGACGCCAAGAGAGTGCGGTCCGTCATAGAGACTCCTCGCCTTCGTCTGAGAGCGGCCGCAGAGCGAGAGCAACCCGCTCGCCTTCGCCGTCGAACTCGACACTGATTGTCTGAATTCGGTATTCGTCAACCACAGACAGGCATCCGCCGCGGCTCACGATGACGTGCGAGCCCGCGCATGTGTTCACCAGATCAAGCGGAGCGCTAGGGAGCAACACGCCCCCATCCATCCGAATCGGGGACCGCTCACCGATGAGCCCGCGGCGATAGCGCGCAGCCTGAGCGGCCGAGTCATTGGACTCGATCAGGTTCTCATCGAACCGGCGCTCAACAAGGCCGTAGAAATCGCGAGCCGCTGGCGATGACGACGCCTCGCCCCAAACGTCATCCCCATTCTCCCCACCACCTGCCCCGGCAACGCCAATGCGCGTTGCGACAGTTCCGGTTTCGGCGTCAGGTGGTTGTTGCCAATGGTCATCAAGCAACGTTGCAACCACCGTGACGGAGAGTTCTGGCGCGCCGACCAGGACCCGCCGAGGATGCGACGGCGTGGAGCACGCTGAGAAGTCGACCCCGTCGCGGGCAAGCTCAGAAAGCGGTGTAAACACTGGCCGGTGCTCGGCTTCGAGCACCCGCCGTTCGCCCGATGCAGTCCCCCCCGCAGTGATGTGCAGCTCAATGTTCGGTGACGTGTCGGGGGCCATCGCGTCCTCGTGCAGGATACGGAACTGTTCAATCAGCGACAGCGGGCCGGAGCCGGTTTCGGTAGTCCAATCATGGTCAGAGTGAACCCACCGGACCTGCCACCAGTGGGTCAGGTCGGCGATCGGAACAATGACCTCGGGGGCCTGAGGATTTGGCTTGTCCTTCATCCCCGGACGAACAACGCCGACGTAGACCAGTTCTCCGGCACGGTTGGGCGCCGGATGGCGGTAGAGGTGAATCTCGTGGGCGTAGGGCCGGATCGTCGCTAGCAGGCCGCAACAATCCGGATTGCTGGCGATCACGAGTTCATGGCGGGTTGTGACATCCGTATCGCGCGACCACGAGCCGCTCTTTACTGGCAGACCAGCGGCCGAGCCGAGCGTGATCCGTTCTCCGCCGCCGCGGGTCCAGACTTCCGCGGTGTAGGTACCGCATCCCACTTGAGCGCTCATGCTGCGGCCAACTCCTGATGGACAACCGTTATCTCGGCTCGCAGACGCAGGGCGTTGCACTCCCCCCAGGTCTCAACGCACACGCACCACGAGTCACACCCATCGAAGATGAGCCAGTCGTGAGTCTTTGTGGCACCAACGTGAACCAGGCCAGACCCGTCCGTCGTCAGGCCAGTGTCACCGCTTGTCACGGTGATCATCCGGGTTGCTGAGTCCACGATGACCTCTGAATTGGCCGGCACAGAGAGCGCAATCTCACGCAACGGCGTTGTTTCACAACTGGGCGGGCACGCCAAGCCGTCGGGGTCCGGGTATGCGCGAATCAGAACGGGCCCGGCGCCGTACTTGTCGGTCAGTAATCGAACTCTCACCGCTTCGCGGCCGATGTTGTTCGGCCGAACAGAGCAACAGATGCGAAAGCGCGTGCACCACTCGCCGCACTCACCGCGCAGCGTGTCGCAGTCGACTTGTGGCGGGCACGGCGTCTCACACGGGTCGTAGGTGTCACACGGGTTCGGCTTGGCGGACGGGTAGGCCATCGCCGCGCAAATGCGAGGGCACTGGGAGAGCCAGGGGTCCTCGGCCAGCAGTGTGAACGTGATCTCCTCAACGCACGCTGAGGCATCTCCGAAGTCGGTGCGGGCGATTTGAGTAAGTGCGACCCGGTTGGCGCGCCACACGCCCTCTGACCAGTCAGCGCCGTCGGCTGGGCAAAGCAAACGAAAGTCGATAGAGCGCGTGTCGCAACTGCCGACCGACGTGAGTAGGTCCTCCAGCCAGCGAAGGCCCCACGCCAGTCCCCGCGGCGTCATGGCAACGGCGGTTAGCCGAAACGTCATCTCCCGCCCGGACAGAATCACCGGACCGGCGTAGGAGCCACCACCCGAGCGCAGTGTGGGGTTGCGACTGATCGGACTACCGAGCCCCGTAGGCGGCTCGGAGAAAGCGAAGCCGAGGAACTCACTCGAAGCCGGCTGGTCGCTGCGGTACCAGGGCAATGGGGTCGGGGTCGGCAAGGTCGGGGTCGGCGTCCCAACTGGATCAGTCCAGTAGCGAAGGTAGTCGGGCACGCACGGGTCGATGCGATCTGCAACACACTCGACGCAGCTCACGGCCACGGGACGCCGTTTTCCCATCGAGCGTTGATATGTGAGCGCGTCAGTCAGGGCGGCGCCGTTGACGACCTCGCACCCGCCGATTGAGAGCCAGGATGGGCAACGCATTTACGCATCCCCCATCGAAAGCCGAGCAAGTTCAGCTTGCTGGCGAGCCGACACGTACTGCGCGACACCGGCTGGATCGGTGGCTGCCGTGTGGACTTCGGTGTTGACCGTTATGTTCCCGCTGTTGACGCGGCTGTTGTCAACAGTTGTAGAGCGCGAGTTTGTGACGTAGGTGGATTGATCCGCCAGCCTGGACGCATTGGACGCGATTCGAGTCGAACTGGCGTTCACCGCTGCGTTAGTGGTGGCCGCCGCGCTGCCATTGGGGTCGAAGATCCCACCCCAGTCTGCAACAGACGGGGCCGCCGGACGCTGTAGGAGCTGATGTGGGGTCTTTTGCGCTTGGACAGAGCGGGTCCACGCCTCTGCTTGAACTTGAGCTTGCTCCGGCCCAAGTATCAGCGCCGCTAGCTCGCGGGCTGTGATGTCAGCAAGGCCAACTCGGCGGCCAAACGGGTCAAGCTGGTACCCGGTGAACAGATTCAATGCGCGTGCGAGCTCACCTGCTGTCCAGTTGCCCGCGAACCCCAGCGCATGAGCAAGCTCGTTCGGGTCCATGTTGATGTGAACACCTGCCGCGCGCGCCCGCGCCTGCAGCTCAGCAGACGGAGCACCGAAACCAGCGGCGCCGGCATCGGCTTCAGGTCTCGACACGGAAGCCAAGCGCCCAACGATCATCGACTCAATCCCGGATACGGCCTCCTCGACGAGGGACGCGCCGGCGTTTAGTCCGTCGGCCAAGCCTTGAGCTGACGCGAGGCCTATGTCGAACATCTCCTGCGATGGCGACTTGATCCGCAACGCGGCGCGCAGTTCATCTACGCCGGTAACGCCGAGCGCAGAGAACGCCGCACCAACGTCGCGTGTTCCCTCCGAGATTCCCGTAACCAGTCCGTCAACTGACGATCGAGCAACGCCGCGCAAATCGAGCCCAGCGCGGCCCGCCAGTGTTGGCCCAGCCAGTTGCACGATGGTGGTGTTGTTGTGCGTCGCGATATTCGCCGCGGCGGCGTTGAGCGACTGGCGCTGCTGGGTGCCGCGTGCCTCAGCCAGGACGCGCTGAGCAAGTCCAGCAGCAAAGAGCAGCGAGCGAGCGCGGGGCCACAGGTTCGGGTCTAGCGGGGCAATCACCTCGGGCTTGCCAGCCTCGCCCACGATCACCGGCGTACCGCCAGGGCGAGCCGGGATGATCGAACCACGAGCGTTTTGCGGCAGCGGGTCCGCGTTGTAGTGAATGTCCAGGGTGATCGACTGACGGTCAAGCGCGTCGATCGCGTTCTGCGCTGCGTTTGTGTTCGCGTCAACATGGACCGTTGCGCGTTCGCCGTTCGCCCGCGAGACGAACTGGCGCAAGGCGTCCTCGGCCTGTCGCGGGTCCGCATCCAGCTGCATCCGAGCCTCGGTCGACTCGATGATCGACTTCATCCGCTCTAGCGAGTCCTCTGCTTGACGCGGATCCGCATCGAGTTGAAGCCGCGCCTCGGTCCCGTTGATCTCGGTGATGAGGTTGTGGAACACCGCTGCGGCCTGGCTTACATCGGCGGTGACCTTGACGGGTGGCGGATTTTGGAGCTTCGCGAGCTCGGCATTGACATGACCAAGCCCGGCCGCCGTATCGTCCGTAACGCCGACGGTGACCTTGGCGGTCATCGCGTTAATCGCATCTGCGGTCGATTTGATCGTATCGAGCGCGGGAGTCGCCTGGTCGTCAACAGTCGTAGTGATCGTGATCGTCTGCGAGCCGAAGCGCGGATCTGCGTCAGGGTTCCAGGGCACCGGCGTTGCAGGGGCTGCGACCGGTGGCGTTATAGGAGGCATTGCCGCCGTTATGTAGGCGACAAACGCGTCGATCTCGCTCTGCGGCAGATCCTTCAGTCGGGCCTGAAGGTCGATCGTGCCGATCAGTTGCTTGAACCTCTCCTTCTCGTCATCAGAAGCAGCATTGATGCGGGCTGGAATGTCGATCGGTGGGCCCGCGTATGGGCCCGGCGGTGGCAGTTCGCCCGGCTTCACCGGGACCTCAGCCGGTGGGATACCGGTAATCGAGGCGATTAGCTGGGTTACAAAGTCGCCCTCCTTGATCCCGGCTTCAATCAGGATTTTGCGCTGATCCTCCGGGAGGCTTGCGAAAAGTTCGGCCAGGCCAGCCTCCAGGTTCGCCCGCGCTCGACTTGGGTCCACCTTGACGTCAAACGAGAATGTTTCGGCTAGGGCCTTGATGCGGGTGTTGATGTCACTAACCGCCGCCTCATCGAGTTGGAGCCTGATCTTGGAGGAGTCCGAGTTGAACGCCGAGTTGAACGCCGATGCGAGCTGCGTCGCGGCCGTCTTTGCCCGCTCAACCAAGACCGGGATATCGGCTTCAGTCAGTTTGAGTTGCTGAGCGATGGTGGTGTTGGTGAACCCCGCCAGGGCTTCGGTTCCGAACTGGCTAACGAGGCTCCGGATTTCCCCCTGCTGAGACTTGATCCCATCGAGTACTTGGCGAGCGGCCTTCGCCCCTGCCTCATTGAACTTGCCCTCAGGGAACAGCTCATTGATGAAGTCGGCGCCAACCTCGGGCCCGAGGCGAAGTGCCTCAAGCGCCAAGTCGCCGAATCCCTTCGTTTGGAGTTCGATCGTCTGCTTGATAAAGGCGATTTCTTTGGTGAGCCGCTCGCGAACCACCTCACCAAACTTCGCAATCGACTGGTCGTTCTCCTGCCCGAAGAACTCCCCAAGTTCGACTGACAGATTCAAGGAGAACGGCTTTGAGAACTCCTCCTCAAAGCGCGCCTGGTAGGTCGCCCGAATCTGATCCGTGTTCAGCTTCTCAACGTCGGTCTGGCTGAGCTTCAGGTCGAGCCCCAGTTGCGCTGACAGTTGAAACACGCTGTTGCGCTCGGCTTCGTCCAGTTGTTCCGTGACGCGTTGACGAATGCTCGCCTCTAGCGCCGCGAGGTCGGCCGACGCTTGACCACTGCTCGGGTCGACCTCGTAGCTGAAGCCGACCTTGACCTTGAACTGCTGCTCTAGCTGCTTGTTGGCAATCGCCTCCTGGAGCACCTTTCCGGACCTCTCAAGCAGGCCTGCTATGTCCTGCCGAGCCTTGGTCTCGTCCTCGGAGAACAGCGTGGCAATCCCGACCTTCTGCTGGTCTCGGATCGAATCAAGAGCCTTGCCATATTCCTTGAAAGCCTTAGGGCCTTCTGTCCCAACCCGCCCGAACGCCCGGACCAGATTGTCGAGCTCCTCACTTGTCAGCTTGACGCCCTTGGAGTCCCCAATCGCCTCAAGCACCTTTCGCGCCGCTGGAGCCGAGCCTTCGAGCGCCTCACCGAAGTCCTTTGCAGACACGGCCGAGCCCTTGAGCAGATCACCAACGCCTTCCAGCCCGCCACCCTTTGAGAGCAATTTCACGACACTCTCAAAGTTGCCGAGGGCCCCGCCAAGCTTGATGCCCGCAAACTTGCCAGCCTCGTCGTTGAGAATCACGAGGTCTTTGGTCAGAACGCGCGCAGCCTCGGCAAGCTTGCGCTTCTCCTCCGCGCTCCTTTGCAGGTGGAGAATCAAAGCGGTGAGCCCGAGCGTCGCGAGCACTGTGAACGCGCCGCCCAAAGCGCCGACGCCCGAAGCGGCGCCCGACGCAGCTTTGCCCACGCCGCGCACACCTTCTTCGAGCTTGCCAAAGCTCGCGCCGCCAACGAGGGACACAAGATTCTGAATCACCGGCATGACCACGCCGACAGCGGCCGATGCCAGTCGCCACGCGATAGTGAACTCCTTCACGGAGTCCGGCAGCTTGTTAGCCAGCCCTAGCACGCCGTTGATGAGGTCCAGGACGCCCGCACCAGCCTCCACAACGCCCGCGAACACGTTGCCTAGCGCTGGCCCGAATCCCGAGAGCTGCTTGAGGGAGTCTGCGAGCCGGTCAACAAAGTCATTGGATGCCCCGAGCAGTGCCGGGGTAAGGATCGAGCCAAGTAGTTCTGTTCCGGAGACCGCTAGTTTGAACCCTGAACGAATGGCGTCCTGAATGAACGGCCCAACGTCCCCGCTCTTTGCCTCAACGAAGGCGAAGAAGTCCTCGGCGTACGGCCGTGCATCAGCGAAACCACGACCAATTCCGGTGGAGATGTTGTCGAAAATCCGCTGGAGTCGTGTTGACTCCTCCACAATCTGACCAACGCTGCCGTCCTCAAACTTGACCTTGAACTTGATCTCGGTTGGCTTGAGGAGGCCGTCACGGATGATCGAGTCAAGCGAGCTCGATACCTTTCCGCCGAGTTCGAGCAGTCCCGTCTCTATCGACGACTGAAGCGTGTCGAGAGCGCCCCGTAGCCCTTCCGTGCGAGCCTGCGCGATCTGGGCCGAGATTCCCAGGTTTTCAATCTCATCAACAGCCGCCCGTAGCACGCCGGGATCGAGTTGGGCCAATACCCCAGGGGCGCCCGATGACCTCGCACCAAAGATCTGAGCGAGGACCTTGGCCCGCTCTCCGGTGCCAAGGTCCTGCGTCGCTTGCTTGACCTGCTCGAGCAGTTCCACCATGCCGATGAAGTTGCCGTTGGCGTCGTTGACTTCAATCCCCAACGACTTCAGGCCCTTGCCAGCCTCTCCCCCACCCTTTGCGACGCGCTGCAGCGCAGTCTTGAGGGCGGTCCCGATCGTGGCGCCGGACTGCCCCGAGAGCTTCGAGGCCAGCGCGGTAAGGGCGATGTACTCCTCCAGCGACTCGTTCGTGGCCGCGTAAGCGCCAGCGCCGGCCTTGAGCGAGTCATTGAGGTCTTGCAGCGATACGCCATAACGAAGGCTCGCGAGAGTCGCTGCATCAGCAACCTTGTTCGCGTCTTTTCCCTCGCGCTTGAACAGATTGAGGGCCGTCGCCACAAGGTCGACGGCCTCGGCGTTATCGGCCCCGGTGGCGGTAGCGGCGAGGAAGGTTCCATTCAGCGCCTCTTGAGCGTCTGCCGCCGAGAGCCCGCGCTTCGTCAGGGCCAGGTAGCTTTCTGCGGCGCCCTCGGCCGTAACCTTTGGCAGGAGCGCCGAGTTCCCAAGAGCGATGAACTCTTTGCGAAGCTCGGCCATCTGCTTTGCTGTTGGCTTGGTGAGTGCGTTGACCTCGGCGAGGGTCACCTGGAAGTCAGCGAAGTCGCCGGCGCCCTTCGCTCCGAGCACAACGCCGCCGGCAGCAACGCCCAGCGCTGGCGCCGCCGCCAGCGCTGCAGCCGCACCAGCGGCGATAGCGACTCCGAAGGCCTGGCCGACGGCTTGACCTTCGTTGCTCAGCCTCGACCGAACTGAGTCGGTGTCTAGGTCGGCCTCGATGGTGACCTTGTGACGATCGAGCAGTGCGAGCTGCGCTCGGGCCGTGGAGGTGTCTAAGTCGAGTTGCGCCTTGAGCGTGCGCAACTCGGCCTTTAGCTCGTTAACCCTCGCTCGTGCGGCAGAATCATCAACGTCGACGTTCGCCGTCAGCCGGACAAGCTCCGCCTTTAGCTCAGCAACATGCCGCCGAGCCTCAGACGCATCAAGGTTCAGATCAGCTCGCAAGTCGGCGCTTGTCGCCTTGATGCGGTCGAGTTCGGACCGGAGCCGCGTTGAGTCGCCGACTATCGAGATCCGAAGATCGTCAGTCGCGGACCGCCGAAAAGCGGCGAGGTCGGACTTGACCCGCGACGTATCCAGGTTGACCCCGACGCGGACGTCATCTCTGGACAGCGACCCAATCGCGGCTCGCGCCTTGGATGTGTCGACGTTGAGAGTTACCCGAAACGCGCTTTCGGCCAGCTTGGCAAGTCGGGCGAGTTCTGCCTTAGCCCGAACTGAGTCCAACTCGACATCAAACTGAATGCCCTCAAGCTCTTCAACAGACATCAGGCATCCAGTCGGCCCAAAGCGATAGCCGCATTTCGCGCGGCCTTGGCTCTTGCCCGCGCTCCTTGGAGTTCCCTGGGAGTGAGAGCGCGCGTTGTCTCGCGCTCAACTCGCTCCCGGCCACCGCCAAGCTGAGGCGGGTTCGGCTGTGAAGGCACGCTCCTGTCCAGTGCGTCTCTTTCTGCCCGACGCGTGCGAACTTGGACGATGTAGCCGAGTTCCGACAACGTGAGCTGATCAACTTCTCGGGGTGATCCGATCCCCAACGTGAGCGCGAGGTCATACAGCGGCCCGGCGAAGGACAGCCACGGGTCGACCTTTGGCAACTCGATCGGATCAGGCGCATCAGGGATCAGTCCGTCACTGACGCGCCAAAGGTCGTAGGGTCCGAGCGCAAGTGCCCCATGACGTTGCTCAACACGGTCGGGTTCTCGGCCCAGGCCGGAAGGGTGTCAACGGTGAGTTCTGGAGTTGCGAGACGACACAGAACCTGCTCCCAAGTGTTGCGGATGATCGCCGACGCCTGAGCATCGAGGTCGTCATCGGTCTTGGGATTGGCGGCCCCTGCCTTCTTGCGACGAGCCGCGCTCTCGTCGCCCAAACGCTGAAGCCGACCCGTATTGGCAGTCAGAACCTTGATCTGGCTAAGGCGGGGCTGATCGAGCGTGTAGGCCGCATCGCCAAAGTTCAGCGTCACGGTCCCGTCATCATTCAACTCAACCGCGCCCGAGCCGGGCGTGAGCAGTCGGGAAGCGGCGTTGATAAACGCGCTCGCGTTGACCATGAACGCGGGCGGATCATCCGGAGTGGGCACGCCGTTAGGCGTCAACAACGTGTCGCGCCAGAACCCCAAGACCGCCTGTTCGCGCTCGGCAAGGACCGGTGTCAGGTCGTCGAGGCTGTGGCCATCCTTGGGTTCGCCGGTCTCCGCGTCGATGAGGTCGGTGATCCGTTGCTGTAGCTCCACCACCGTGCGCATGGCGTCGCGAAGCGCACGGTCGGCCCCAAGTCGCGGCTGCGAGAGCACGACGGGTTCGCCGTCGAGCCAAAGCGTGACCGTCCCGTCGTCGTTGTGCGTAAGTGCCTTCATTCGGTGGTATCTCCTGGGTTGTAATCCGGCATGGCCGGTGGGGGTAATGGCGGCGCGACAAACGCCGCGCCGAGGGGAAACGCAAGGACGAATCGGGTCCCGACGCACTCGATGCCACAGCGCGGGCTCATTGACACGATCCGTGGGGCCTCACAGCTGCTCCATCCCATGGCGCAGCGAATCGCGCCGATTCGGTCCGCAAGGCAGAACCACAGGGCGTTGCGATCCGCCCACACGGAATGGGCGAGCGTCGCTTCGGCCTCGTAGTTGGTGGCCACGACTTGGCCGTCTTTGCTCAGCCGGTGTGTGGCGCAACGCACCACGTCCACGACGAAGCGGACCTCAGACAGGGTGACGCAGCCGTTTTCGAGGGTTTGCGTGAAGCCGTCATCCCACAGCGCAACGCCGCCACCGTTAGTGCAACACGCCGGGATCGGGCACGCCCCGCGTGCCCAGTGCGAGATGGGGTCCAGCCCACACTCGGCAAGACACGACGAGATCGCTGCTTCTATGGCGTCGGCAATGCTTGCCATCTCGGCAGGTGTTGGGCAGGTCATCGCATGGCCGCCTTGATGATGGCGACAACGCGGGGCCGGAGATTGGAGAACCAGTGCGTTGCCGTTGTGCCGGGGTGTTCCACGTAGCGGGCAAAGCGGGCCTCACCTGCCACGAACCAGCGCAGAACCGGGTTGCCCTCGATCCGATGCGGGCGCGTGCCCTGGTCGGTAAAGACTGCTTGGGGCGTGTTGGCGCTGACGCGCAGCGTGTGGGGTCCGATCAGCTCGGCTTGGGTGTTCGCCCTTGTTTCGCCAGTAAGTACTGGGGCGGCATCGCGCGCAGTTTGGTTGATCTGCTCGGCCGCGATAGCGAGCCGCGCAGAGATTCGGCGCTCCAGGGCGGCCGCCATCTTGGCGTGGGCACTTGCCGCGCTCATACGAGCCTCAGTCGGGCGGGCCACCTTGTTGGGTCGGCCATGCCACCTATCCGCGGCTCGGTGCCGTAGCGCTCCAGTTCCCGGCTTACAACGGGCAGGGCGCGCCAGGCGCGGCCATAGTTCGGGTCAATGCGAAAACTGATCGAGGACCCATCGCCAGCCGATCGGCTCATCGACGTCGTCCCTGGAGGCAGGTCCCCACAGTCGGGTGGAAGGCAGCGGCGCAAGAGCCAACACGCAAGCTCCTGTGCTGCAAGCACAAGGGCAGCGGGCACAGCACGGCCATACCGCCACTGGACTTCAACGCACGAGCCCCAGGCGACATAGCAGTAGAGGCGCCCACCCGCTAGCACGTAAGCGCTCGGCGCAAGGACTACGCCGTCGACAGTGACCAACAACACCTCAGTCGCAGGCCAGTAGTCACCCAACTGAATCGAGCCCGACAACGGATCACAGGCGAAGCAGCTAGAGCTGGCTGGGTCGTCACAAGAACAGTCGGCAGTCGGGTCGTCACGACAGAACTGATCAGTGCGGACGCACTCTCCCGGGAACCGGTAGTGCGTCTCTTGGAACAAGAGCGCCGACGCTTCAGCGATGGCGGCTTGCTTCTGTTCGTTGGTGAACGCGTCGGGAGGCGACCCGGCGCAACAGATTTGTTCAGGCTTGAGCCATGGACTGCACGGCTCGATAGGTGGGAGCGCCATATGTCACCTCCTTCGCTCCTGGGTGCCGAAAGGAGTGGCGCTAGTGGGGGTCAGGACCCAGACACCCAACCCCCACTAACGATCCGCCGGGCTACTTCGCCGCTTTGGCAGTGCTGGCCCCGGAATCAGTTGCCTCAGCTTTCGCTGTTTCCGCCGGAGGCACGATCGGCGATGCTTTCGCGCCTGCCTTTGTCCCGGCTTTGGCGGCGGCACGTGCGGCAACACGGTTGGCCGCTGACTCGGCACACGATGACGAGGTGACACCTACGGGAGTGCCCGTGCCTTCGACGTTGGTCGTGCTCCAAAGCACGCCAGACAGATCAGCATTGGTGCAGTCGACAATCGCCGCCCGGAACGCAAACTCAGGTTGCGTCCCGCCGATCGTTACAACCGGGTCCTCCCACAGAACGAACGGATCAAGTGAGCGCAGCCACGCGACCAAAGCGAGGCCGTCAGTTCCGACAGCCGGGCCCGGGCCATAGGTTGAGCCGTTGAGCGTGATGGATGTGATGCCGCCACCGGCCGCTGCCTGCGCGCTGAACTCAAACACGCAACACGGCGCTTCTACGGCGTGGCCGCAATCGCTGCAACCACAGCTCGGCGGGGTCAGCTTGGTCGGAATCCAGTTCGTATGCGTTCGGCCAACAATCGAGTCCGTGAGCGGCACGATCTGCGCCGGGTCGAGGTACAGGCCGCTGAGCAGTGGTGCTGTTGCTCCGGGCAAGATCGGCCCATCACCAAACGTGCCGTCCTCCGGGTTCGCCTGCGCGGTCAGCGAGATGTCATCACCGAACTGGTTCTTACTGATCGTCGTGCTCGCCGTGATGGATCGTTCGATGTCGAACGTGACCCGAATTGCGTACGGGTACTCCGGGTCTTGCTTGCCGTCCTTGGTGATGTTCTCGGACCACTCGACCATCGTGAATCCGTAGCCACAGCCAGCGCCCTCGCAAGTGCAGATGTTGCCGCTGGTATCGACCGGCTCATCAATGACCGACACGGCGTTACCCATGTCATCAAAGACGAGGCGTGACCGCGTGACCATCGCCAAGAACTGCGGGTCCTGTGTTGAGCACAGCGAGAGTTCAACGTCTGTTCGCTTGTGCTTGAGGTCTGTCTTGTGTGTGACACAGCCGTTATCAAGCTCTTCCCCGCCACTTGTGGTTTTGGTGAGGGTGACCGACTTGGGAATGCACGTGTTGACAAGGTGACCAGGCCCAACCTGTGGCACGCCGGGCGTCTGTGCACTCGCACATCGGTCGAAGAAGCTGATAAAGCATGCCTTTGCAGTAACGCACTTGTTCGCCATCGTGGGGACTCCTTACTTTCCGGTCCGACGCGCGGCTCGGGACTTGGTGGGCTTGGATTCAGGTTGTACGTCTGGCTCGGCCTTGGGCGGAGCCAGATCGGGCTCGGCAACGCGGGCCGTCGGAGCACACGCCGGCAGCGCGTAAGGCGCGTAGGTCGTAGCCGCAGCGGGTGGGTAAGTCGGCGCCGGATCGCCACATGCCGGCAGCGCGTAGGGCCGAAATGCGCTGGCGACGGGAGCACAGTTGGCGTCGTCGTATGTGATCGACGCGGATGCATTCGACCACGCGAAGTCGGCCGGACCGTTGTTGCCCGTTTCGGCCGAGCCGAAAATGGCGACATAGTCACCGTTTTGGAACTTTGCTAGATCGAGCGCCAGGCCTACGAACGACAGGGTCCATGTCCCATTGCCCGGGGGGGCACTGACATCACCAGCAACCACGGCGGCAACGCCAACCTGGGTCGCGTCCAGCACAGCGACGAACCCCTGCGGACTCCCGACAGTCCCAGAGACGGTCAGGTCGGCCGAAAAGTCGAGCGTGACGTTGGGCCCGGTCGCGCACAGCGGAACCGCCGGCAGGCTCAGTGCTCGCCAGAACTGTTCCTGGGGAAGGTTGCCGTCCGTGTTGAGCGTGACCGTCCCGCCGGAAAACGCCGCGTCATGCGAAATCGTGTTAACGACGGTGATCGAGCCCGGGGGCGGGTTGATCGTGTCGAGGAAAGCCTGCGCCGCGGCCAACTCGGCCGGGGTCAGGTCACGAGTGGTGTTGATTGGCAGCGTGATCACAGGGACTCCTCAGAGGGTTTCGATTGGGTCATGCCGACCTCTTTCGCGCTGGGCGCGGGCGGGCTGGCGCGTTCGAGACAGTGACCGGCCGAGACGACTCGATGAGTTGGTCGACCTTGGTGCCGAGGGCGTCTAGCCGCTCGCTCACAACGGCGTGCTGGGCCGAGTTCTCCTCGCGTGACAGCCGTGATTCCTCACGCGCTCGCTCGGCGGAAGCCGACGCGGCGTCGACTTTCTCCCCGATGTCGCCAACAACGTGACGCAAGGGTTCGCGG
>JACDJC010002024.1_pt1 | contig 16670 bp, 14 predicted proteins | sample 7454191 | NCBI WGS metagenome assembly JACDJC01 (sample SAMN14253291, study PRJNA609438) | sludge metagenome | isolation source: sludge after 25d culture with pyrite and EDTA | collected 2018-12-20 | reverse complement strand
TGCAAGCATTTTTAGCTATTTTAGATGAGATAGCCAAAATTGAAGAGGTAGTCAATAGAAATGAAAATTTTACAGCCATAATCGATCTATTAAGAGATGTGACTGGAAAACTGCTTGGTTTTAGGTGCGAAAGTTGAGTTAGATTTAAATAAAAAAAAAGGGGGGATAGTCATAAAAGATGCCCTCCCTTTTTTAACTGCCCTAAAAGGATCTATAATGCAGTTATTAACATATTGTCAAAAACACACATTTTATGAGGAATTTGAAGCTTCTATTGATTCTATTCTATATTATCTGACCAATCTTGAAAATAGTTTTTTTTGTGAATCTATTTTAAGGATTTTAGAATCACTCCAATCTGCTGCAAATACATTTAAAGAGACGGAGTTATTTATCTACCTTGATAAAATTATCACCAACATATACAGAGGAAGAATCAGGTCTCCGAGGGTAATAAATGAACTTTATAATCTTTGCAATATGAAAGTCTACCCAATAGACTCCACATTAAGACTTGAATTTAAACAATAAATTTTATAATTAAGGAAAAAATATGAAACTAAAACTTGTAATACTTTTTATTTTATCGTTAAGTAGTATAGTAAATGCAGGATTATTTGACAAAGATGTTACTTTTGAGTCAAATAAAAAAGAGCTTGAAAGAAAATATCCCACTAACCAAGAGGTAATCCTCTCTTATAATAATGTACTAGAAGACTTAAGAACATCGGTTGTAAATATATCAACCAAAAAACGGATAAAAACAGGCTCTTATGCTAGTCCATTTTTTGGTGATCCTTTTTTTGATTATTTCTTTAGAGATTTTGGAAACGGTGGCTTTGGATTGCCTCAAGATAGAGTTCAAAGTGCTTTAGGTTCTGGAGTAATTGTTACAAAAGACGGATATATTATTACAAATCATCATGTAATAGAAGGAGCGGATGAAGTAACAGTGACAATCCAGGGGGATAAAAAAGAATATGATGCAAAGATAATTGGAAGCGATTCTAAAAGTGATCTTGCGGTGATAAAAATTAAAGGGGATGATTTTAATGCTATAAAATTTTACGATTCCGATAAAGTTAAGATCGGAGATATCGTATTTGCATTGGGTAATCCTTTTGGAGTAGGACAAACAATAACACAAGGGATGGTATCTGCTACGGGAAGAAGCTCTGTTGGGATTGTAGAGTATGAGGATTTTATCCAAACAGATGCTCCTATAAATCCTGGAAATTCAGGTGGTGCTTTGGTAAACTCAGCTGGTTATTTAATAGGAATCAACAGTGCTATTATCAGTAAAGGTGGCGGAAATGTCGGGATTGGATTTGCAATTCCTGTTAATATGGTTAAAAATATTGCCAAAGCTTTAATTGATGATGGGGAGTTTACAAGAGCATATTTAGGTGTAGGGATATCTGATATTAGTGATGATCTGACAAGTTTTTATGGTAAAAAATTCGGTGCACTTGTAACAAGCGTAGAAGATGGAACTCCAGCAGAAAAATTAGGACTTAAAAGGGGCGATTTAATTATTGCAGTGAATGAAAAAGAGATAGAATCCTCATCTGCACTAAGAAACATGATAGGGACACTATCGCCTAATACAAAAGTTACAATAACCTATCTAAGGGATAAAAAAATCTATAAAGGGGATATTAAACTAGCAAGTTCAAAGGGGAAAAAATCCTCAAATGCCTACGGGTATGAATATGAAGGTATACACGTAGAATCTCTTACTTCACAATTAAGAAAACAGCTTGGTATTCCAAATAATATTACAGGGGTATATGTTAATGGTGTTGATGAAAAAAGTAATGCTTCAAAAGCTGGTATTATGCAAGGAGATATTATAATTCAAATTGAAAATGAAGAGATAAAAGATATTGAGAGTTTTAAATCTATCATTTCAGGATTTGGTAAAAAAAGAGTATATATCTATAGAAGAGGAGCGATTATAGTAACTGCTTTATAAAGTAGTTACTATAATAAAAAAATCATAATGAAAGAGTTTATTTCAATATTTCAAAAAAACAAACTCAGTATTATTCAAGAGCTATTAAAAAAATTGGCTGAGAGTAAAATAGACTATCTAAAAAGTGATGAATTAGATAAAGTTTTTGTGGACTTTAATGCACTAGATACAATATATGCAGTTGATGAAAACTTTGTTCAACTTTCACCGATTTTTAATAGGGATACAAAAGATGGAGAGTTTGTAAATAATAAAATAAAAAACAGTTTAAAAAACAATACTTATTTAAAAAATGAATGTTTTATCAGTGCACCTTATGTATCAAGTAAAACGAATAAATATGTAGTAACTTTTGTAAAAAAGATAGATAACAAACTTATCGCTATGGATTTTGATTTTTATAAGCTTTTAAAAGAGTATAACCATACTGATTTAAAAGCGGAACTGTTTACAAATGGTGTACAGATAATTTATGGGATAATTGGAATTAGTTTAACAATCTTTGCTTTAATACTTATTTTTTACTCCCTTTACGATTTTATGAATCACCTTTTAGGAGAAGCAAATAGTATATTTCAATCTATTTTTAAATCTACCATTGGATTAACACTAGGTTTGGCAATTTTTGATTTGGCAAAAAACCTTTTAGAACACGAGGTTGTTTTTAAAGATTATACTACAGAAGCTCACGGAAGCAATACTTTACTCATTAAGTTTTTGATCTCTATTGTTATTGCACTAGCAATCGAAGCACTTATGATGGTATTTAAGATCGCTATTAGTGATTATAAAGATATTTTATATGCGGTTTATCTACTTTTAGGAATAGGTTTTTTACTTGTAACTATGAGCCAATACAATAAATATTTAATCAAAAAATAATGAATATAAAAATATCTAAACTTTTTGTATTCATTACAATTATTATATTGGTTATTATTGTAAGTTCTTTGTTTTATATAAAAGAAATACGAAAAAATGCTATTGAAATAAAAGAGTATCAAAAAAACAAATATCTCATGTTTGAAAAAATATATGAGTTTAAAAATAATATAGATACTCTTAGTAAATTAGCTAAAGAGTATGTATATACAAAAGATAGTTCTTTAAAAAAAAGATATGATGAAGTTTTAAGTAAAAATATCAATTCTTCGAGAACGATAGAAAAATTTTATACTATTATGCTTAAGAAGATGAGAAATCTTTCTCATACAAAAGATGAGTATGATAAAATAAAAGAGTCAATTAAGTTCATAAAAAAACTTTTAGATATGGAACAAAACTCTTTTAAGCAAATTGAGATTAATCACCAAAAAGCTATTGCAATTCTTTTTTCAAAAGATTATCTTGAGACAAAAGAGAAAACTATTGCACTTATAGAGAGTTTTATTTTATCTTTAGAAAATAGAACTGCTTCAAAACTTGAACTTTTTTATAATAACGTGGATAGTCTATACAAAAAACTCTATTTTTTAATATTTTTAGGTTTAATTATCTTTATACTTACTTTTTGGTTAATATATAAAAAGATATTAAATCCAATAGATGGATTAACTAAAAATATTATATTGTTTAAAGAAAACAAAAAAGATAGTTTTGATTTTAAATATTATAATGATGAAATAGGCTTTTTAATCAATAATTTTTTTGAGATGAAACAGACAATTGATAAAAATATCGAAAAATTACAATACAATGCTTCATACGACTTTTTAACAAAAATATTCAATAGAAAAACATATTTTGAAATTAGTGAAGAGATATTTGAACTTTCAAAAAGACAAAATGAGCCCTTTTCTATTTTACTTATAGATATTGATCACTTTAAACGTATAAATGATACTTATGGGCATTTAATAGGTGATGAAGTGTTAAAATTTGTATCAAGCAATATAAGTAAACTTTTAAGAAAAAGTGATATTTTGGGAAGGTATGGTGGAGAGGAGTTTATAGTGACTCTTCCAAATACAAAACTTGATAATGCTAAAACAATAGCTGAAAAAATCAATAAATATATTTATGATAATCATTATGTAAATGAGACCTACAATCTTCAATTATCTGTTAGTGTAGGTATCGCTCAAATAAAAAAAGAAACTAATTTAACAGATCTTATCCATAAAGCTGATGAAGCTTTATATAAGGCTAAAAACTATGGTAGAAATCGTGTGGTAGTTTATGAAGAATAAATGGCTTATAAATAATTCTTAACTAGGAGTACTTTACATTTGTCAAACGAATTGCTAAAATTGGCACTTAGGATTTGAAAAAAGTCACAATTTGAAACTTAAACCACCTCTATTTTTTCCACAGATTTATTTGAAGATTTAGCTCCAAACTTATAAATGTCTGAATTAATAATTCCCTGATCTTTTTTCTCTTTTAGCCTATAACTGTCTCCTTGAATATTGATGATATGAGAGTGATGCAACACTCTGTCTAAAATTGCAGTTGTAACGATTTTATCTCCTGCGAATACTTGTGTCCATTTACTAAAAACCAAATTTGATGTTAGGATGGTTGAGCCTTTTTCATATCGCTTAGAGATGATCTGAAAAAAGTGATTTGCCTCTTCTTTGTTCATGTTGAAATAGCCTATCTCGTCAATCACAAGAACTGAGGGGTTTGTGATTGATTTTAAAAAGGCATCATACTTTCTCTCTTTTTTTGCTCTGTTGGCATTGGAAAGTAATTCTGCTATTGTTGTAAACTTTGCTTTATATCTGTGTTGCACAGCTTTGTAAGCCAGAGCAATAGCAAGGTGAGTTTTTCCAACACCGCATTGTCCCAATAGGATAATGTTCTCATGCTTTTTAATAAACGCCAAAGATGCCAACTCCTCTATCTGTTTACGGTTCACTCCTACTGAGAACGTATAATCAAACTGCTCCAGTGTTTTAATGGCTGGAAATGAAGCAAGTTTGGTAAGAACACTTTTGCTCCTATCCATTCTGTTATCGCTATCAAGCTTTAAAAGTTCATGTAGAAACTGAACATACTGCCAACTCTCTTTTGCAGCTGTTGAAGCGATTGTATGATACTCCTGTGCAACAGTCGAGAGCTTAAATGATTTACACAGATTTACTATTTCATCATTTAATTCCATAGGAGACCTCCTGTGCTGTACATTGGATATAGTGTCACCATATAAAGTGCTACGGCAGGGATTAAATCATCATAACTTTGTATATCTCTGTTTGGAATATAGATTGAATCTATATCCATGTTTTTCTTGAATGATGATCCTTTTTTAGCTATAGTGGCAATTACAACCTTTGGATGGATTCCTGCATAAGGTTTAGGTACTGAGAGCAATTGGGGTTGCTCGTGTACCAACAGATCAAATGGTTTTTGCAGTGTTGTTTGATGTATGCGTCTATTGGCAGTATCATCAAGCCATTTTAATACTTCCGCATTAGCATTATCAATATTGACTTTATAATTTTTCATTGATAATTTAACTCTTAGAGCATTGTGAAAACTGTATCTTAGATAATGATTGAATCTTTCGACTTTTCCTTTTGTTTTAGCGCGGTATGGTCTACATACTTTTATATCAAAGCCGCAATGTTTGGCGAAATCTTCAAACAATGCGTTAAGTTGATGCTTACCATATCCATATGCATTTCGTTTGATGATTACCGTTTTCATATTATCATACAAACACTCTAACGGTACTCCGCCAAAATATTTAAAAGCGTTCATATGACACCCTAAAAGCGTCTCTATCTTCTCGTTATCGACATACTCAACATAAGAGGTTCTGCTGTATCCCATAGTCGCCACAAACGCCGAGAGATTATCTTTAGGAAACTCTACCCAGTCCACCTGCATCTGTCTGCCTGGATCGGTTTCAAATCTAACGAGCTTTTCATTATCATCAACTCTCTTACGAAGCTCATATTTCTGCATCACCTGTTGTAACCAACGTAGGCTTCCCTCATATCCAAGACGCTTTATCTCTTCATAGATGACCGTTGTTGGAATAAATGAATTTTCATCTTTTGCAATCTCTAACATCTTAGCAATATGTGGAAGATAAGGATCTACTATATTCTCTACTGGTGTTCTATTGATTGTAGGTACATAACCATCTGGAAGATTTGAATATTTACGAACAGTCTCACGACTAATCCCTAAACGTCTTGCAATCTCTGTCTTATTCAGACCTTGTTTTAAAAGTTTTTTTATCATTTGCACTTGCCTTTTATCTAACACTTTGCTCCTTTCAAAAAATTTGAAATGGAGTCTACCAAAAATTAATTTGATTCTTTAAGGTTAGTTATCAAAATGCAACTTCTAAATCGCACCTCTAAGTGCCAATTTTAGCAATTCGTTTGACAGATGTCAACAAGGATAATATTACTACACACAGGAGCAATGTTTTAGGGAGATTTAGCTACAATTTTTATCAATTTAACGTGCGAAAGTTAAGTTATATTAATATTTATGATTTAGTATTTTAGAAACTATTTAAAATGAAAACTTTGTAGTTTGCATGGCATTAGTATTGAGATTTCTCTAATAATTAATGTTATTTTTTTGCTTTATAAGATTTATTTTATTTAAAAATACACAAACTAATGTTACTAAATATATATGTATAATTATTTCCTGTTTTGATATAATTACTCCATGCCAGTCAGAAAAATAAAGAAAAGTTACATCTCTTGTGTCGGTTACTTCAAAAGCTACAAAAACAATAAGCAATTGGCTTTTGAATCGATTCTGGAAAGAGATTTTTTTACTCTATTGGAGTTTCAAAACAACGTTGTTGCGTATGAAGAGCAACCACTGAAAATTCAATACAAGCTAAAAGCTAAGAATACCAGGTATACTCCCGATGTATTGGTTACATACAACGACGGCTCTCAAAAAATTTTTGAAGTCAAATATCAAAGCGATATAGATTCAGATCCGAAACTGCAACATAAGATATCTGTTCTAAAAGAGGAAATAGCACGACAAATGTCGCTTCCTCTTGAAACATTCACAAATGCTCAAATAGATCAAGTATATTTAAAAAATTGTATTTTTCTTTATAAAAACGCTTTCATACCCAACAACAATGTTCTAACTACCAAAGTATTAGAAAGCTTTAACAATCTTCCTTCCCCTGTATCCATAAAATCATTTTTGGAACTGTTATCTACAAAGCGAACTGAACAATTACAAATTCTCCCATATCTTTGGCATGAAATATTTAAAAAAACTACTCTTGTAAATATGAACAAACCACTAACCATGTCATCTTTATTGCTTACAAGGAACAGTTATGAGTAAACTAGACCTCTCCATAGGCTCAAAAGTTTTTTACAACAACCAAGAGCATATCATTTTAAAAGCAGTCAACTTCCACACCCTCTCCATAGCTCCGACAAACAATCAAACGGAAATTATCAATGTCAAAATTCAAGATCTATCTTCAAAGCCTCAAGAGGAAAAAACGCAACTTGATAGCTATACAGATGAAGAGTGGAGTGAAGCAAAAAAGAAATACGATGCTATTAAAGACTTGGTATTTAGAAAAAAATCACGCGATGAAGTTGAAGAAGTAGCTGCTAAGTACAAAGTGACCGCTATGACCATCTATCGTTGGATTAAGACTTATGAAGAATCAGAAAAAACCAGTTCACTCATCTCTAGCAAACATAAACGTGGCAAAAAAGGAAGTCGCATAGAGCCTTTGACAAATAAGGTCATTGAAGATGTTATAGAAGAACTCTACCTCACGAGGCAAAGAATCGGTTTTCCGAAAATCTTCAATACTATTAAAGCGGAATGCAAGAAGCTCAACATCACCATTCCACATGAAAATACTGTCCGTAATAGAATAAAAACAATCGATCCAAAATTCGCTCTAAAAAAACGCTTCAGTGCAAAAAAAGCGAATGAAAAGTATGGAAATTTTGAAGGAGAATACCCAGAGGGAGACTTTCCTTTGGAAGTGTATCAGATCGACCATACTCCGCTTGATATCATACTCGTTGACTCTCACTCAAGAAAACCTCTAGGAAGACCTTATTTGACACTAGCGATCGATGTGTATTCAAGAATGGTTGCAGGATTCTACCTCTCCTTGCAAGCACCAGGATACTTTAGCGTGAGCCAATGTCTCTATAATGCTTTTTTACCAAAGGATGATTTTTTAAAAAAATACGATGTTGAAGGCGAATGGGAAATCTATGGCATCCCCTCTAAATATGCCGTTGATAACGGCAAAGACCTCATAGGACTTGATATGCAAAGAGTGTGTGATGAGTTTGGCATGACTATGGTTCGACGACCCGTTGGACGACCACAATACGGGAGCCACGTAGAGAGGGTTTTTGGAACCATCAACAAAGAAATTCACAATTTACCAGGCACTACGTTTTCCAATGTATCCGAAAAAGCCGAGTATGATTCCATCAAAAATGCAACCTTTACCCTCGATGAAATAACCAAATGGATCACGGAGTTTATCGTCAATGTTTATCATAACCGCGTACACCACGGTATAGGAATGACACCGAGACAAAAATACCGTTTAGGAATCTTTGGCGATGATGAGAATCCGGGTACGGGCTTGCCACCGATTGTAGAAGATAAAGAATCCATCAAAATCGCTCTCTTGCCTACATATCATAGAACCGTTCAAAAAGACGGTATCACCCTTGATGGTATCACTTACTATTCAGATGTACTGAGAACTTGGATAAACAGGGAGGATGAGCAAGGCAATAAGCTAAAATTTAAAGTCAAAAGAGACCCACTCAGTATTCAAAAGCTTTATTTCTTTGATCCTGAGCTCAAAGAGTATTTTGAGTTAAGCTACAGAAAGCTTCATGCTCCAGATATGACCATCTGGGATCTTTATGCAGCTAAGAGGTATCTAAAAGAGCATAGCATCAAGGACACAAACGAAGATGATCTCTTTGATGCCTACGAACGGCTTGCACATATAGAAAAACAGGCAAAAGAAAAAACTGTCAAACATAAGATGAGAAAAAGTAAAGCACCTAAAATGACTGACATTAAGTCAAAACTCAAAACAGCACCTGAAGTTGCAAAAGACAAAGAGACGAAACAAACTGATGATGATTTTGATGACCTATTTGAGAACATCGAAACATTCAGTATTAAAGAGTAATGAATGAATATTGAGCTCACAGAAGAAACAAAAAAAATACTCAACAGCTCTGATGAAGAGAGAATCAAATATATCAATGAAGAGTATTGGATCGACTATCCTATCGCTCAAAACATCTTAGAAAAGATGGAAGATATTTACAACTTCGGCTATGGTAAAACACGCCACATTAGCATCCTGCTCGTGGGTGGGAGCAACAATGGCAAGACATCTTTACTCAAACAGTTTTTAGAAAAACATCCACCTTATGATTATAATATTGATGGCGAACAGCCTGATTGGATTACAGATGAATTTTTCGATAAATATACAGGCATCGGCAGACCTGTTTTATATATCATCTCACCTACTGAACCAAGTGAGAGCAGACTCTATAGTATCATCTTGGAGCAGTTAAATATACCTTATAAAACACGGGATTCTTTGGATGTAAAAGCCAAACTCGTAGAGTATTACCTCAAAGCGCTTAATGTCAGAGTTCTTATCATCGATGAGATTCACAATATTCTCAACGGCTCACCGGCAAGACAAAAGCAGATCATGAGTGCCATAAGAGATTTAAGCAGCAAACTTACAATGCCCGTCATTTTAGCAGGGGTTAAAGAAGCTTTGCGTGCAGTCAATACAGAAGATCAAATCAGTAGCAGATATCGACCAGAGTATCTCACCAAATGGAAGATGGATAAAGACTACATCAGTCTCTTAGCCACCACAGTCAGTAAACTACCCCTCAAGAAACAATCTACTATCATCAACAAAGAAGACGCACAAGAGATTCTTGAGCTATGCAACGGCTACATAGGGGAGATTGTAAATCTCATCAAAGCAGCTGCTATACATGCCATAAAAACAAGGAGTGAGAGAGTTACCATCAAAGAGATAAAAGAGTGTGGATTCAACACCTTGCAAAACATTCATAAGACTATGAATCTCAAAAATATATGATCAAAAAAATAAACTTTCCAGAGCTTCAAAATGAAAAGTTTGTAATTATCCCTTTGCCCCTTGAAGATGAGATACTCTCTTCTTGGATAGTCCGCACAGCCTACGCACACAAGACTCATCCGCATACTTTTACAAATCAATACCTGAATTATAGGCATCACTCTTTTTTCCTAACAGAAAGTGATATCACCCTTGATGAAGATATGATAAAAACCATCGAAGAGAAAAGCCATCATAAAATCGATATCCATTCTCTCATGTTAAAAACATACTCAGGATATATTCAAGAAAGCATCTATGAAAATAATCCAACAATGTTTTTCACTCATCAAAAATACTGTCCCGTCTGTCTACGAGAAGACAAAGTACCCTATTTTAGAAAAAAATGGCGGGTTGTTTTTTATAATATCTGCCATAAGCACCAATGCCGTCTCTATGAGCATTGCCCTACATGTAAAACAAAACTCGAGATCTCAAAAATGCATGAAAACAAGCTACCCTATACATACTGTCATCATTGTGGATTTAAACTAAAAAGCGGGAGGAGACTGCCAATACATAAAAAACATATTTCAAGCCTAGAATATCAAAACAAGATTTTTCAAGCTATGAAAGACGGGTATGTTCAACTTGGCGAAACCCCTGTTTACTCATTTTTATTTTTTGAAGTTTTTTCAAAACTTTCAAAACTCATACTCCTGAATAGCAAACATCGTTTTATAGACAAACATCCACTATTTTCACTTATAAAAGATGCAAAAAAAACAAAGATCAATCACCCTATATTTAAAAAAATAGATGCGAAAGCACAATCAGCACTTTTTGGCTTGATTATGTATATATTTGAAGATTTTCCGCATAACTTAGAAGCTTATATCTTAGTAAATGACCTTACATATCACGATTTGACTACAAAGATTCAGGATATACCGTTTTGGTATGAAGCAGCCGTTAATGAAATTACACCTCGCTATCTGCCACATAGCATGACCATAACCAAGGAGGAAGTGGAACATGCAGAGCGATACTTAAAGTCTATTGGCAAAGATGTCAATAAAGCGAATCTAACAAGACTGCTTGGTTGTAATTTTGGAAGTAATGATAATAAATTAAAGACCTTACTTTAGTTAAAATACCACTCCCCCCCCCCCTACCTCGTGTAATATACTTTTTTAGATTTAGTAGGTTCATTTGTATTTATTTGATGTAATTTATTAATCTTATCTGTATTAATTTCATACAAGTCATCTATTCCTTTGTGTAATTGTTTTTTTGTTTCTAATAGCTCAATAATTCGTTCAACATAAACTGGAATGCCATGTGTATTCCATCCATAAATTGTAGGTCTTGAGATTCCAAAGTATGCAGAAAACTTCGTAACATCCATATCCACAGCACTTATTCTACTTTTGAATTGTTCTAAGGTGAGTTCAGATTTTAATGATTTTGTTCTAGTCTTGCCATAATAGCTCTGTTCGTTATTTCGTTTTTCATCGTTTTCTTTTATAGTATTATTTTCGTACATATTTAAACCTTTTATAAGTAAAAGAATATTAAAATAATATAACTTATAAAAGCATTAAAGGGTTATTATGAAAAGTATTAAAGCAATCGATTTCTTCAGTGGAGCTGGAGGGATGACAAAAGGGCTTCAATTAGCAGGTATCGATGTATTTGCAGGAGTTGATTTTGATCCATCATGTAAAGATACTTATGAAAAAAACAATAATGCTAGGTTTATTAATAAGAGTATTGTTGATATTACAGCTAAAGAAATAAAGAGTCTTTTCAAAGAGAATATTTCTAAAGGTGATTACACTATGCTAGCTGGATGTGCACCTTGCCAACCATACAGTATGATTAATACTAGAAAAAAACAAGATGATGATAGAAAAACACTGTTAGATGAGTTTAGAAGAATTATTAATGGTGTTAAACCACATTTTGTATTAATGGAAAACGTAAGCAGATTAAATGAAGAGAATCCTTATTTTTTTAAATTTATTGATATGCTTGATAAGAATGGTTATAAACACGAATATAAAGTATTAAATGCAAAAGATTATGGTGTAGCCCAAAATAGAAAGAGATTATTTTTAATAGCTACAAGAGTAAAAAAATTAAATCTTTCATTTGATAATATACGAGCAAAAAAACAAGTTACTCTAAAAGATGTTATATCACATTTAGAACCAATCGAACATAATAATCCGTCAAAAAATGACACTCTACATAAATCAAAAGCGCTTAATGACATTAACCTGAGAAGAATGCAATCAACACCACTCAATGGTGGACTTAGAACTGCTTGGAGTGATGAGTTAAAACTTAATTGTCATAAAAATAAACAAGTTTTTCTTGATAATTACGGAAGACTCGCTTGGGATAGATTGAGTTCTACAATTACTACAAAATTTAACCAATATTATAGTGGAAGATTTGGGCATCCAGAGCAAGATAGAGCTTTATCGCTTAGAGAAGGGGCTTTAATTCAAACTTTTCCAGAAAATTATCAATTTTATGGAACTGATTACCAAATAGCTCGACAAATTGGGAATGCTGTTCCTGTTAATTTGTCTAGAGCTGTTGGAGAAGCTTTTGTTTCGGCTATCGCTTGAGATTAAAGCTATTCAATTCAATTTTTAAAAAGGTGCTCTGCTTAGACAATAAAAATCACTAGTTCTTTTTAATAAAAAAGCTAGTATCAATCTCTATAAATAAATCTATCATAATTAAAAATCTTTTTGAATTTTCAATTGAAATATTTTCATTAATACATTTTCGGTCACTTGTATGATAGATACTGTTTCTCATTGCTACAATAGATTTTCCTAACTCTCTAAGTGAGGCTTTTACATTTTTTTGAGTTTCTGAAGGCAATATAGTAACAATAGAATCCAATTCACATAATTTACTACTATCCCCATAAATATTATTAAAAATATTTTCACCATCTGATTGAGTATAAGAATATTTATCCCTCAAATATTGAACCAAATGATCATAAGAAGTTGTAACATTATCTTTAACATCTTCTTTGCTGATTTGATCAGATTTTAATATATAAGTTGGAGTAATATTATTTGTAAGCATTTGAAATTTTTCAAATCCTTTTACATCTACACTTTCATCTTTTACATTTGATTTTATTTGAACATTAAGAAGTCTTAAGAGTTCGGCTCTAATTTCTTCATCTGAAATAGATTCTATACTTTTCTTAATATCAAGATATGTATCTTCATTTTTAAATTCTTCTATAGCTTTATCATCTCTATTTTTAGCATCTTCATCATACAAAGTACCATAAGCTTTAATGAGTATTTCTATTGCTTTAAACAGTTCTATTGTTGTTGGTGTTTCATTTAAAGCTGTTCTATCTGTACCAATATTATCTTTTGATTCATTATCAATAAAATCAACATGAAATTCTGCATACAAATGGGCATAACCATAGCTGTTTGATGGGTTTATATTAAGGTATGTTGCTTCTTGACAAAGCTTACCTCTAGCAAACAAAACCACACCTTTATTCTCTTTAATACGAACTGTCTTTTTTCTTGCTATGATAGTACCAGTAATTTTATTCTCAATAATATAATTGACAATATCTTTATTTTTTGTAAACCTATGAATATCCTCTGGAATTTTATAGCTAAATTTTATGTCATGATTTAAAACAATTTCATTTCTATATGATTGATTTATTACATAATCTTCTAAATAAATCGTAAAGCCAGTTGGATCCTCGGGTGTTCCATCATACATAATATTTAATCTTTTTGCTATTGATTCTGCCAATATTTCATTATCTACTATTTCTTTTGTATTTTGTGAGAGATAAATAATTGTACCATTTTGATGTTCAATAGGCTTTGACTCTGTATCTATCATTGCAGTGTATTCAAATTCACCATCATTGTTTTCTGTTGATGTAACAATAAGTGAGCTTTTTTGATTATTTTTAAATGTATCAACCTGAAAAGACTTAAACAATCCAAAACAAGCTAATTTACCAAAGCCCTTACGACCAGTAACTAACCTTCCTTTTTCTGTTGTTGATGATTTGTATTTTTTTCTTCTATTATTTCCAACTTTAAGAAAATTATCTGTAAGTTCATCAAGTGTCATTCCCACACCATCATCTTCAATGGTTACAGTTCCCTTGGTTCTACTAATGCTAATCTTGACATGAGAGGCATCTGCATCATATGAGTTTGTAATGTATTCAATTAAAACACCATAAGTGTTTTTATAAAGATTTTCTCCCAATTGAACAACAGCATTTGCTCCTACATCAAAACTAGTTTCTTTCATCTGTTCTTACCCCTATGCCCATAATTGATTTTTAAACACATAACAACCATATACATATAAACATTTTATATTAAAGTGTACAATAAAAATACAATCTCCAATATATTAAAAATTAATACCTTAACACTTACATGGCTAATTAAGGTATTGTATACAATTTAACATTAACGAATTCTTTTTATTTATGTTCATAATACTTGATTTTTTACTCCTTTACAACTCATAATAGTTTTTTTCAAAACACTCTCACACCATCTCTCAATGCTATCATCGTCAACATCCCCTTTTTTATGCTCTTTTCGTTCAAAAGAAAAAGTATAGTTTTCAGAAACATGCTCAGCAAGGTCGGTGTATGACAGATCCTCTTCGATATAGTGCTCGATTATCTCCTGCATATCTTGCTCAGTGTATTGCACAGTATTTTCACTTGTAAAAAATATCCAAGTAGAAGGTCCCCAACTTTTGTCTTGTTCTATCTCTACGATGTACACAGCTTTTTGATCATAAGTCAGTTCTCCAAACAAAAATCGTCTTTGCCTCTCCTCTTCGCCATGCAAAATAGATCTCGATTTAGTTGATTGTCGTATCTTATTTTGGATCTTGTTTATTTTTAGCGGTCCAACAAGCTCTGAGCCTTCCACAAATGCAAAAGTAAGCAAAGCTTCATAAAACTGATAAAAGTTTTCAAGGTTAAATATTTTCTTCTCTGTATTGGTTTCTTTTGGATCACTTGATGTTTTAACTTCACCAAGATCTTCATCACCATCAGCTGCTGGTGTTTCAAAGCTATTTCCTACTCGCTTTGGAATATTTTCAATACTTAGCTCAGAATCATCTTCTAAATGGATGGTACTGCCATGCATTGAAACATCTTGTTTATAGTATTCATCTTCATGTGTATGTATGGTGTACGTTATATATTCACTTGAAGGTGTGCCTGTATAGATTTTATTATCTCTTTGAGGTTTTTTTCTTTTAAATTTATTCTTTGGTTTTTTAGGAATATGATACGTTTCAGGAGGTATATTTTTTGGATCTGCTTTAGCGCTAAACTGTTTATAGTGAAGTTCTTCAAATCCTAACGCTGAGTTGTCAGAATGTATATTTAGCACTAGATACTTAGGCTTGCCTCTTTCATCGTCTCCTAGGTATATGTATGAAACGTATATCTCAAAAGCTTCTCTTATTGGAAATTGTGCCTTAATTGGTTGATATTCAAAGTTTGCACTCAAGGATTTCTGATTTGCAACATATTCAAGTCTTGATTTAGCAAAAGAGTTACCAATAAAACGACACAAAAATGGCAAGTCTTTTTTACCCGCTTTCTTTTTGATATGCAACTTTACAATCGTTTCATTTTTTGCATTTTGCTCAGGATGAAAACTACCTTCATAATACAACTCTCCTAAAGTCCCGGTCATAATGGCATGTTTCATCGATGATGATATAAAATAGAATCTATTTGCTATCGTATAACATGGTATTATGAGTGTACAATCATCTTGTTTTTCCACATGGGCGTATTGTCTCAGGAGGTACTTGCTTACATCTTTATAATCTATAATATTTTTAGCTTCATCATCACTCAGAACTGTTGATAAGCACACAAGATTTAAATCAACATTTTCATTAACTGTAAACTCACTTTTGAGAAGGGTTTTGTTTTGACCTACATGTTCACCGTTTGTATATATGTGTCCAACTTTATACTTATATCGCATCATCTCAGGGGCTATCAGTTGTGAGCGAAACTTATTTGTTTTTATATTTCTAAAAATTGCTTTGTAGTAGTTGGGATGTGCTTTGATATTTATGTCAGTTACAGTAACAAATTCAAAAGGTTGATTGGGAAATTTTGAGAAGAAGTCGAGGATTGTTGCATTGTTTTGTGACAATTTTCAATCCTCCGGTAACATTTATTGTTGTCGAGTAACTTTTGTTCTTGTAAATGACATCTATGTCCTATAATCAGCGTTTATCTTAACATACTCATAACCCAAATCGCAGCCATAAGCCTTAAAGCTGCCATCTCCAACACCCAAATCACAAGATATTGTGAACTTTTTGTGCTGCATTACTATGGCACATTTTTTCTCCATCTCCTCATCAAAATAGACCTCGCCTCTATCATAAACGCAGTGTTCATCAAAAGAGATTTTAAGCCTATCTTCATAAACCTCAACACCGCAAGAACCTATGGTTGAAGCTATTCTTCCCCAGTTTGGATCTTCACCAAAAAGTGCAGTTTTAACCAAAAGTGAATCAGATAGTGCTTTAGCTGCTCTTTGTGCCTCAGAGCTGTTT
>JACDJC010002021.1_pt1 | contig 16698 bp, 13 predicted proteins | sample 7454191 | NCBI WGS metagenome assembly JACDJC01 (sample SAMN14253291, study PRJNA609438) | sludge metagenome | isolation source: sludge after 25d culture with pyrite and EDTA | collected 2018-12-20 | reverse complement strand
TCTTCATGAGGTAGAAGCCCGCCCAGTTGAGGTTCGGCACGTGATCGAAGATCGCGGCGGCGGCGTTAGCCAGGTTCGCCAGCCAGTCAGCTTCCCCGTCCGTGAGGGCTTGCACGTAGGCTCGCAACGTCACGTAACGTTCGGTCTTGGTCGCGCCCGGGGCCGACGGGGCAACGTACTCGACCTCCGCGTGCGAGGTGGAGACGCTGTCCCGGTCGCCGTCGGGGCCGCTCATTGCTCCGCCGTCGGGGCGCTCGTTGCGCCGGTGCGCCGAGCCACCTCAGCTCGGCGCCTTGTTCCCGGCGAAGAAGACCATCCAATGGATCCCGGAGCGGTCCTGCAGGCTGGCGTACAGCTCGGCGAACCCCGTCTCGCCCAGTGGCTCGGTCACGCGCTTGGCGCCGTCGCTCAGGCGCTCGAATACCTGCCGCGCCTCCGCTGCGCTCCCCGCCCCGATCATCACGTGCGTGGCGTTGCCGAAGGTGACACCCCCACGTTGCTCGGGCACGTCGCTGGCCATGAGCAACCCTCCACCTGGTAGCTGAAGGGAAGCGTGCATGCTGAGGCCGCCTTCGGCCTCGGACAAGCCGGCGGTTCCTCCCGGGAAGTCCGCGAACCGGACCACTTCCACCTTGCCGCCAAAGACAGTTTGATAGAACCTTATGGCCTCTTCGGCCTTACCTGCGAAGTTGAAATAAGGATCGAACCTTGCCATGAGAAATCCTCGCTTCCTTCTTGCTCGCGTCGCCCCCCGGGGAAGATCGACCGGTCGATGGTAAGGGGCCTCGGGCCGCCCGTCAGTGAGCCTGGTCGGATCGGTTGCCGCCCTGCCGTATACGAAGCCACGCCACCTGTTAGACTCTGCGCCATGAATCTCGCTATCCGGAGGTGGTGCCGTGGACGATGGCTATGACTATAGCTACGCGTATCAGCTCGCCCGACCCTCCGTAGACGGCGGCAGCGCCTAGGTTCAACGCCGGGGCGCCCTCACTTACACGCAGCAAGCCTCCGGTCGTTGGTGGCCCACGCCGCACCAAGCGGCCCGCCGGCCCAGCGGTCCGGTCCCACGCGGTGCACCGTCGACCGCACCCCACATAGCGCCCCAAGGCGCAGCCAGGAGTTGCCCCATGGTCATCGTCATGGCCAAGAACGCCCCCACCGAAGTCCTAGACCGTGTGTTGAGCGAGGTGAAGTCGCTCGGCTTCACCCCGCACGTAAGCGAGGGCGAGTCGCGCACCCTCATAGGCGCCATCGGCCCCGCTCCCACGGAGGAAGTGCGCGAACACCTGGCCGCGATGCCGGGAGTCGACACCGTCATGCGCATCACGCAGCCCTACAAGCTGGCGTCACGCGAGTTCCGACACGACGATTCGAAGGTCACGATCGGCAGGCCAGGGCAGGGTCAGGTCGAGACCGGCAACGGGAACTTCGTGGTGGCCGCCGGCCCGTGCGGCGTGGAGAGCGCCGAGCAGCTCCAGAACGCTGCGGCCATCGTCAAGAAACACGGCGGCACCGTGCTGCGCGGCGGCGCCTACAAACCGCGCACGAGCCCGTACTCCTTCCAGGGCCTTGGCGCGGAGGGTCTCAGGATCCTCGAGGAGGCCCGCGCGGCCACCGGCCTACCCATCGTCACCGAGGTCACTGCGCCCGAACTCGTCGAGTCGGTGGCCGCCAGCGCCGACATGCTCCAGATCGGCGCACGCAACACGCAGAACTTCGCCCTGCTCGCCGAGGTCGGCAAGTCGGGCAAGCCGGTGCTCTTCAAGCGCGGCATGAGCACGTCCATCAGCGAGTTCCTGCAAGCGGCCGAGTACGTCCTAAGCCAGGGCAACCCCAACGTCATCCTGTGCGAGCGCGGCATCCGCACCTTCGAGACGAGCACCCGCTTCACCCTCGACGTCAGCGCCGTGCCCGTCCTCAAGGAGCTGTCTCACCTGCCGGTGTGGGTGGATCCGAGCCACGCCGCCGGCCGCCGGGCCCTCGTGCCGTCGCTGGCCCTGGCCGGCGCCGCCGCCGGGGCGGACGGCCTCATCATCGAGGTGCATGCCAAGCCGGAAGAGGCGAAGTCCGACGCCGCCCAGCAGCTGAACGACGCGGAGTTCGGGCAGCTGATGGCGCGCCTGCGCGGGGTGGTCGCCGCGCTCGGCAAGGCCCTGTAGGCCGTGCGCCCGAGGGCGATGTTCCGCACCGTCGTCGTCGCCGGCGTGGGGCTCATCGGGGGTTCGGTGGCGCTGGGCACCCGGCAGCGGTTCCTGGCAGACAAGGTCATAGGCTACGACCGCGACCCGGGGGTGCTGGACGCCGCCCGCGGCCTGGGCGCCATCGACGAGGCGCAGCTGGCGGAGGGCCCCTGGCTCGAGGAGGTCGACCTGCTCGTCCTCGCGGCACCCGCGCGCTCCGTCGTCGCGCTCGGTGCTCAGCTCCGGGGCCACCTGAGGCCCGACGCCGTCGTCACGGACGTGGCCAGCGTGAAGGGCGCCGTCGTCGACGGCATGCGCGCGCCGCGCTTCGTGGGTGGCCACCCCATGGCCGGCAGCGAGCGCGGCGGGATCCTCAACGCCGACGCGGCACTGCTCGAGAACGCCGTGTGGGCGCTCACGCCCGAGGAGGGCGTAACGGACCCGGCGGCGCTGTCCCTCGTGAGGGCCTTCGTCGAGGGGCTCGGGGCCCGGCCCATCGAGGTGAGTCCCGCCCAGCACGACCGCCTGGTGGCCACCGTCAGCCACCTTCCCTACCTGGCCGCGGTGGCGCTGACCGCGCTGGTGGACGAGGGCGAGGAGCGCTCGCTGATGATGCTGTTGGCCGCGGGCGGCTTCCGCGACCTCACCCGCGTCGCTAGCGGTGACCCGGTCATGAGCCGCGACATGGTGGCGGGCAACCGTGAGGCGGTGCGCGGCGCGTTGAGCGCTTATCGCCATCAGCTGGAGCACCTGGACGCGCTGCTCGACGACCCGGACTTCCTGCTGGCTGCCGGCGAGGCCGCCAAGCGGACGCGCGATGGCATCCCCATCGTGCGCCGTGGCCTGCTGCCCGCCCGGCACGAGGTGGTCCTCGCCGTACCCGACAGGCCCGGCGAGCTGGCCCGCATCACCAACGCGTTGGGCGACGCCAACGTCAACGTCAAGGACATCGAGGTGTTGAGCATCCGCGAGGCGGGCGGCGCCATCCGGCTGGCGTTCGAGACCGCCGACGAGCTGGTGCGCGGTGCCGCGTCCTTGCGCGCAGCGGGGTACGAGGTCCGCAGTCGGAACGGCGGCTAGCGGGCCCGGCTTCTCGCGCCAAGGGACGGCCCCTGAACAACGGCCAAGGTGCCGGTTTATCGTCGGGGCGGATGTCACGCACGGAACTCTCCACCCTTGCCGTCACGCGCGCGGCCACCTACCTGGACCGCCTGCGGCCGGGGTGGCGCGAGTCGGGCCTGCCCCCGGCCGAGCTGACGCGGCTGTTGGAGTTGTGGTACCTGCGGACGCGCTTCGCCTACCGCGTGCCCCTCGAGGAGGTGGTGGCCGCGCTCCTGGCCGCGGCGGACATGGAGCCTCCCGAGGGCCCCGGGCGCCAGGGGTAACGCGCCAGGGGTAGCGCCCGCGGCTCAAGCCACTCAAGCCAGCCGGAAGAGCGCGGCCATGCCCTGCCCGCCGCCCACGCACATGGAGACGATGCCGTACTCGGAGCCGCGGCGGTGCATCTCGGCGAAGAGGTCAGCCGCTATGCGCGCGCCGGTGGCGCCGAGCGGGTGGCCGATGGCGATGGCGCCGCCGTTCACGTTGAGCTTCTCGTCGGGGATGCCCAGTTCCTGTTGGCAGTAATAGGCCTGGCTGGCGAAGGCCTCGTTGATCTCGATCAGGTCCACGTCGGCGAGCGTCATGCCCGTCTTGGCGAGCAGCTTGCGGATGGCAGGCACGGGCCCGATCCCCATGATCTCCGGCGCCACGCCCACCACGGCGGCCTGCACGAGCCGCGCGAGTGGCTTCAGGCCAAGGGCGCCTGCCTCCTCGGCCCGCATGATGACGCTCATGGCGGCGCCGTCGTTGAGGGGGCTCGAGTTCCCGGCGGTCACGGTCGCGGCCTCGTCCTGGGCGAACACCGTCGGCAGGCTCGCGAGCTTCTCGAGGCTCGACCCGGCGCGCGGACCCTCGTCCTGCTCGACCACCACGTCGTGCCACGCGCCCGCCTCGTCCTTCACCCGAGTGGCGACGGGCACCACCTGGTCGTCGAAGCGGCCGGCGGCGCGTGCCGCCAGCGCCTTCTCGTGGCTCGCTAGCGCGAAGCGGTCCTGCTGCTCGCGCGTGATGCCGTAGCGCCGCGCCACCTCCTCGGCCGTCTGGCCCATCGTGTGGTAGGCGCCGGGCTTGCTGCGGACCAGGTCGCGGTTGAGCGACATGTGGTGCCCGCCCATGGGCACGCGGCTGGTGCAGTCGCTGCCGCCGGCCAGCACGACCTCGTTCATGCCGAGCGCCACGGAGTGAATGCCCTGGACTATCGTCTGCAGTCCAGAGGCGCAGAAGCGGTTGATGGTGGCGCCGGCGGTCTCGTCGGGCAGTCCGGCGATCTGGACTGCGATGCGCGCGAGGTTGTATCCCGCCTCGCCCTCCGGGTGGGCGTTGCCCACGAGGACGTCGTCGACGCGGGTCGGCGCCAGGCCCGGGGTCCGCTCGAGCGCCGCGTTTATCACTAGTGCGGCCAGGTCGTCCGGGCGAGTGTCCTTGAGCATCCCCTTGTGGGCGCGCCCTACGGGGGTGCGGATGGCGGTGGTAATGACGACGTCGTGCACTGCGTGTTCCTCCTACTGCGGGGGAGCGGGCGCCGGCGTGCCACGGTGACGAGGCGCGCTCAGTTCGTGTGCCAGGGCCGGACCACGATGGCGCCGTCCTTGAGGTACGCCACTTCGGGCCCGTCCCCTCCCGGCTCGCTGTCGCCCCCGGCCTGGGCCAGGGCGTTGCCAATCCTCAGTTGCGGGCTCAGGATGCGCTCGGCCCAGATGACGGCCTTCTCGTTGCCGCTGGCGCCCGCGTGTGCCAGGCCTCGGAGCGCGCCGATGACGATGATGTCGTCGTTGGCGAGGATCTCAGCGCCGGCGTTGACGTCGCCCAGCACCACGACGGAGCCCGTCGAGTCCACCTTGCCGCCGCTGCGCACGGTGCGAGACACTATGACGGTCTCGCCGCGCGCCTGCATGATGGCCGTGGGCGGCCTCACGTCGACCAGCGTGCCGCCGGCGGCGCCCACGCGCTCGGCGATGGCCGCCAGAAGCGCGTAGGGGGTGCGCTCGCCGATCTCGACGAACACCTTGTCCACTAGCAGCTCGGCGTGCGCGTCGAGCGAGCCTGCCACGCTGGCGACGTCGTCACCGGCTTCCAGGCTCAGCAGGATTCCGCCGCGGGTTCCTCTGGCTTTCATGGTTTCTCCGGCACCTCCACGCCACGCAGCCTCCAGTACCCCGCGAGAAAGTCCCGTGCGATGGGGACGGAGACGCGTGAGCTGGAACCGCCGTACTCGATGAATACCACGACCGCGACCTCGGGAGCCTCGTAAGGTGAGAACCCCATGAACCACGCGTGCGTGTAGTCGCCCCCCCGCGACGTCTGCGCCGTGCCCGTCTTGCCCGCGACGCTCACCGGGAAGACACGCGGCCCCAGGGTGTTGCGCGAGGGGAAGTCGGTGAACATCATCCGCATGCCCTCTTTGAGGGTCGAGTAGTAGTCGCCGGGGATCTGCCTGGTGGTGGTCTCGACCGGGTGGTCTCCCACCTTGGCTATCAGGTGCGGTTCCGCGTCGAACCCGTTCATGGCGACGGTGGCGATGAGCTGGGCAAGCTGCAGGGGCGTCGTCAGCACGTCGCCCTGCCCGATGATCGTGTTGAGCGTGAACCCCGGCAACCAGCCGTGCTGGTACTGGGGTTGCGCCCGCACCCACGCCCGATCGGGCACGCGCCCCGCCTTCTCCTCCGGCAGGCCGATGTCGAGCCGCGCCCCGAACCCAAGTTCGTGAGCCCTGTCCACCACGTCGCTGATCAGTGGAGCCCAGCCCACCCCGAAGTCGGGCGTCACCGCCGCGGCGTGCCAGAAGTAGGTGTTGCAGCTGTCGGCTATGGCCTCCTTGACGTTGTAACCGCCCTTGCCGTAGGTGTCCCAGTTGCGCCACGTGATGCCGCCGAAGGTGAAGCTCGCGGAACATTGGTACTCGGTGTTGGGGCCCACGTAGTGGTTCTCGAGCAGGGCCGAAGACGTGACGATCTTGAAGGTCGACGCCGGCGCGTACGCCTCCACGGCCCGGTTGGACAGTGGCATGTGAACGGCGTCCGAGAGGATGGCCGTCACGGCCTCCGGGTCGGACGGGCGCCGGGTGAAGACGTTCTGGTCGAAGGTGGGCGCGCTCGCCATCGCGAGGATCTCGCCGGTGCGCGGGTCGAGCGCGATGATGGCCCCGCGCAACACGTCCTCTGGCGGCAGCTTCACGCGCGCGCGGTCGGTGTTCACGTAGCCGAGCGCCCCCGCAAGCACGTCCTCGGCCAGGCGTTGGATCTTCGGGTCGAGCGTGAGCGTCACGTCCTGCCCCGGCTGGGCGGTGAAGACGACCTTGGAGGCCACCTCGGCTCCCCGGTTGTCGACCTCCACCTGACGCGTGCCCGGGGCGCCGAAGAGCACGGGCTCGAGGCCCGCCTCGAGCCCCATGACCCCGACCAGGTCGTTGTTCGAGTAGCCGGGATTGCGCCCCGGGTCGGCCTGCGAGGTATAGCCGATGGTCTGCGCGGCCAGGTTGGTGGGGTAGGTGCGCTCCAGGCGCTCTCTCAAGTAGAGGTTGGGGCTCGCGGCCACGCGCTCCTCGACGGCGCTGACGAGCTGATCGGGGATGTTCCAGGCGACCACGGTGCCGTTCTGAACCTCCTCCGCCTTGGTGCGGTCCGGCTGCCGCGGCTCGCTCCCGAGGCCCAGCAGCGCGCTCAGGTGCTCCCAGTCGGCTATCGGCCCACCGCGGTACAGCAGGTCGTAGGCCACGCGGTCGTCGGCCAGAACGGTGCCGTCGCGCGCCAGGATGCGCCCGCGCAGGGGCACGATGTGGCGCTGCTGGATGGCGTTCTGCTCGGAGCGGGCCGTGAACTCGTCGACCATCACGAGCTGCAAGTACATGAGCCGGGCCGTGTACAGCGCCAGGATCGTGAACACCCCGGCCAGGAGCAGCTTCATGCGGCCCTGCATCAGAGGAGCTCCTTCTGCAACACGCGGCTGCGCTCCAACAGCGCCGAGCCCCACGGCAGCACGAGGAGGCCGGCGGCCACGGTGAGCACGCTCTCGACGAGCGCGACGCCCCCGACGGCGCCCCAGCGCCCGACGCTGCCGGAAAGCCAGAAGACGACTCCCGCCATCACCACCCACTTGCCCATGCTCGCCACGAACACGACGAGCATGCGCTCGAGCACGCCGGCGTTGGACAGCTGCGCCCGCACCATGGAGCCCGCCAGTGCCGCCGCTGCGAGCGCGAACGCATGGGTTCCGAGCACGCCGCTACCGATGACGTCTTGCAACAGGCCCACGCCGTAAGCGACCAGCACGAGCTGCCAGGGCTGGATGCGCCACAGCAGCGTGAGCACGGCGAGGAGGAAGAAGTCGGGTGCCGGGATGGGCGCCAGCAGCGCCGCGAAGAAGCCCTGCGCCACGATGAGAATCAGGTAGAACAGCACGAGGCGCACGCGTCAAGTGTAACCAACGCGGGAGGGTGCCTCGGTCGGGCAACTGCGCTACTTGCCGAAGATCTCCGGCAGCTCCGCGAACTCGACCAACACGTCGCGCGGCTTGCTCCCCTGGTGCGATCCGACCACCCCCAGCGCCTCGAGCGAGTCCATCAGCTTGCCCGCGCGTGCGTGGCCCACCGACAACCGCCGCTGGAGCCTGGACACGCTCGCCTGACCCTCGTTCACGACGAGTTCGGCCGCCGCGCGCAGCTTGTCGTCGTTCCAGTCGATGAGCCCCATGGCGGTCGACTCGTCGGGCGAGGGTGGGTCGAAGTCGGCGCCGTAGGCCTCCACGAAGTCGTCGTCGAAGTACTGCCGGCGGAGCAGGTCGGCCAGCCTCGCTATCTCGTTCTCGCTCACGAACGGGCCCTGCAGGCGCACGGCCTTCACCAGGCCGGGTTGGTAGAAGAGCATGTCGCCCATGCCTATCAGCCGCTCGGCGCCCATGGTGTCGAGGATGGTCCGCGAGTCGTGGCTGGAGGACACCGCGAACGCCATGCGCGCCGGCACGTTGACCTTGATCAGGCTCGTGAGGATGTCGACGGACGGGCGCTGCGTCGCCAGGATCAGGTGCATGCCGGTGGCGCGCGCCATCTGCGCCAGGCGCATGATGGCGGACTCGACCTCCTTGGGGCTGGTGATCATGAGGTCGGCCAGCTCGTCGATGATCACGGCGATGAAGGGAAGCGGCGGAAGGTCGAGGCTGCGGGCCTTCTCGTTGTACTGGTCGAGGTTCTTGGCGCCGACCTTCGACATCATCTTGTAGCGCCGCTCCATGTGCGCGACGGCTCCCAGGAGCACGCCGGCGGCGTCCGCGGGGTTGGTCACCACGGGGCGCAGCAGGTGCGGGATGCCGTCGTAGGGCGTCAGCTCGACCATCTTCGGGTCGATCATCAAGAAGCGCATCTCGGTGGGCAGGAAGCGGTAGAGGAGCGACGAAACGAGCGTGTTCACGGCCACCGACTTGCCCGAGCCGGTCGAACCCGCGATCAGCAGGTGCGGCATGCGGGTCAGGTCGCCGACGAGCATCTCACCGTCGATCGAGCGGCCCAACACGATGGGCATGCGGGCCTTGGAGCGCCGGTAGCTGTTGCTGGCAACGGCCTCCCGGAAGCGCACGAGTTCGCGGTGCGCGTTCGGGACCTCGAGGCCTATCACGCTCTTGCCGGGGATCGGCGCCTCGATGCGCACGGAGCCGACGGCCATCGCCAGCGCCAGGTCGTCGGCCAGGTTCGCGAAGCGGCTGATCTTCTCCCCCGGGGCGGGCTCGACCTCGAAGCGCGTGACGCTCGGGCCGCGCACGGAAGACGTGACGCGTCCGCCCAGCTTGAAGCTCGCGAGGGTCTCGTCGATCTGGCGCGCCCGCGCCCTGCTCTCGGCGGCGACGGCGCGCGGGTCCAGGCTGGGGGCCTCGGGCTCGTCGAGCAGCTCGAGCGGCGGGATCTGGATGGGGATGGCGCCCACCGCCTGCGGCTCGCGCGCACTGGGCTGGGGAGCTTCCTCGGAGCCGGTGGTCGGGAACTCGCCCTCATGGATGAGCGCGTGTTCGAGCCGCGGATCCCTGGCCATCACGGCGGAGGCGGCGTCTCCCCCCGGTTCTCGCGCGCTTGGCCCTTCCGCGAAACCCCAATCGGCGCCCTCGCCCAGGAAGTCGGCGGCTTGGGGGAAGGCGCCGGAGGCCTGCGCGGCGCCTCCAGCCTGCGCACCATCGCCAAGGTGTCCGGCGCCCTCAGAATGCTCGGCACCCCCAACGTGCAGGGCACCGCCAACGTGCCCGGCGGCGCTACGCTGCATGCCACCGCCCACCGACGCGGCGCCCCCGCCGCCCGCTACCCCCGCAGCCGAGCCACGCTGCTCGGCCTCCAGAGCCTCTTGGAGCTCCTCCGCCTCGCGGATCAGGGCGGCCTCGGCAGCCTCGGCGTCGGCCGCCGCGCGGCCGGCCACGGCCTGCAGCGCCTCGCGCACGTGATCCAGGTCGCCCAGGAGCTTGCGTCCCTTCGAGTCGAGCTCCGCGGCGAGGGTGGAGTGGAAATCGGCCAGGAGGGCGTGGTCCGGGAACGCTTCGAGCGCCTCCTGCAGTTCGGCCATGAGCGGTCGCCAGGCGTTGAAGCGCAGGCTCGCCCCCTCCGATCCTTCGGCCTCCGACTCGAGGGCGCGCAGCTGAGTGAGGCGCTTGTGATGCGCCTGCGACGCCCCGGCCAACTGGCGTGGGGTCATCCCCTTGAGGGCACGACGGTCGAGATCACGCTCGCGCCCCAGGCGTCGGTTGCGCTCGAGGAGGGCCGTCACCTCGAGCAGCAGGCTCTTGCGCAGGCGCTCGAGGGCGTCGGCCGCGCGGGCACGCTCCGGCACGGGGTCGCCAAGCAGCCGCTTGACGTCGTTGCCCCAAACGTCGAAGGTGGCCGCGCGGGCACCGAACGGATCGGCACCGGCAGGCGGCAGGGCCGACTCGGATTCGACCAGGATGGCCAGCTCGGCGGCGCGGTCCTTCGCGAAGCCCACCACCGCGCCCTGCCAGGCGGTGAGGTCGGCGCGAGCCTCGCGCAACACGGCGGGCGTGGCGCTACCCAGGCGGGCCCGGCAGCTCTTCACGTCGTCTTGCCAGTGCTCCAGCTCGCGGCTCCCCGGGTAGAGTTCGGCCAACGCCTCCAGGTCGCGGCCGAGGTCGGCGAGCGCGCGGCGGGCCTGCGCCACGTCGGCCTGGAACGCCGCCTTACGCTTGGCCGTCTCGCGGGTCCTGACGAGCCAGCGCCAGGTCCGCTTGAGGCCCGTGATGATCGCCCCCAGCACCATGCGCAGCAGCCGGGTCGGTGGCCAGCCTGCAAGGAGGTCCACCCCGACGCTTCCCACCACCACGGCGGGGACGGCGGCGAGCGCGCCCCACGCGCCTCCCAACCACGCCCGCAGGTTGCCGCCCCACGAACCCGCCGCGTCGGGCAGACCCGCCACGACCAAGCCCCACACCCCGGCTGCCGTGAGCAGGTAACCGGCCGTTGCGCGCGGCCACCAGCGCGGGTTTCGTCGCACCAGGAAGAGCGCGCCGAGCACGATGAAGGGCAGCGGCAGGGCGTAGGCGCCCACGCCGAGGCGGCCGGTCAGGCCCTCGCGTACGGTCCGGCCGAGTTCTCCCGAAGGCAGCTGCGGGACGAGCACGCCCGCAAGGAAGGCACCCGTGGTCAGGACGACGAGGCCCACCGCCTCTATGTCGAGGCGGTGGCCATCGCTGCGCTTCCGTTCCCGGCGGGCCCGCTTCTTCACTTCCCTTAGTCTACCGCCCGCGTCAACCGCGCCTGGAGGTCATTTCCACGCGGTACCCCGCTCCGAGAACCCGACCGCCCACGCTTGTAGGGCGCGAAACGGACGGCGGCACAAGTGACAATTGGTAAGGACGCCGTGATACCTCGTGGACCAAGATCGTAGCCATGAGGACGATGGTCCCGGCTTCCAGCGACCTACGGCAGCGCGTGCGCCTCAGCGCCCGCCCGGTCATGTGGGCCGCCATCTCCCTCTTCGTGTACTTCGCCTCCTACCCGCTCGGCCATCTGGGGGTTCCGCACGGGCTCCTGCTCGCCACACCGTTCCTGCTTGCAACGGCGGGCCTGGGGTGGAAGGCGGGAGTGGTCCTTGCTCCCTTCGCCGTCTTGCTCATGTGGGCGCGCACCGCGCTCGAGGGCAAGGCGCCCGACGCGACGGACCATCTCCTGCTGGCGATGGGGCTGGCCGTGGCCACCTTCGCGGGCAGTGGCCTCTACGACGTTTGGCGCCGCACCGAACAGCTCGCGCGTCACGCGGAGCGCCGGTCGAAACTGCTACAAGAGGCGGCGGTCGACCTGAACCATGAGACAGATCAGGCGGGCCTCTTCGCCGCGGCGCCGCGGCTCCTCTCCGACATCCTGCCGTTCGCCCATGCCTCGATCTTCGTGCCGTCGGGCACAGGCCTCCAGCTCGCCAGCACCTGGCGGTGGCACCCCGACCCGGGCCTCGAGGTGCCACTGGCGAGCGTCATGGGACGCGCGTTGCTCGCGCGGGAACCGCAGTACGTGGCCAACACGGCCCTCGACCAGGACTACGTCTCGGCGCCCGCGGCGGAAGCCACGCGTTCCGAGCTGGCGCTGCCGCTGATCGTCGGCAAGGACGTGCGGGGAGTATTGAACCTGGAGCACGTCGAGGTGGACGCATTCTCCCAGGCCGATCACGTTGCGCTCGCGGCGTTCGTAAGGATGATCGAGGAAGTTCTGGAGCGCATCGACGCCACGACGGCCCTGGCCGAGACGGTTGCCTTCCAGCAGTTCATGGCACGGCTCAACCAGCGCCTGTTGCTGGCGGTCGATTCCAACGACGTCGCCGAGGCCGCGCTCGACGAGGTGCTCGAGATGTTCGAGCTGGATATGGGCGTCCTGCTCGAGCTGCACGACGGAAAGTTGCGCCCGACCGCGGTCCGGGGCGATCCCCCGCCGGGGCTCGCCGCACGGGTACGCGATGGTTTCCCGTTCGAAGGCGTCTTGCGCCACGCGTGGGAAACCCGCGTGATCGTGCTCATCGACGACATCTCGGAACACCCCACCTGGACCACCAGCACCGAGGCCCGAGCGGTCGCTCTCGTGCCGATCGTCGACCCCGCGGGTCAGATGCAGGCCCTGCTGGTGATGACTCGTTACCGCGAACCGCTGCCACGGTGGGGAGATAACATGCGCGAGCTCCTCGCCACGGTCTCCGTGCCGTTGGGCGCCGCGTTCAGCCGGGCCACCCTGAACCGTCAGCTCGTCGCGACCCTCGACGCTATCAAGCAACTCAGGTCGGCCGATGGACCGGAGGCCCTCTACCTTCACGCCGCGAAGTCGGCCTTCGAACTCGTCCGGAACGCCGAGGCCGTCTCGATCCTGGTCCGCCACGGCGACGACTTCTATTACGAGGCGGCCGTCGGCTACGAGCTCGAGTTCCTGCAGACCGAGGCGGGGCCGTTCAGCTACAGCGAGATGCTCGGCTGGTACCGGCACCCCTCGGAGTACTTCGAGGCGGGGCGCGGCCGGATCTTGAGAGGCTCCGAGATCCTCGAGACCAGTTCGTCTGCGGCGCACAGCCCAGCGAACAAGGTCGAGACCCGGGTGAGCGCGATGCAGTGCCAACTGGCCGTACCCATCGTCGACCGCGACGGCGTGGTGGCACTCCTGAACGTCGACAACTTCTCGACCCCCGACGCGTTCAGTGACGACGCAGTGCGCATCGCCGAGGCCTTTGCTCAGCACGTGACGGCGGTGGTGCGGGAGGCGGAGCACATGCTCGACCTCGAGCGTTCGGCCGTCACGGACGAACTTACCGGACTAGGCAACCGTGCCGGGTTCGAGCGGGCCTTCAAACAGGAACTGGCCAGGGCCCGGCGCTACGAGCACCGCCTGAACCTGGTCCTGATCGACCTCGACAAGTTCAAGCAGATCAACGACCGCTTCGGCCACGCCGAGGGTGACAAGGTCCTCATCGCAGTCGCAAGTGTGTTGAGGAATGCCGTTCGGGCCACGGACCAGGTGTTCCGCTGGGGCGGCGACGAGTTCGCCCTGCTGCTGCCGGACGTGAAACCCGAGGAGGCCCAAGCAGCCGTCAAGCGTGTGGGGCAGCTCCTCGAGAAGGTGGAGACCAACGGTGTGCCGGTGAAGGCGAGCATAGGCGTCGCCAGCTATCCGGTGGACGGCCTCGACCGCGAGACGCTACTGGGCTCCGCCGACCACAAGATGTACACCGAGAAGCGAGCGGCCGACGGTACCTCCAGGCGCCGCCCCCGGGGCGGGTCCTACTCGTCGGCGCCGTCGGGCGCGACCGGCACGTCGACCTCGACCGGAGCGACTTCCTTGAAAGTGGGCCTGGACAACACGTAGTCCTCCATCACGACCTTTACGAGGGCCACCACGGGGACGGCAAGCAGTGCCCCGAGCAGTCCCATGAGCCCGATGCCGGCCATGATTGCGAGCATCACCGTTACGGGGTGGAGGTTCGTCTTGCGCGAGAGGATGAGCGGGCCGAACAGGTGGGCCTCCAGCTGGTTCGCCACCAGGAAAACGAGCGCGGCCAGTACGGCGGCCAAGGGGCTGACCGTGAAGCCCAGCAGGACGGCCGGCGTGACTCCCAAGATCGGGCCCAGGTAGGGCACGAGGTTGAAGACGGCCGCCAAGAAGGCGATGGCGGTGGCCAGCGGGATGCCGATGATGCTGAGCCCGGCCCAGATGATCACGCCCAGGATCAAGGTTATGAGAAGCTGGCCGCGCAGGTAGCCGCCGACCGCCAGGTCGGCCTTTGCGCCCAGGTCCGCGGCCAGGCTCCGGTAGCGCACGGGCACGAAGCGCCGGAAGTTGGCGATGAAGCGCGGGAAGTCGTACAGGAAGTAGGCGCCGGCGAGGAAGATCAGGAACACCTGGAAAGTGGTGGAGATGACGGCGGTGGCGCCCGTGAGCAGTAGTCCGGGGCCGCCCGCCACGAGGCTCTCGAGCAGCCTCTTGAGGCTCTCCCCAAGCTGTTGCAGGAACGAGGCGATCTGCTCTTTCACCTGGATGCTGATGGCGCCGCTCTCGTCGGGCATGCCAAGGCGGTCAGACAGGAAGCTGGGCAGCCGGTCGGAGAACGTCGCGATCCAGTTCTGCAGTTGGCCCGACCAGTGCGTGACCTGTTCGATCGCCGTGGGCACCAACTGCACGAACTTGCCCATCTCGACGACCACCTGGCTCACGATCACCGAGCCGAACGCCACCAGCAGCAACAGCAACGCGTACGTGATGCCGACGGCCAGCGCCCGCCTCATGCGCAGCTTCATGAGCCAGCCGACGACCGGGTTGAGGATGTAAGCGATCAGGAATCCGATCACGCCCACCTGCAGCGCGAACGCGTAGCCGCTTCGCAGGTGCCAGAGCACGAGGACGAGGATGATCGCGAACGCGACGTAACTCACGGCGCGCACCCACACGTTGCGCCATACGGTCTCGATGGCGGTGGCCTCGGCGCCCGGGTCGGGCTGCCGCGGCGCCGGCGTCACGTCGTTCGGTGTCTCCTCAGCCGTCATGCTCGCCCTTCATGGTCCCACGAACAACGACGCCGCTGCCATGCGAACCGCCTCAGGCTCCATGCCGGCGCCGAAGAAGTTGTCGCCCGACGTCCAGACCTCGAAGCGGAGCCGCGCCTGGTCGGAACGGCCCGCCACCGCGACGTCGGTGCCGGAGTTACCTACGAAACCGATGACCTGCCCACGGTAGACCATCGTGCCCGTGCGGATGCCGTCGCGTACGGCCGCCAGGTGCCCGTAGCGGAGAACGGTGCCATCATCGAGGCGTAGCCAGACCTGACGCCCCCTGAGCCGGTCGAGTTGGTCGTCGGTGGCCCCCGAACGCGCGACGTCGTCCATCAGCACCTCCCAGGCCCGCGGGTCCATCCCGGTGTAGGCAACGTCGGCACGCACCACTTGCCCGGCCTGCGACGCCACCACGGGAGTGCCCGTGACTATGGGGACCCCCGCATCGTCGGCGTAGAAATCGAACCCCTGGCTGACACCCTGGCGATAAGGCCGCGCGGCGTTCGGCAGGTTGTCGTCCGACGCCGGGAGGCGCGCACCGGGAACCGGGAACCAGAGGCCGGGCGGCCCGTAGTCAGGTTGAGCGTCACGGCCGACCGCGGGGCCGGAGGCGGGTGTCGTTACCCCACCACCGGCGGCGTCATTCGGTACGCTCGTCGCGCCGGCTGCCGTGGTCGTGCGCGGCCCGGCACTGGCGGGGCGGGCGACCAACACAGCGGTGACGACCACCGAGTAAAGGAACAGGCCCGCGAGGACGTACCAGCCCGGCTTCACACCGGCAATCATGCTCCACGGGGACCCTCGGCTTTCGCCCTTCACGGGCCGAAGTCTAGCATGCCATCGTTAGCGACCAGGACGTCATTCCGGTGCTTTGGAGAGCAGCAGCACGAGCGGGTTGTGGCCGCCATGCGCCACCTGGAGTTCGCGCTCGATCCGCCACACCGACTGGCCGCCCACCACGGCCCGCAAGAGCTTGATCTCGTGGCTCAGCAGACAGAAACGCGCCCCGGGCCGCGCCACGCTTGCGGCCGCCGTCAGGATCCGCGGGTAGAGCCGGCGATTCTCGGCGTGAGCACCCACGGCGTCGCCCCAGGGCGCGTCGGCGGTCAGTGCGTCGAAGTAGTCGCCGGCCGTGGCCTTCAACCCGCTCATGAAGGCGGCATCGGTCAGGTCGCCCCGGTGCCACTCGCACGCGGGTACCCTGGCCGCGGCGGCGTTCGCCTCGGCACAGGCGATCGCTTCGGGGTCGACGTCGAAGCCCACAAGCCGCCTCGCGGGCGCGCGCAGGGCGCGTTCGATCAGCAAAGTCCCGGAGCCGGCCATCAAGTTGAGGTAGGCGTCCTCGGCGCCCAGCCCCACGAGTTCGTTCATGGCTGCCGCCACGGCGGCGTTGAGCCCGCCGGGGCGGTTGCACACGCGCCAGGCGCGCGTCGTGGCCGGCCTCGGGGTGAGCCTGACGAGCACTTCCCAACCGCCTTCAGGGTCGGGCCGGACCCGCACCAGGAGTTCACCACCCTCCTGGTCGTGCGCCAACCCGGTGGCCTTGGAGAGCTCCTGGGCGAAGCGCGTGAAGGTGGGCGAGTCGGCGCCCGCCGCCGACAGCCGCAGGCCCCTGAACTCGCCTCCCTCCATCACGCCCCTCACCGCGGTAACGAGTTCGCGGAAGGCGGCGTCTCCAAGCAGGGCCTTGGGCCTCGGAACGTCGAAGGTGAGCGACAGGTAGGTGGCCGAGAGGGTGGCCGCCCGAGAGGCCTTGGCCACCGCTGCGTCGTCGGCCAGCCTGAACCCGCCGGGCACGAGCTGGAGCCCCCTCACGCCCAGCCGCTTGAGTTCGCCGCGCGTCACGGCCTCGACGCCGCCCGGCACCTCCAGGAAGTAGCGACGAGAGGCCACCCGCACATGCTAGCAGTGGCGCCGG
>JACDJC010002019.1_pt1 | contig 16703 bp, 12 predicted proteins | sample 7454191 | NCBI WGS metagenome assembly JACDJC01 (sample SAMN14253291, study PRJNA609438) | sludge metagenome | isolation source: sludge after 25d culture with pyrite and EDTA | collected 2018-12-20 | reverse complement strand
TGACTATACTATGAACTGCAAATGTCAGGACGTGCGGTTTTCGCTTTTGAAAGGGACCATTAGCGGAAACCCGGATCGTTTCCGTATTATTGCTTATCTTAAACTTTGAGCGCTAATGCTTTTACGGTGTGATTGTATTCTGTGCTACTTGCAGCTTCTCGGGCGTTTGAATGACTAGTGGTTTTTTTGGGCATGACCCCTCTTTGCATTGGAACCTGATTAACCAAGCGCGCGCCGCCTCGTCTCACCAACAAGCCGTGATGGGCTTTGGCGCGTCCAGTTCGAATCGCATGCTACCCGTGGGCGTGCAAAACTTTGTGGGCGCGGGGAATGTTTCTCCCGCCCAACAACATGGCGTGGGCGTGGCCACTGCCCGCAAACGTACGCGATCCAAGGCGGGTGTTTCCAATACACCGGGCGATGCCGTGGCGGTGGGAGGCGTGCTGCCTCCTCCCTCGCACGGAGCCTTGGTGAATGGTAACTTGGATATTCTGCCTGAACCTGCCGAAGCGTCTAACGCCCCCGAACTGATTGGGGAAGAGGGCGGACAAGGCCCCGCAGACCCTCGCCGCACGGCTGCGCTGGCCATGGCGCGTTTACACACTTCGCCGGAAGCCGTAGCGCCCCAATCCATGGGGTTGCAAAACCCGCATTACAATCCGGCCGCGCATGCCATTTCGACTCAGCACGCGCCTGACCAGGGTGTGGAGTCCATGCAGCTGGCCATGGCTAAGCAGTTGCCGGAAACGGACGCGTATCGGAATTTGACGGTGCGTGGCGCGGATGCGGGTCGTGCTCAAGCAGCTTCAGCCTTGGGTGCGCAAAGCGCCATGCAAGCCGCCGCCGCAGGAGCAACCCCAGGGGAAGGCAATCCCATGGGCGGGGGACGTCGTTCCATTTTTCGTGCGCGAGGTTCAGGCCCTTCCACCAAACAAGGCGCACCTGCCGCAGCCACGTTTGCCGTAACCGGCGGTGCCAATACTTAGTAGGTTTCGTAGCCTCGCGCAGCTAAGCCAATAGAATCGCCCACCGTAATACGCACAAAAGCATTAACACCGACCGCGTAGGTATAAGGACCCGTAGCACCGACTTCAATGTAAGGCATGGGTAAAGGCACTCCTTCGGATGCTTGGTCCCATTCAATACCATTGCTGGGGCCCACAGCTTGTCCTGGTGAGAACCAACGCGCCAGTTCGCCAATGGTTCCCAGATAGTTGGGAAAAAACCGCGTTAAGGTCATGGTTAAAATAGGATTGGACGTGGAGCCTTGCAGAAAATACGCCATGGGAACCTCCAAGACATGATTGGCGATTTCTTGCGGCGGTTGGCTCATGGCTTGATACGCCCGAAAATACATGAACCGAGTAAACGGCCCTAAACTAACGGAGACTTCAATTAACCCTCCTTCACCGCTATACGGAACGACGACTTCATTGGGAGGGATGGCGCGTCGATTTGGGTCTTCCGCAAACACAATAGTTAAAAACTCATAAACATGAATGCGCAACACGCGATTGGGTTGGAGCTGTGCGCGGTCCGAAGCCAAGGCCGAGGTATCCGCCCCACATTCACGAAACACATCAACGCTTCGAGTAATACTGCTTCGAGTGGAAAGGAGATTTAATCGAAGTTGAATGGTGCGTCGCATACTGCTGGGAAGAACCATTGCTTTTTCTCGTGTTAGAGCAAAAGTACCACTGTTCAATGGATCCGACTATTGCTGCGATTCAATCAGCTCCCGCAACGCGAGCCAATCTTCCTCCAAATCAATTTGATCGCCGAAACTGTGCGGGCATCAAATTTATTGAGGTAGGGTTTTTGTTTGAACGCCCTAATCTTCCCCCTTCCGAACTGACTCCACCCCCTCCGTCCTTTACGCTTTCTACCGCGAATTTAACGTCTGAATACTCATATGACCGTGGGCGTGAGTTTCGTATTTTGACCATTGCGTTGGAAAGTTTTTCGGTGAAACGCAAGTTTGCGGTACCACCCAATGAAGGGTTTAAAGAAGAAGATCGACAAATGCTGGTGATTACGTGTCCGCAGCTGCAGCAGAACTCGCGGTATCTTACGTCACTTCCCTACGATGCAGGTATTGGACTAGCTGGCGCCATTGCTATTCCTATTAACACCTCTCTTCCTGCTTCGCTGACGTTTTCGGTGGGCATTATTGATCCGGACCCCAGCAACACCACCTTGTATTTTCCCAACGCCAATCGCTTGGTAAATTTGACAACGATTCCTCCCGTGACGTTTGGATATATGAGTCAATGGCTGGAGCGTGTGGATGTTCGCTTTACATTGCGCGTGAACTACGAACCGAACGAAATTCCGTTTTTTGGCGCGGGCGGTGGGTCGTTAAACCAGCGTCCAGCGGTGGGGCCCATGGCGGGATCATTAGCCGCACCACACCACCCCGGCGCGGGTCTTTCTGGAAATCCCATGGCCTTGGATGTTCCGGGTGGCGATGACGAAGGCGATATTCCCATGGAGCAGCTGTGGACCATGATTGCACAAGCCCGCAATCATCCGGATACCATTCCGGGTATGGTGACGGGAATTTTGAACGCGTACGAAGGTAGCCCGCAACTTCCGCGCATGGTGTCCATGTTGATGTCGACCCTGGGAAGTACTGTTGCGTCTCCTGAAATGGCATCGTACTTCCAGGGACATCAATTACATGAACAGCTAATGGCGAAAGGACGTGGAGCAGGCACGATTGGCGCAGGCAGTACTTCGCGGAGCATGGTGGATCCCGCGTTCAACTTGTACATGGGCCGTTTGTTTCGCTTGCAAGTGCAATCACTGATGAATGGGAAGACGCATCATTTGCCGGACATTTTTTCGGGCATGGTTTCGGAAGGAGGTGCGGGCGCGCGTGAAATGCAACACGTCTTGGATGCGGGAGGCGGTGCGAGTAACGTGTTTCTTCCCAAGTCGTTAACGACGCGGCGCATGGAAGAAGGTCTGCGGTTTCATAGTGCCAAGTCCCAGAAGCATCGCAATTTCTTGTATAACATTTCATCCTCCCTGACGGCGTTGCGTGACATGTCGCGGAAAGGCGGTCCCATTGCACCTCAACCCGTACCCCGTTTGGCGGGCGGCGCGGGGCGTGGCGGAGGAGCTGGAGGAGGACGGTCGGGCGGTGGCGGAGTTTCGGGCGCAGTGGGCGGCACCGTACCGCGACTGGACATGCCGCACAAGCTAAGCATGGACATGGCCAAGGATGAACTCATGGCCTTGGTGAATAAACGCTTTGGTGATTTGCATGAGCAGATTATGAAGAACACCACCAAGGAAACGGAGCTGGAGAAGATTGAAGCCAAGTTGACGCAGAATATGGATGATTCAAAAGCCAGTCATGAATCCTTAATGCGAGAATGGGGGTACGAACAAGATCGCATGAAGCGTTCGCTGAAATTGGCATTTGAACAATCCACGATTCTGGGAGAAGAATCCATGATGCGGAATAAATTGGCACGAAAGTGGGAAGGCAAGTTGTTTGGCAAATTGCAAACGGAATGGGAGCTTGGAGAGGCGGGAGCGAGAGCTCGCAAACGCTGGCGCGAGACTCGCGACGAACGCGAAGTAGACGAGCAGATTGGTTTGATGCGATCGACGCTTTTGGAGAAAGAGGGTACTGAGCGAGATGAAGAACGAGTGCGAGCATCCGCACATGCGGATTTTTTGGCAGCCTTACCAGGATTGCGGCGTGCACAAGCGCGTGACATAGAACGTGCGGCGATTGATGCAAGAAATGAACGTACCAATCAGCTGACTGCCGATTATATTGGGAATTTACAACACGCCATTGATCGAGTGCAAGCTGGGGTGAATTTGTACGAGGCGCACCAAACTGCCGCACTTCAAGAGACGCGACATCAGATTCAATCGATTAAGCTTGCGATGGAAGAGTCCGATGCTCGCCATGGCGAGTCGCTACAAGGCCTGGGGCACCAACTTCAAACGATGAATGCGCAACATGCGATTCCCCAAGCTGAAGGACAACATGCCGCAGAAATTCAAGAACTGGCGAATTTGAGAATGAAGCACGAGCTTTCATCCTTGGAGCTGGAACGGAAAAAATCCTTGGAAGCTATCTTGGGTCCCGCGAATTTGCATATTGGCGTGTTACAAACGCAGTTGGCGGGGACGAATTTGGAGACGCAGGTAGCGAATGCGCAAATTGCCAACCTGAAAGCGGCGCGAGAGCTTCGTAAGACGCAGGCGGAATTTGTTGCGGGATCGGGGACGGATCCGACGGATCCGACGGCTACTCCTGAATTAGATTGGAATGGAATGGTGCAGTCCTTGGGACCGAATGCCCGAACCGCCCTGGCCGCTCAAGTTTTGGGTAATAAGATGGGCATGAGCGGGGCTTGGATTGAGGCAGCCATGATGGAGCCATACCAAAGGGAAGCCCTCAACGCCAACGAAACGGCTCGGCTTAATTCAATGGCTCACGACGTGGCAAAGACCCGAGCACAAGCCGAGCTAGTTGCCGCATCCTCCACACCCGCCGCAGCGGCGGCTGCAACGGCCGTACCGCAATCCACCCTGGCCTCTGTGGGAGGGACAGGAACCGATTTTACGCATCAGTTGCATGCCATTCACCAAGGCATTCAGGAGTTGCGCGGCCACCACGCCACGTATATGAATCGAATGGCCTCCGTGGAGGGAAGTGTGTCAACGTTGAGGGATCATCAGCATCAATTGGGACATGCCATTGCGCGCGATGTAAGTCGACTGGACAACCGCATTTCCAGTCAAAGCGCCTCAATCGAAGCATTGCAACGACCACCCACCGCTACCTTAGCTGCGGACTCGGCCATGCACTTGGCATCGAGTATGGTAGGACCCCCCGCCAATCCCGGAGCCGGACCCCCCACCGCTCCCAACCCCGCGCATTGGCATCCACCTCCGGGCAGTCCCGCCGCGATAGCGGAACAAGCGTTACACACCATGTCTGCGTCTAGCCAACAGGCTGCCGCAGCCGCCGCCGCGTCGCACGGCTGGCCGGTTAGTAGCCAACCGGGCTTTGGCAATGCCGCGCCTGCGCACCATCCCCATCACGGACATCATCATCATCCTTCTGCCGCCGCTGCTGCTGCTCCTGTGGATGATGCTTCCTATACCGCCATGTCGTAGTGGGGTCTACTCGTCCGTATCACTACTGGACACTACTTCGTACACGGTTATTTTGGTTTTGCGGAAACGACGACGTTCCAGGGCACGCGCCGCATCATCGCTATCTTCCATCTCCACGCGCACGCCGCCTTTTTTGGCCATTTGTTTGCGCTTGGGAAGATTGGCAAAGGAGGGCGACAACGGACGCAACTGCCGCGCAATGGCTGCATTTACTGCCTCCTGCGCGTTAAGGCGCTCTTCATTTTGCGCACTGGGCTGATCCAGCGCTGCCAGCTTGGCTGTCACCGCCACCAGACGGTTGAACGCGCGCGACGTGGCCTTGACTTCTTGGGGCCGACCGCTGCACAAACATTCGCTCGCGGCATGGTTGAGGTTGCAAATGTGTTCCCCATACTGAAAGGCGGGTTGAACTTGAACATCCTCTCGAATAATTTCGCCCCAGCGCGTGCGCGGCGAACTATCCAACCGCCACTTAGGTTTCGAAGTTAGGCCCTTCACGGACGGCGAGGTGGGGGTGTGCAGGCGGGACATGAGAGAGAATTGGAGAGAAAAGTCGGACTTCGCTAAATCGTTTTCAAGCAAGCACGAAGGATGCAAACAGCAAAAGTTGGGCCAACTTCCAAATGCGCACATGTCCTGCGAAACTTCTCCCACGCCTGAAAAAGTTGCTGAGAAGCAATACTTCCAATCGAAGGAAGAGTTGGCAAGCTTTATTCAGACTGTCAACGAAATTGGTCGCCGCGCCACCGGCAAACCGTTGGTGGACGTTCGCGTGGGTGACCCAAATACAGTACTGGCACGCGGTCGATCGTTGGCGCCTATTCCGGAAGGGTATGTGGCGATTGTGCGTCCCAATGGTATTCAATACGTCCCCGAAGAAGAAGACCCCTTTTCTGACAAAAACTATACTGCCACCGTATCGAAACTACCCTATCGGTTTTATGATGAAGCAGCGGCCAATGCGTTAGATCCCATGTTGTTGTTTGCGTCGTTGGAAGCGCAAAAAGCGCAACCCACACCACCATCCGCTGCTGCTGCTACTGCAACACCACATGATCAAACCCCAGCATGGCCGACCGACGATAGCGGTTCAAGTACATGAACTGATGACGATCGGACGCAATGCTTTGCATTTGTCGGACTAACTGATCGGGCGGTAAATCAAACGATCGAAAAATCTCTCGCATATCCACTTCGGAATGGCCCGGAAACAGAATGAGGTTGGACAGGTTTTGCCGAAAAAAGGGCGGCGCCATAGTCCACTGCTGAACCGGTAAAAACAAATGCGTCTTGTTGTGGCGATGACCCACATAAAAATCACCCATTTCCGACCCTTTGAGTTTTTCCGGCAAAAGAGTGCGGTTGGACCCCGCATCATCCAACACCATGAGCGTGAGCTTTTTTTGTTCTTCGGGCAAGAACTGATTGGTTCGCTTCATGCCGCGAATGGCTTCCACAAGACTTTCGGTACGTTCGGGTGAGTACAGATCCACAATGTTGGGGTCCAAGTCTCGCAACAACTCATCCTGCGGCGACCCCGTATAGTACATGATCTTGTTGAATCGTTTGGGGTTGGCGCGGCCGTAGGTTTCATCCAGAAGGTTGCGTGTCACGTTCGTTTTGCCGGACCCGGTGGGCCCCACAATCATGGTAATGCCGGGGTTGAGAAATGGGAACTCATCGTTCTTGGGACAATCCCCATAGCCTCGCTTGGATTGGGAGTAATCCTGAATTTCGCGCACAAAGGACCCGGTTTCAGGGTCAAAGCCATCCTCGGCCGCAGCCGCAGGTTTACCCATGACGGTAACTGCGCCATCTCCTTCGCCACTGCTACTGCCTGTGCGTCGTCGCTTAGACATAGTACAACGTTTTGCGTTTCTCGAGAAAAGCGAAAACCGCAACCTTTCGTCATGACGCAAATTAATGTCATGTCTGATGCTCAAGCCATGAACCCGTCCTTGGACCCCACCGCACCCAAGCAGGGAGCCTTGGAAAGCGGCGCGGCTGGTGCTGGAGGAGGCAGTGGATATCCAGTGCGTAATCACGTGTTTGATGCGGGGTTAGCCGCGTCAGGGATGAATGAAATGGGCGGGTCTGTAACAGGTATGGTGGGACAACAGCCGCTGTTTTACCGCTCGTCCATTACGGGCGCGTATTCCGATAAAATGGCCATGGGCTGGTTGGGTGGAGTGGGGGGCGCGCAGCAATTTCAAGGCGCGTCTGGTCAGTTGTTACCGTTGCTGCCTCCTACCACCAATCGAGATTTGGAAAGCCGCATGGCGTCCTCGCGTGGGCTGACTACGGGCGCGCACCTTCAAACCAAGGAAGAGCGCAATCAGTGGTTTAATCCGGGGCGAGGTCAAGACACGTGGCGCGATGGTGGGAATGTCAATGTAACGTGGACCTTGCGCAATCGTGGCGAAATTGATCCGGTGACGGGTTTGATGGGATTTTTAGCCAACCCTGCCTTGCGGTGTCGTGCGTCGGGCGCCAATCCGATTCCCGCCTACGATGGTGCGCGGCAAGGTTTGTTGGCCAATGCCACGCCGCCAGTGATGAATGTGAATATTCCTTCCTATCAGGGAGGGCAATCGGTGAACATGTTGCTGTCCAATGCCAGTCGAACAACAGGACAGTTGGCAAGTCGCTTAGGGGCGGGGGGAGGGCGGGGCCGCTTCGGCGGCGGCGGGAAGCGGCGATGAAGCCACCTTCTTAACGGGCAGTCCTAAATCTTCATGAGTTACCGCCCAAGCGGGGCGCTTCCAAGCGGCAAATTGCTTGCGCTCGTCTTTGCTGCCCGCCCCCAACGGTATCGGCGGAAACTTGGGCATGGATTCCTTACCTCGCAACCCCGCAAAGCGAACTTCCGCCAAGCGCAAACGATACTTGAGCTTGGGCATGCGACTGAGCGCGGGAAGATCGGTTTGCTTCTCCGCGCCCGTGCGCCTACGCGACCGTTCGGATAACACTTCATACGACACTTGCAGTTCCGCAAGCTCCACCACCATATCCTTAAGCCAAATAGGGACCGACAACCACTCGTCCGTGGAATAGCGCGTCATGGTTTTGCGCTCCTCCGGCGACGCTGCCGCATACGCTGCCTCGGCCGCTTCCTTTGCGTGGGTTGCGGCTGGCAGAACGTGACGCACACAATACTCCCACAACGCGGGATGATCGCTTTGCGCCACCGTATACCACCGCAGAAACGCTTGCGAAGGAAACGTTGCGTACAAGAACGGAGGATAGGTGACCACTCCTTCCTCCCCAAAGCCCTGGAACAAGGCCGCGCGCTCCACATGCATAACAGCGTCGGACACGGGCGGAACCGATGCGGAGGACACCGCCGTCATGACAGGTTCCGCAAGGATCAAATCGCGTACAGTTTTCTTGAGCTTGTCATTGAACTCCGCCGCCACCGCCAACTGGTCTGCATTTCCATAGCAGTAAATGCCCAGGCAGATTTGCCCATCTTCCATTTGCATCACTTGCGAACCGCGAAAATAGGCTTTACTGAAGAGCAAGCGTGGGGGCGGGCCAGCCGGCACAACGCGCCGCAACGCGGCAGGCAGCGCATACAAGGTTCGCAGCGCGTGCGCCACCCACACCGTGGCTGAACCCATACCGTTGATGAGATAATCGGTATTTAACCGACCGTACGTTTCGGGTCGAGACGGAGTGTCCGAACGTGTTAGCGCCAGGACCACACAATGATTGTCGGTTGTAAGATCATCTCCATCCAAAGTACCTCCCGGAGGCTCATTTGGCACAAACGGTTCGACCAATCGCGTTCGCTGCTCATAACGTTTTGCCCAGGCTTGGAGGTACAACTGCCCCTCCGGCGATTTGATGCGCTCCGCGTCGTAAGACAAAATGCAGGGGAAAGGATACATTTTCGAGTCAAGGGGAGAGAATGGGACCTGTGGTCGGACTATGCAAACGATCGTTTTGATGTTTTATCTTTGCAGTACAGATGAAACAGGCTGCGTAAGATGCAATTGCTTAGTAATCGGGTTCCGCGGCAGATGACGCGTCCGTGTCCAAGGCCAAGGTACTCACAAACGGTGGCAGGGGCGCTGCCGCTGCTGCTGCAGCGGCCCGGTGGCGAGGACGTCGCACGCGCTTGGGTGGAGACGGTACCGCCGCTTCATCCGTCTCCTGTGACGACGCCACCTTCTTTTTGCGGGAGGGGCGTGGCGTCACCGGCGGAAACTGCACGCTGGGAGGCGGAGAAGGAGCGGACGCGGGCGGCGGGGACGGGCGGGAACGGTGGGCACGCTTGGGGGGCGCTTCCGCAACCGCCACCACCACCGCCGGAGAGGGAGCCGCGGCCGCCTTGCGCTTGGACGCGCCGGGCTTGCGAAACCACAATTCCCACTTGGCAGCGTCATCTGCATGTTGAGCGCCCACCTGTTGAATGGCGGCCGCCAGCTTGGCGAGGTCTTCCGCTTTGGATGTGAGCAAGCGTTCAAACTTTTCCGCAGCGGACAGAGAGAGACGAGGGGGACGAGGAGAAGCCATACTTTTTTGAGTCTTTGAAGAAAAGCACGAGAGCGTTACGCTTGAATGCGGCGACTCACCGGCGGGCGGTTGGTCATGCCCAACCCCGAACAATGGGGGATTAAGCCAAAGGAAGGACGTGCTGCGCCTCCGCTAGAGGTAGCCGCCAGATTGAAGACAAAACTTGCAGAATCCGGATTGCGCGCTAGCGGTTCAAAAATAGTATCCACCACTCCCTCGGCTTCGCTGGCCCGCTGACGACTCAACAACCGCAGCGCGTCTTTGGTGATGCCCTTCATAGTGCCCACTTGCCAGGTCTGCAGTTGGTGGGAGGTTCGATCCTCACCTTGCAGCACATAGCCGTAGATTTTTTTATTCACAAAGCATCCATAGACGCCGCGAATAGAGTCCGTACTGATCGTGGGAAAGGGACAGGCAAAATCGGAATGAAACTGGCCCAGTTCCGACCCCACAAACACCACCCCCGGATACCGCTGCGCAAGTTTGGGAAGAATAATCTCTTCCCAATCGCGTTCGTACACATGCAACGAATCCGTATCGGTGTAAAAGAAGCCTTGCCCGGGTTCCACCACCCCACCAATGGGAAACCGCGTATCCAACCACGCAGCGTGGGGCTGGGGGGGTCCGCTGCGGGGCGGAGGGAAACAGCACACCACCCGATTCATTAAACGCCGCGCCATGGATAAGACTTCCGCGCCAACTTGCGGGCGGGAAAAACTTTCCGCAAAGGGTTTGAGCATATCAATCAACATGAGCTGGGGCACGTCGGGAAGCACGGGAGTCATGCCGATGATCTGATTGTACGACAAGGCCAAACGCCGCCGCCAATCTTGATCAGTGCACGTCACCTTCTTGGCCACGCACGTAGGGCGTTGCAGGGTCTTGCCGTAACAGCCATTTAAAATCAACTTGTACAGCTGCTTCTTGGCGGGGTCTTGCGAATCCCGCCGCAGTTGATAAATCCGTTCAATGGTCGTGGCAATGGTCGGGTTGCGAGGTTGGGGAAAGCCATACCCACAACGAATGCGAAACTGCCGCGCGCAATAATGTGGCTGATGTTCTAAATAGTCGCGAAATGAAACTGCGTCAAAGAACAAGCCATTGGTAAAGGGCAAGGCGTGCTGGCGATCCGGCGTGCCCTCCAACTCTCGAAGATCATTGACCCACTGCAACGATCCTCCTTTTCCTTCTCCATCCCGCATGGGCTTCCAACAATACAAGCCTAGGGAGTAAGGAATGGGTGGAGGACAACGCCCGTCCAGGGGATCCGTAATGACAAAAAACCCCTGAAAGGCCCCGTCCGCCAGCAAATCATCCATGGTGGCATAGTCATCGTCCGAAAAGGGCACGGGCACTCCCGTACACAATCCCCCAAATTCCGTGGTCAGTTGTCGGAACGCGGAAGGGTACAGAGACACCGCATCCAAGTCCAAAATGGGCTCCCCACGAACGCTGGAGAGACATCGCCGATTATGGGCCACCTGACAACGCCCCCCGCAAATGAAATTTGCAAAGAAGCGTTCCAAATCTCCATTCAACATGGCCACACCCACATACCCCCCCGCTTCCTGCATGACCGCATCCGCCAAGGAACTGGCGGACAAGGCCGACAAGGACGGAAAGGGTGTTGGCAAATCCAATCCCATACAGTGAAAGCGAATAAGCGCTTCCGCCACCACGCGACAATCTTGCTTGCAATAGAATGCAGCATAGTCCCAAAAGGCAATAGCCGTCCCTTCAAGATTTTGAAAGTCCTGCGACGCTTCTTCAAACTCGTGAAACGGAAAGGAACGCATGGCCGTCGTCTCAGCGTAGGCGGTATAAAACCACTCAGCACGTTGGCGAAGTTCGGACAAGGGAATCTGGGCCGTGGCTTCGGGATACGCATCCAACAAGGACTGTGGAAACGGATAGGCCGTGTCGGCGGTTGGAGACTTCTCCACCATCCAATCATGCAGAAACAGTTCTTTGCGAATGTCCGAATTCGCGAACCCAAAGGCTTGGGGCATGGACGCCACGGACATGCCTCCCAACAGCCGCCAGGAATCGCGAAACTCGAGCTCATAGCGATGACGCGTGCCTTGCGCATTCATCCACGTAATCATCAACTCGGCGCGAATAATGCGATTGTCCTTCATTAACAACCCATCTTCCCGAAACGTGACGGCGTAATTACGCCACGTCAGTTGCGCTTCCACGGGACAAGACCGAAGTTCACGAAGAATATGATGAAAGTCGTAAATGAGATTGTGGCAAAAAATAAGCAATCGAAAGTGTCGGGGAAAGAGCGCAATGGGCGGATCGTGGCGACGCAGCACATCCTCAGCCCAACGCCGCGTGGCGGGTACGGCGTAATCTCGAAACCAATGCAACCGCGGTTCGGCGCACTTTGACCCATGAAAAAAAGACACGGAGGGTTCGTCTACTTCGACTCCAGGCGGAGTCACCACATGCGAAGCCAACAAATAGAGGCGATGCGTATCTGGCGTATCTTCCGTATCCATGACAAACGCAAACCGCCCTTCCACCGGGTTCCAAAAATCCCACTGCGTGCCGTCCGCACGAGGCTTGGGCGCTTCCATAATCTTCACCATGGACGAAATCAGTTCAGCGGGATAGGTGGAAAAGGCGGCTGGTTGGGTCAAGAACTCGGTGCGCGGTTGCTGTGCCCATGCGGCTGAGAGGTCCGTGCACTCCACAAAGGGCGCCACATCCGCGTGACGCGTCAAGGGAATCAGCAAGTTGGACGGAACCGAGTCCGCATATTCCACTTCCTGACTCATCAAAAGCATTTCCCGCACCAATTGAAACGGCGTCAAAACGGCTTGTCGTCGTGCATAGCCTCGAATGGAATGATGATCCCAATTCTTGAAATGCGCGTCAATTACGGTATCACTAGCACCGTTCAGAATGGAATGCAACAAGCGCCGAAACCCAAAGCGCGCAATGCCTGAGGACGCAAACAAGGGATGCGTCAGCAATGTTTGGTCCGTAAAATAATGTCCGGCCAAGCATCCAATGCGCAGCACGCGACCGCCTGGCTCGCCGTACGTCACCGAGTAGGTTTTATGGCGATTGGCCTTGGAAAAATCGCGGCAATACATAATCACCACGGAAATGGGCAAATAGGAGGAGCGTTGCGTGGCGCTTCGCAAGGCCAGACACTGTTCATTCCAATGTTCAATAATGCGCCGAGCTTTGCGCAAATTCACTTCCAAGTATCGCAGCGCCGCGCTGTACCCATCGGCGTGGGTGGACACGCGGGGTAGCACCCCATACCCTGTGGATTGGCGGTCCAGGGCGCCGTCTCCATTGGGCATTGCATCGGTGCGCGCGAGCGTCGTTACCCGCCAACACGACTGATAGAGCATGCGGGTTTCTGCCGCGGTAAAATGGTCCATGGAATAACGCATGGAGGTGGCTAAGGCATGCCAAAAACACCCGCGACTGAGCAAGGCCGTGAGAATGGTGGCGTTATCGTTGCGCGATTGCAAATCATCCGGCGACCGATACACGCCCAGCAAGGGCCCCAGCCACAATCCAAACATCTCCTGCAGCGCCGTGGTTTTATTGCACCAATGCCAATAGTACGGAAAAAACGCTCCCGCAGTGGTGGGCGCCGTTTGATGATGGGGCACCTCCTTCATTTCCACCACCACGTTGGTGGGCCACATGGGTGGAACCGACCCTCCATTGTCCAACCCTTCGACATTGGCATCGTAAAAATCCGCAAAGGACGTATCATCCCCATCCGTCAAATTGGCTCCCACAGACGTAACCGTGGTTGCGTACCGGCGGCGCCGCGTTTCCAACATAGCAAACGTGCGAATACGATCTACAATGTCCGCCGTAATGGTGCGGTATAGGGTAATGGGACGATGAATGTCCGCTGCAGCCGCCCCCACAATGTCGCGAGCCGGACTGCTAGAACTCAAAAACACCGCTCCGCCCGGTAAGTGCTGTTGTTTCAAATCGTAGGTAAACCGCAGCACGGGCATGAGGGGAGGTCCCCCACCCGTCGCCAAAACGCCGCTTTGATAAATAGGCGCATGTTCCACCAGATTCGCCAACGCTTGCGGGCTAATCATTTGGTCCCACGCCTCACGTACCGCCGGCGGGCGAGGTAATGATTGCACGTCCGTCATGCCGTGACCCTGCGCAACGGCTGTGGGTCCTGCCAAGGGAGGATCCCATCCAAACATTTGCCGCAGCCATTGCACTTCCGACGGCAACAGCCACGTATGCACATTCGTCCCGCCGTTATTTACACTGTCGCGAGGATGCGCCACATCCAACAACGCTGGAATGGTGTACAATCGTTCGCCGTCCAAGTGCGCGGTGGGAAAGGGACGCGGAAAATACGTAGCGGCATCTTGCACGGGAAATTCGTCCTGTAACAAATCCGGCTCTTCATCCTCCAACCAATCCAACGACCCCGCCGCGCCCCCACCGCCCTGAGCAAAAGGATCCTCCTCAAACCACATGTTTGGAGAGAATGGGGCCGTGCCCAAACGATCCAAAAGATCGTCTTTATAATAGGCTGCGACGGAAAAGGTTGATTAAGATTGCAGCATAACTAACTTTTACTGCACTTTAGAAACTTTTTTCTCTCTCTATGCTTCCCACCTCCACCCAGTATCGCCGCCCATTTGCGACACGCGTTAGTGAACCCGGCTATTGGTCGCAATGGATGATGACGCAGGCCTTGGCCACGCATGCAGCAACCGCGACCCGCCAAGCAGTCGCGGAAAACCCCGACGCCTTTCCGGACGACTTGCCCGTGCTCGGCGAAGAGGACGAAGACGAGGAGGATGAGGAGGACCACCTCCCTCCTCCCGCGCCCGTTGCTCCTCCCCCACCGCCCCCACCGCCGCCCACCGCTCCTCCTCCTCCTCCTCCTCCTCCTCCACCGCGCCCCGCCACCGCGCAAGAGCTCTTGAACGCCATCCAAACCAACTACGCGCAATTACTGCGCATCAATCAATACACGGGACAACCCACGCCGCGCATGATTTTGCGCATGTCCACCAAAGGCAAAGCGCAAACGCATCATTGCAGTATTTGCCATAAGCATGGCCATTCGCGTGCCACTTGTCAACAGCGTTCATGTACGTTTTGCCGCAAAGAAGGGCATTTGGCCTATCAGTGCTATGACGATGCGCAGTCCAAGGCGTCGTTGCAATATCAACGTAAGCGAGCCCGACGTGAAGCGCGATTGGACGCCTCGCGGTTGCGGCGATGGGAACGGCGCTCGGCTTCTCAATCCACTGCAACGGATTGATTTTTCCGCGTTTTATTAAAGTACAACAAAATGGGCGCTGCTATCTCTATGGGCGCAGAAGCCCTTCCCGAAATTGCGGGAGGTATGGCATCCAGCGGAGGGCTGAATGGCATTGTGGGCGGGCTGGGCAAAGCCGCCAGCGGCATTATCGGCGGCCACCACGGAGTGCTGGGCCTTACGGAACTTGCCATGAATCACATGGGCATGGGGAAGGTGTCCCGGGGCATTAATTCCGTTATGGGTGATTTGGGACTTGGCGCCTTTGCGGGTGCGGCGAATAACGGCCATAGCGGCGGCGGAGATCCCATTCGCAATGCGGCCCTCACCAAGCTCAACAGCTTCATGCCCAATGCCGTGCAGGGCGGAGCCAGCATGTTGCAAGCTGCCATGCATCCTGCGGGCCCGCAATCGCTGCAAGATTTGGGCCAGCATTTGCGCACCAACGGCATTCAAATGGCCCAAAGTGCTTTGGCTTCCATGGGTAATAAGACGGGCATGGGCAATGCTCTCAACCAGGGAGGGGACGTGTTGTCACGCATGGCCAAGGGCTTGGCCGGCGGACAAACCATGGGCCAGGCGTGGGCGTCGTCCGGAGGCACAAACGCCGCAGGGTCCTTTGCGCGTGGAGCCGTCAACTCACTCTCCAACAAGGCAGCGGGTATGGTAGGCATGCATCCCCAAACCGCCGCCAATCTTGGAAACAGTTTGCTTCGCAATGCGCGGAATGTGTCGCGCGCCTCCACAGCGTGGAAGCCCATGCAACAATTGTCCAAAACCGCGGCAGGCTCCATGGCCTCGGCGATTATCAATCAAGCCACTCAGCCCCAAGGAGGCGCCGGATCTACATCCGCCACCACCCCTGCTGCAGCCACACCCCCCGCAGCAGCAGCAGGCGCGGCCAATCCCGCAGCCAAGCGACGACGCATTGGCGGTCCACCTCCCGCTCCGGATGGAAGCGGTGGAGGAGGGGCCATGGGTGCGGGAGTGGCGGGCAGTTAGGATGTTTGGTTGGGGGTGCTTGTCTTGAATACATTACAGTTCGACAATTGTCAACGTTGCAGCCATCAACACATCACCATCAGGCACCGGCGGAGGCGTGTAATCCGCCGTCAACGTCATGGCACAAGCCCACGTCGGTTGGCCTGGTGTGGGAATCATTACGTGGCTAAACTGAACCACAGTCTCCTTAATCGAACCAGTGGTAATAGAGTGCGTACCAATGGGTACAGTGGGCTGACCGGCGTTAATGCCTGTGGCGTCCGAACATGCCAAAACAATCGTTCCATTCGTAGCTGTCGCATCAATCCGAATGGTGAACACAAACAAGTACCGACGACCATCATCGTCACCCGGCACGCGCGCCACCTGAAACGGATAGGGGCCGCTGGGCGGAACCGGCCAAGACGTAACCAATGAATTCCACAAAGGGGCGTCAGCTCCAACAACATCCAATTGCGTGTGCGGAACCAGGGTATCAAACAGTCCCAAGCTGGACCCGCTTAAGATCTGTTGATGGTTTGACACGGGAGATGTGCTCAAGTTGGTGGCGGGTCCTACAAGCCCCAAATAATACCGACTCATGGACTTGGAAATGACAGGGCCACCGCCTCCTCCGCCGGACAAGCCCAGCGCGGCTTGGGTAAACGGACGAAAGCGCGCAGCCACTTCATCCCACGCCACAATATCGCCCCGATTAAAGTCCCGGGGACCACGCCCATCCGCCTGCAAGGAAAGGTTCGATGGAAGGTGATGAACC
>JACDJC010002018.1_pt1 | contig 16704 bp, 9 predicted proteins | sample 7454191 | NCBI WGS metagenome assembly JACDJC01 (sample SAMN14253291, study PRJNA609438) | sludge metagenome | isolation source: sludge after 25d culture with pyrite and EDTA | collected 2018-12-20 | reverse complement strand
CATCTTGGGCCACCAGTCGCGGCTGTTGTTTCTTTGCAATCCCGTTTCGCCCGGGTAATCGGTTGACGGGCCAAAATACCCGTCGGGTTGCTGGCTGTTGAGTGCCCACTCAATCCAGGGCCTGGTCTTTTCTATCAATTCCTTGTCGTCCAGTATATACGCCAAGGGCAACAAACCATCGATCCAGTAAGGCCCACGTTCCCACTGGTCGCCATCGCCCCCGAGCCAGCCATTCCGGGGCCCCATCACCTTCGGATACAACGCATCAAGTTGTCCGGTGGAACCCTCCTTCTGCCTGACCAGCATCTCCCTGAGCCAACCTTCAGGACTGATCGACCCCAACGGAAGTTCAAGGTAAGGATTGGCCCTGAGAGGAGCCCGGTTTTGGAGATATAACGATTCGGAGGAAATTTGCCCCTCCTGCGATGTGCAGGAAATCAACAAGATGAGCAGGGATACAATCGGAACGATCTGTTTCATCGGGTTCAGTTTATAAATCGAATCTTAAAAGTATGGAATCCATTGCCAATCCGCAAATCTTATGTACGCTTCACGATAAAAATGAGGAAATTCAGGTCATGTCATTGAAAAACCACGGCAATCGACCGACAATCCAATGAAATTTCTTCATCATTCACTAACTTTATCGGGTCGTATCCAAATGAAATGAAGACCAGGTGGCTAATAATAATATTCATTTTTCTGGTCCAACATGGATTCAGCCAGAAAAACACTACCCAGTTTACCGGGGTGAATGGAAGGATTACGCAAGAAGGTGAAGCTATCCGGAAAAAGGAAATTTCAGTCCGGTCAGACCGGAAAATTAATGCACTTACCTATGTGCTGACAGAAGGCAAATGGCAAAAACAGTACCGGGAAAAGATCCGGAAAGAGAGGGATGAAACCTATATATATATTGTAAAAGGCCCTGGAATTTCGGAAACATTTACAAGGATATTCGAACACGAAACAGATAAGGGTGTCCATTTCAGGGATTACTCGAATGGCAGAAAAACAAAGGATGGATATGCCCTGTCGAAGTTTCCGCTGGTTCTGCATGGCGAGGTAACCGAATACTATCCCAGCGGACAGGTGAAATCACAATCCGTTTACAGGAACAACGAGTTGGTTTCGAACCAAAACTGGTTGCCGTCAGGAGAAAAATACATCGACAACATTTTCTACTCAGCCGACCAGGAGCCCCTTTACAGCCTTGGCATGGGGCATATGCACAGCCACTTCAGGCAGGCATTTCTGCAGTCGGGGCTCGGTATTACCCACCTGACCGGACAGATCATCGTCGGTTTTGTGGTAATGGAAAGCGGGGAGATTGCAGGCCCACGAATAGTGAGCGGCATGACATCGGCCCTGAATGCCATTGCGCTTAAAGCGGCAGGGACCCTGACCGGCAAATGGCAGCCTGCGATTCTGGACGGAAAGGAAGTCAGGTACTTCCAGACGTTCCCCATCCAGTTCATGCACCGCGAAAATATCTTCCAAAATGTTGAATTCGATGGGTCTATGCTTCACTGGGACATCAACTGATCGAACCTGCCTATCCAACGCATTCATATTCAACATTTCATAAAAATGTAATAAATACAATTAGCCTGAACGGATTTGTTCCGTATATTTGCGAAGTGTCGTTTCGCCGGGTGAAACAACTCCGGGGAAACCAGCTGTTTGGCTGCTGGTGATGCCTACCGGCCTGAACATCACAAATTGGAATCAATCATTCAAACCGACATAAAAAACACCTATGAGAAAAGCAATCACTATCCTTCTTATTTCCCTGCTGGGAATTTCATGCTCAAAATCGGGTTGGGTTTCCGATCCGACAGGGGTAACCGTATTCCCGGTCGGGACCACCGACCACCAGGTAAAAGCCATTCGCGTTGAGCCAATCAGCGACCATATCATCAAGGTGATGTCGAGCGCAGAAACCACCGTTGGAAAATCAGAGAGCCTGGTGGCATTGCCCGTTAACCGGACTGCCAAATTCACTGCTGAGGAACAGGACGGATTCATTGTGGTATCCACCGGTGTCACTACCGCCAGAATCTCCCTGCAATCCGGAGAGGTTGAATTCCTGGATGCAAACGGTAAAATCATCCTCCAGGAGAAAAGCGATGACATCCATGCATTTGAGCCTATCGAAGTGGATGGCACCAAAGGTTATGCACTAAGGCAGGTCTTTGAATCGCCGGGAGAGGAAGCCATTTATGGATTGGGCCAGCACCAGGCTGACGAAATCAATTACAAAGGCAAAAATGAAGAGCTGTTCCAGTACAACACCAAGGTATCGATACCCTTTATCGTATCGACCAAAAACTACGGATTGCTTTGGGACAACTACTCACTGACCAGATATGGGGATCCCCGGCCATACGGGCAAATGGAACAGTTTGTGCAGTATGACATGGACGGCAACAAAGGCGGCCTGACCGCTACCTATGTCGATGATGCCAAAACCGGGCATGTATTCCTGAAACGTAGTGAGTCGACAATCGACTACGAAAACCTGGAAACCATCGAGAACTTCCCTGCAAGCTTCGATTTCAACAATGCGGTAATCACCTGGGAAGGCCAGATAGAACCGACAGAAAGCGGCATCTTCCGTTTCCTGCTCTATTATGCCGGTTACACCAAGATCTGGATCGACGGTGAACTGATGGCCGACAAATGGCGTACCGCATGGAACCCATCGGTGGCCAAATTCAGCAAGGATATGGCCGCAGGAACAAAATACCACTTAAAACTCGAGTGGGTGCCCGACGGTGGTGTTTCTTACATCGGACTGAAGGCACTAAGTCCGGTCAGTGAATCAGACCAGAACAACATTTCCTTCTACTCGGAAATGGGCAAACAGATTGAATACTACTTCATAAACGGCCAATCCATTGACGATGTCATCAGCCATTACCGGAAGCTAACCGGAAAAGCCCAGGTGATGCCCAAATGGTCGATGGGGTTCTGGCAGAGCCGTGAACGTTATAAAACGCAGGATGAGCTGCTAAGCACACTGAGGGAATTCCGTAAGAGAGGCATTCCGATCGACAATATTGTCCAGGACTGGTCATACTGGGAAACCAACCAGTGGGGAAGCCATGAATTTGATGCGGCACGTTTCCCCGATCCTGCAGGCATGGTAAAGGAAGTGCACGACCTCAATGCCCGGATCATGATTTCGGTGTGGCCCAAATATTATCTGGGAACCGACAATTACGAGGCATTCGACAAAAATGGCTGGATATACCAGCAAGCTATCAAGGATAGCATCCGCGACTGGATTTACCCGGGGTTCATAGGGTCATTCTATGACGCCTACCATCCGGAGGCGCGCAAACTGTTCTGGGAACAAATCGACAGGCATTTATATACCAAGGGATTCGATGCCTGGTGGCTCGATGCCACCGAACCCGACATACTTTCCAATGCCAGCATCGACTACCGGAAAGCATTGATGAATCCCACCTACCTGGGACCATCCACTGAATATTTCAATGCCTATGCATTGATGAACGCCAAAGGAATTTATGAGGGGCAAAGGGAAAAGAATCCGGAAGACAGGGTATTTATCCTTACCCGCTCGGGATTTGCCGGGATGCAGCGGTATGGTACCGTCACCTGGAGCGGTGATATCGGAACCGTTTGGGAAGACCTGAAATCGCAGATTCCAGCAGGGATTAACTTCTCGATGTCGGGATTGCCCTATTGGACCATGGACATCGGAGGCTTCTGCGTGCAAAAGAAATTTGAACGAGCCACTGAAGGTTCCGAGGAAATGGAAGAATGGCGTGAGCTCAACACACGCTGGTACCAGTTTGGGGCATTCTCACCCCTGTTCCGTTCGCATGGCCAGTTTCCGTTCAGGGAAATTTACAACATTGCCCCTGACAACCATCCGGCCTACCAGTCAATGCTTTGGTACAACAAATTAAGGTACAGGCTGATGCCTTATATATATAGCCTCGCGGGAATGGTCTACCACAACGATTACACCATCATGCGTGGTTTGGCCATGGACTTTGCCAACGACCAAAATGTATGGAACATTGGCGACCAGTACATGTTCGGCCCCTCATTCCTGGTATGCCCAGTTTACCAGTACAACGAACGCCACAGGGAAGTATACTTCCCGGCAGGCGCGGGCTGGTATGACCTATATTCAGGAAATTATACAGAAGGCGGCCAAACCATCCGGGTTGAGGCACCCTATGACAGGATGCCGGTTTACGTGAAGGCAGGCTCCATCATACCGGTGGGACAGGAAATCCAGCATACGGCCGAAAAACAGGATGGACCGGTCGATATCTATTTATATACAGGTAAAAATGGAAGTTTTGCCCTGTATGAAGATGAAGGCACCACTTATGGCTATGAAAAAGGAGAGTTCAGCACCACCCGTTTCAGCTGGTCAGAGGAAACGAAAACACTGACCATCCATGCCAGGGAAGGATCATTCCCCGGCATGCCATCAGAACGCAGTTTCCGGATCCAGGTTGTCAGTCCCGAAAAACCTGCCGCCATGCTCACCTCAGGTGAACCCATCAGGGAAGTCAGGTATACTGGAGAAGAGATCATTGTAAACATTTGACCATCTCGGTAATTTGAATAACATCTGCTAAAGCCATCCCGGGGGAAACCCTGCGGTGGCTTTTCTTTTGCCCCCCAACCACATATAATAAAGTATATTTCACTATCTATCAAACCTTTACCGAACACATGAACCTATGAGCAATCCCGAAAATTAGGATAGAATAAAAGAGTTTTGAGGAATCATATATCCAAATATGTATCTTTGGTCTCGAATTCTTACCGACAGGCAGGCATGAAGTTAGACGAAAAACTGCTGATAACCGGATTGCAACAACAAAACAAGGTCATCTTTGATCTTGTATTTACCTATTATTATTCAGGCCTTTGTGCATTTGCCAACCAAATGCTCAAGGACGTGCAAGCATCGGAAGACCTGGTGCAGGATTTTTTTGTCAAACTGTGGTTCCAGGGCAGCCACCTTCAGATCAATTGCTCATTGAAGTCCTATTTCTTCTCGAGCGTAAAAAACAGGGCACTTGATTTTCTGAAGCATGAAAAAGTCAAAACCCAATACGCGAGCCTTAACGATGGCTGCAACGACAGCGTTACACCTGATGAAATCTGGGAATTCACACAGGGAGAACTCGAAGAGTTGATTGAAAAGGCTTTGACACAAGTGCCACCCAGGGCACGTGAAATATTTGAGTTAAGCCGGTTTAAAGGGATTGCCAACGAAGAAATCGCCCGTCAGCTCAATATTTCAAAGCGAACGGTTGAGGTCCAGATATCCAAGGCACTTCAGGTTTTAAGAACGGAACTCAAAGACTATTTGCCCATCTTCATGATTCTTTTGCATTGCAAACATTGAGAGCAATCCCACAAAACATGTTTTACAACATACTCTTATGCCTCCGAAAGTTCCATTTCGGGATAAGTGTTTGGCGAAGCTGAGTCGTCTTATACATACAGAACAGCAATTTTATTCATAGGTTTAGTTTAAATTAATGCAATCAGATCAACAGCAAATCCTGGAATTATTGCCTGCATATTTTGAAGGTAGTTTATCGGAACCGGAGAAGGGTTCTGTTGAATCCTGGAAAAACCTTTCGCAGGAAAACAAGGCAATATTCAACCAGATGGAGAAAGTCTGGAGATCTTTGCAGCTTCTCAGTGAAATGAAGCGGTACAATCCGCAGAAAGCCTTACAGCAGGTAAATCAAAAACTCAACCAAAAAAACGACCAGCGGTGGTGGTTTATCTGGCAGCGAGTTGCAGCTATCTTATTCGTCCCTTTATTGATTGCCGCTGTTTGGCTTTCACTGAGAAAAACCGAACCACAAAATCTGGTTGCTGTTGCGCCGGTCTGGCACACCTACAGCACCCCCCCGGGAGTGAAAGCCAGGTTCTACCTGCCCGACAGCACATTGGTGTGGCTTAACTCATCCTCATCGATTTCTTATCCGTCGCAATTTGATACAGACATCCGGAATGTCAACGTTACCGGTGAAATATTCTTCGATGTCAAACAGAAACCGGAACAGCCTTTTATCGTGGGAATGGACAACCTCCATGTCAGGGTGTTGGGGACACAATTCAACGTCATCAACTACGAAAGGGAAGACCGCACTGAAGTTATATTGCAGTTCGGTAAGGTCGAACTCTGTTCTGGAACTACCCAAAACCTGACATCTTTGTCGGAGTTAAGGCCCAATGAACTGGCGACTTACAGCAAAATCACTAAATCGGTACACATCAAACAGGTGAATGCCGAAAAATATACCGCATGGACAAGGGGAAGGCTGATTTTCCAGGATGACCCCATGGATGAAGTGGTCAGGAAATTAAACAGGTGGTTCAATGTTGAAATCGAGGTTGTCGATCCCGAAATCCTGGAATATGTTTATACAGCGACTTTCCAGGACGAAACCATCGACCAGATACTTGAACTCCTGTCGATCTCGGCCCCCATACGTTACCAGATCATACCGAGATCAAAACAACAGGATGACATATTCACCGCCAAAAGGATTATTTTAAGAAAACGAAGATAGATTTTCAATGAGGAATCGATAAAATTTAACCAAACGAAATCGCCTATGAGAAAACCGTAATCAATCACTTTTCCCAAAAAGAAAAGGAGATGGTGACACATCTCCCCTTCAAGAAAATTGGTTCTTTTTTCCAGAAAGAACCTGAGATTTTAGTAATTTTTAAAACCAATCAAATGTATGAAAAAAAATCGATGTAAGATTGTTCCGGATATTCAGACTATCTGGAAATCAAAAGTATTTCTAACTATGAGACTAACAGTTCTAGCTTTACTGATCGGAATTTTTCAAAGCTTCGCCAGTGGCACATATGCACAGGCAACCCGTTTGAATCTTCATGTGAAAAATGCGACCGTCAAGGAAGTATTGAATCAGATCGAAGACCAGACCGAATTCTTCTTTTTATACAACAGCAAGTTGGTCAATGTTGACCGGCAGGTTGATGTTGATCTTGAGAACAAGCTGATTACGGAAGTTCTCGACCGCCTTTTTGCAGGCACCAATACCAACTACCAGGTGGTTGACCGCCAGATCGTACTGACAGCCAGCGAAATGGCCGCGTCACTGACTGCAGCCCAGCAGCAGAACAGCATTTCGGGAAAAGTGACCGACCGTTCAGGTGGTGCATTACCCGGAGTGACCGTACTGATCAAAGGCACAACCAATGGTACCATCACCAACTTTGACGGTAATTATACCCTGACAAACGTTCCGGCTAATGCCACCCTTGTTTTCACCTTCGTAGGTATGAAAACCCAGGAAGTGGTTGTAGGCAACCAGACAACCATCAACGTTTCTCTGACCGAAGAAAACATTGGTCTTGACGAAGTGGTTGTTGTCGGTTATGGTACACAGAAAAGGAAAGAGGTGACTTCAGCGGTTGAAACCATCAGTTCTGATGATTTCAACGCCGGTGGTTCACGCAACCCGATGGACCTTATCCAGGGTAAAGTGGCTGGTTTGAACATCACCCGTACCCAGGGCAATAACCCCAACTCAGGCGTTGACATCCAGCTCAGGGGTGTAACCTCACTCACCGGATCAAGGACTCCACTGATCGTTATCGACGGTATTCCCGGGGGTAACCTTGACCTTCTGCAACAGGACGACATTGAATCGTTCAACGTGCTGAAAGACGGTTCGGCAGCTGCCATTTACGGAACCAGGGGTAACGCAGGCGTTATCCTGATCACCACTAAAAAAGGCAAGGCCGGTGAATCAAGATTCGATTATTCAACTTACGTACAGCGTGAGTTTATCGATAAAAAACCCGATTACCTGACCGCAGCCGATTTCAGGGACCTGATCAAGGATGGTTTGGTAAACAGCTCACAGGATTACGGTTCATCCACAGACCTCTACGATGAACTGATCGACACTGAAAACCTGAGCCAGTACCACAACCTGGCAGCTTCAGGCGGATCGGAAAAAGCCAACTACCGTGCTTCACTCTATTTCAACGAAGCCAACGGTATCGCCAAAAGAAACGGACGTGACCAGTTTGGCGGCCGCTTTAACTTCAACCAGAAAGGGTTACAGGACAAGCTGACCTTCACGATGAACGTAGCATCAAACATCAACAAGGCAGACATGCTTGGTGGTGGCGGTGGCGACTTCGAACAGGCCATCCAGCGTAACCCAACCGCTCCTATCTACAATCCGGACGGTACATTCCTCGAAACGGAAGCCTACAACAACTACAACCCGATGTCAAGGCTGGCATACCGTACTTCGGAACGCAACCAACAGTCATTCTCAGGCGACATGAAAGTTACCCTTGAACTGATGCAGGGTCTTTCGGTTTCAGCTTTCGGGTCGTATGTAAGAAATACCTATAACGACAGGTACTACCGTTCAACCAAGGACTGGGATCAGCGCGCCTCAAGCCAATACCGTGGTATGGCTTACGCATCAAAAAACAATTCATTGTTTGAGTCACCGACTTTCGAGTCGACTATCGATTATTACACCACCATCGGTGAAAACCATGCCATCACGGCCCTTGCAGGTTATTCATACCAGTACGCCACTACCGAAACCTTTAACGTCAACAACAACGGTTTTACCACTGATGGTTTCCTGGATTGGAACCTGGGTGCAGGTAGTGCCATCAACAATACCCAGTTGCCACGTCCGGGCATGGGCAGCTTCAAGGAAGACAATACCCTGATCGCTTTCTTCGGTAGGATCAACTATGCATTCATGGACAGGTACTTTGTTCAGGCCATCCTGAGACATGAAGGTTCATCGAAATTCGGTGCGAACAACAAATGGGGGGATTTCCCGGCATTCTCACTTGGATGGGCAATGAGCGAAGAAGATTTCATCAAAAACATCTCTTTCATTGACGAACTGAAAGTTCGCGTAGGCTATGGTGTCACAGGTAACCAGGGTATCCCGAACTACCAGTCGCTTGTAACGCTGGGTACTGGAGGAGTCTATCCGCAGGATGGCGTATTTTACCAAACCTACGGTGCCGGCAGAAACCCCAACCCCAACCTGAGATGGGAGCAAAAAGCCGAATTGAACTTTGGTATTGACTTTGCCGTTCTTGACAACAGGATCAGCGGTACCATCGACATCTATGACCGTACAACCAAGGACCTTCTTTACAACTATAGCGCACAGCAGCCTCCTTTCGTTCGCGACAGGCTTTACACCAACGTAGGTAGTATCCAGAACCGTGGTGTTGAACTCCAGATTTCAGCCAACCCGGTCCGCACACGTGACTTCCGCTGGGATATCAATTTCGCCGGCAACACCCAGTACAACAAGTTGACCAAACTGTCGAGCGACGTGTTCAAGGCAAACTGGCTTGAATTCTACGGATTGCCTTCACCCGGTAACCTTGGTAACGCCATCCGCCTTGAGGAAGGTGGATCAGTAGGTAATTTCTACGGAAAACGCTTCGCCGGATTCGATGAAGCCGGAAAATGGCTCTTCTACAAAGCTGACGGCACAACAGGTTACGCAAGCCAGATGAACGAAAACGACCTTACCATCATTGGTAATGGTGTTCCAAAATTCCAGGCATCATTGGGCAATACCCTGAGGTACAAAAACTTTGACCTGACAGTTTTGTTCAGGGGCAAATTTGGATTCGATATCCTGAACACCAAGGATCTCTATTTCGGCAACAAGAAATGGTTACCCAACAACCTGCTCAGGAGTGCGGTCACGACCCACAGCCAGTTGAATGACGATCCACAGTACTCGGATTATTACATTGAGAAAGGTGACTTCGTCAAACTGGATAACCTGACAGTGGGTTACAATTTCAAACTGAATTCATCGTATATCCGTAACCTGAGAGTTTATGCCACCGGCAGGAATATTCTCACCTTCACCGGATACAGCGGTGTCGATCCTGAATTGCAGGACACCGGTTTTGAAACAGGTATCGATGGAAGAGGTTTCTATCCACGCACACAGTCATGGGCTATTGGTTTGAATGTCGGATTCTAAAAAACAGAAAAGTATTATGAAAATTCATCTGAAAAAACTTATCATATTAACCGCTGCCATCATCATGACCAGCGGAATGAATTCGTGTACAGACCTGGAAGAGAATCTGTACAGTGAATTGAGCAAGACCAACTTCTACAACAACAAGATAGAAGTAATGCAGGCTGCCCTGCGCCCGTTTACCCACATGCAGGCATGGCTGGCTCCAACCGGCCAGAATGGGTACTACTATCATGCCGAACTGTCGGCCGACCAGCAGGCATGGCCACAGAAAGGCCGTCACGGTTATGACGGCGGTGACCACTTCCGTCAACACTATCACACATGGACCGCAAATGAAGGCCGTATGCGCGGTGCATGGACCCTGATCTGGACTGGTGTAGGTTACGTTAATGCCGCATTGATGGACCTTGAGCAGGTAGATTACCAAAAACTGGGTATTTCGGATGCCGAAATGGCTGCCATCATTGCCGAGCTGAAAGTGCTGAGGGCATTCCATTACATGAAAATCATGGAACTTTGGGGTAATGTGCCAATCATCACGACAGTCGGTGAACCATTGAATCCTCCGACACAGTCGAAAGCCGAGGTATTCGAATTCTGCAAAACAGAACTTGAAACAAACGTTCCCAAGCTGCTTCCTTACTCACAGGCACTCGTTGGCAGGGTATCAGCCACTGCCGGTTATGCAATGCTTTCAGAACTTTATCTCAATGCCGAATATTTCGTGGGAACACCCATGTATGACGAGTGTATTGCTGCCTGCAACAAAATCATCAGCGGCGAAGCCGGTGGTATAGGCGGAACCCCCGAACTGGCCACAGACCTGAATTCACCGTTCAGCAACACCAACAAAAACTCAAAAGAAGCCCTCTTCCAGTTTGCATTCAGCCGCAAAGGTGGATTCTCATTCGGATGGGGTGGTTTCTATATGGGTTATGGCAACATCAGCAAAGTGCTGAACGTTGGGTACTCAGGTTGGAATGCATTCGTGACCGTTCCTTCCGCATTTGATGCTTTTGCCGAAAATGACCTTCGCAAAAAAGAGTGGTTCCTTTTCGGACCCCAATATGAATATGGTACAGAAACCCCCATCCTCGGAACAGAAGAATACAACGGGAAACCATTTGTATATGTAAACTCGATCCGCAGGGAAAGTGAAGGTGATTTCACCAGCGAAGGAAGCATGGCCGAAGGTGAAGAAAACAGCGGTGCCCGTTTCCACAAATATAAAACCGGGACCCTTGATGATGCCAACTACTGGGAAAACCACTACCTGATTTACCGTCTGTCGGAAATCTATTTCAACAAGGCTGAAGCCCTGATGAGAAAAAACAATAAAGTTGCCACCCAGGAAGCCGTGGACCTTGTGAACGCAGTCCGCAAACGTGCCTTCTCTGCTGCAGATTGGGCTACAGCCGCTTATACAACAACAACCCTGACCATGGATGAACTGTTGGCAGAACGCGGTCGTGAATTCATTTTCGAAGGAAAACGCAGAACCGACCTGATTCGTTTTGGCAAATTCACAACCGCCTCATGGTGGGATCATGAGCCATCCAACGACCCCAACAGGGAAATTTACCCGATTCCCCACACCCAGCTGGCAGCCAACCCGAATTTGGTACAAAATCCTGGCTATGAATAATCTGAAGTTTTATATCTTTAGCGAAAAGGAATCAACCATATTCTAAAATACAATCGATATGAATGAAACAAACAACGCGTCCCGCAGGGCCTTCATCAAGACAGGCGCTGCCGCGGCTGCAGCCGTTACGATTCTTCCCAGCAATGTGATTGCCGGACTAGGGCACAAAGCCCCCAGTGACAAGCTCAACATCCTCGGCGTAGGTGTCGGGGGTCGTGGATCCGGTGTACTCCGTGGCATGGAAACCGAAAATATCATCGGTTTGTGCGACATCGACTGGAAATATTCCAAAGGTGTTTTTGACAGGTACCCAACTGCCAAAACCTACAAAGACTGGCGGAAAATGTTCGATGAGCTGGGCAAAAGTGCAGATGCCGTCATGGTAGCTACCGCTGACCATACCCATGCCATCATCGCCGCAAATGCCATTACCATGGGCAAGCATGTATACTGCGAAAAGCCGTTGACCCACACCGTATATGAGTCACGTTTGCTTACCAAGCTGGCCGACAAGTACCAGGTGGCTACCCAAATGGGTAACCAGGGCTCATCAGGTGAAGGTGTAAACCTGACCTGCGAATGGCTTGCCAATGGTGAAATCGGTGAAGTGACCAGGGTTGAGGCATTTACCGACCGTCCGATCTGGCCACAGGGGCTGAACCGTCCGGAGCCCGGAATGTGGGTACCAGAAACACTTGACTGGGATCTCTTTATAGGGCCAGCCAACATGAGGCCATACCATGCCCTTTACACACCGTGGAACTGGCGTGGATGGTGGGACTTCGGTACCGGTGCATTGGGCGACATGGCTTGCCATATCCTCCATCCGGTATTCGTTGGACTGGAACTTGGTTATCCGACCAAAGCACAGGGTAGCTCAACGCTGCTTCTCAACGACTGCGCCCCGAATGCCCAGATGGTGAAGCTCAAATTCCCGGCACGTGCTCCCAAAACAGCATGGAAAGGAATGAAGAAGAACGCCCTGCTTCCCGAAGTGGAAGTTACCTGGTATGACGGAGGTCTTCAGCCAATGAAACCCGAAGGTTGGCCAGCAGGCAAAAACATGAACGTACAGGGTGGTGGCGTGATCTTCCACGGAACCAAGGATAAACTGATCTGCGGTTGCTATGGTGCCGAACCATGGCTGCTGTCGGGACGTGTTCCGGAAGCTCCGAAATTCCGTCGTCGCATTGAAGGCAGAAATGGTCACCAGCAGGATTTCATCCGCGCAGCCAAGGAAAGCGCAGATACCCGCGTGAAAACCGCATCTGACTTCAGCGAAGCCGGACCATTCAACGAAATGGTTGTCATGGGAGTATTGGCAGTTCGTCTACAGAGCCTGAACAAGGAACTGGAATGGGATGGCCAGAACATGAAGTTCACCAATATTGGTGCCGACGAGAAAATCAGGACCGTTGTCAAAGATGGTTTTGAAATCAACGACGGACACCCAACGTTCAAGAAAGACTGGACCGACCCCGTTTCGGCACAGGAATTCGCAGCCGAACTGATCAGGCATACCTACCGCAAACCGTGGTCGCTGCCTGAAATGCCGGCATAATCCATTGTAATTATACAACAAGGTGAGCCCGCTCCGGCCATTTCCGGAAATGGAAATCCGGATCGGGCTCTTTTAATAAAAACCAATATGTTCAAGAAAATCTTTATCGCATCAGCTCTATCCATTGCATTGATTGCTTCATCAAGCTTCGCACAAGGCAAAGGGAAAGACAACAAACTCACCGGAAAGGAAAAGAAACAAGGCTGGGAACTGATGTTCGACGGCAAGAGTTTCAACAATTGGCGTGGTTATAACCGCCAGGACATTCCAGCTTGCTGGGTGGTCGAAAACGGTACCATGCGTGTCGACAAATCGAAGCAGGTCCGTGGCGACCGCAGCTCTACCGGAGATATTATCTTCGATCGTAAAATGAAGAACTTCGAATTCACCTTCGAATGGAAAATTGCGGAAGCAGGCAATAGTGGCGTTTTCTTCCTCGGACAGGAAATCCAGGGAAAACCCATCTATGTGTCGGCTCCCGAGTTCCAGCTGCTCGACAACGAAAACCATCCGGATGCCAAACAGGGACGTGACAACAACCGTAAGGCCGCTTCACTGTACGACATGATCCCCGCCGTTCCGCAGAATGCCAAGCCATTCCTTCAATGGAACACCGGTGGCATCACGCTGAAAGACGGAAAAGTTACCCATTACCAGAATGGCGTTAAAGTGGTGGAATATACCCTTTGGACACCCGAATGGGAAAACCTGATCGAGAACAGCAAGTTCAAGGGCTGGGCTGAAATGATCAACGTCGGTGGCGAAAAGAAAGAAGGTTATATCGGCCTGCAATACCACGGTGATGACATCTGGTTCCGAAACCTGAAGATCAGGGAACTCTAACCAAGATCCTATCTTCGGCAAAATCTGAAAACCGTTGAAATTACATAAAAGGCTTCCCGGAAACAGGAAGCCTTTTATATATCCCTATGTCAATAGCTAAAAGAACACAAAAAGCACTTTGACCAGTCCGGGATGGTGTAAATGATTCTCAAAATGGCAAGGATCGGTGGTCTTCAGATTGAACCAAACATCGAACGCATAGAACAAACGGCATATTTTTTTAACTTGTCCAGGCAAAAATTACATATATGAAAATCATTATCAGCATCATTCTGTTAATCACGACGATATCAGAGTATCCAGGCGAAAAGGCAAAAAATTCGAAAAAGAAAATGTCGGGCAATCCGATTTTTGAAGGATGGTATGCCGACCCCGAAGCCATCATTTACGGAAACAAATACTGGATCTTTCCCACCTTTTCGGCACCCTATGAACAACAGGTCAAATTCGACGCCTTCTCATCGAAAGACCTTGTCAACTGGACAAAGCACGAGCGAATCATTGACACCGCCGAGGTCAGATGGGCCAAAAAAGCTATGTGGGCTCCGGGTGTAATTGAAAAAAACGGCAGCTATTATTTCTTTTTTGCGGCCAACGACGTCCACGAGGGAGAAATAGGCGGTATTGGTGTGGCCAGGGCCGACAAGCCCGAAGGCCCATACAAGGATCTGTTGGGAAAACCACTGATCGGTAACATCGTCAACGGGGCACAGCCCATCGACCAGTACATCTTTAAAGACAAGGATGGCAGCCATTATATGTATTACGGAGGCTGGCGACATTGTAATGTAGTGAAACTGAACGACGATTTTACAGGACTAGTGCCTTTGCCTAACGGGGAAATGTACATGGAGGTCACCCCAAAAGGCTATGTTGAAGGCCCTATCATGTTTATCCGGGATGGAAAATACTATTTCATGTGGTCAGAAGGAGGCTGGACAGGCCCCAACTACCAAGTAGCCTATGCCATTTCAGACAATCCGTTCGGACCATTTGAACGGATCGGCACCGTCCTGAAGCAGGATCCGGCGGTGGCAACCGGGGCAGGGCACCATTCCATGATCAACATCCCGGGCACCGACGAATGGTACATCGTTTACCATCGCCGGCCACTCACCGAAACTTCGGCACATAACAGGGTTACCTGTATCGACCGGATAGAATTTGACGAAAACGGCATGATCAAGCCGGTAAAGATAACCTTCGAAGGGGTTACCCCCCGAAAAATCAGAAAGTAGCAATAAGCCCCGGAGGGAAACTGGCTTCCTCCGGGGCCCTTTGATTTTAAAACTGATTAAACCTGGAAAAATGCGTATCAAAACATTCCTGATTACCCTTACAGCCCTCATTTTATTATCCAACCGATCGGGAGCAACTATGGCACCGACTATCCATGAATCAGACACGGCAAGAATCTACACCAACTCAGGACTTAACCAGATCTTGATTCCATTGACAGGAAGCCTGCCGGACGAATCACCGGAAATAAAGGCTGTCACGGATACAACATTGCTTACTGTTATACAATCGGACTACCTCCCGGGAAGTTCATTTGTTTTGATGACCGTTCATGAAAAAGGAAAATCAGGATTGGCGAAGATCGACATTAACGTTTCTTTTGAAAACCAGCAGGTTGATGCATCTTCCTATGTCAGTATTGAGGATTACCGGAACCCGGGATTGTTCTTCCAGGTCCACGACATCATCTTTTGGCAGGAGGCAGTCCCGCTTACCAATACACCAGTATACGAGACCATTATACCCAACTCATTAGGTCCCTGGCTGAAACTCGATTACTCATCCATACCGCTGACTGTCAACCAGGATTGCGACAACCCTAACATCTGTAGCGGTCACGATTTTTATACCGCGTTCTACAAAGGATATCTGGTACCCCCCACAGATGGGACTTACCATTTATATATGCAGTCGTCCGACAACCATGCCCTCTGGTTCAGCGAAACCGAAACCCACGATGATGCCAAAATCATCATTGCCCGTAGCACAAAACATGGGAAAACAGGTACTGAAATTGTTAATGGCAGGACCAAATCGGCACCACTGGAACTCAAGGCCGGCAAGAAATATGCCTTTTATGCCACACAATGGATCATACATTCGACAACCGGAGGCATTCTGTGGGACGGGCCCGGCATCAACATGTCGGTCATCCAGGGACAATACCTGATGCCGGTGTATGACCTCGAAAAACCATCGGCACCAGGAAACCTCACCCTGCAATGGGCGACCTCCACGGGGATCAACCTGGGCTGGGATCCATCGACAGACAACGACCAGCTGGTCGGTTACCAGGTTTACGTCAATGGAATCCTCACAGAAACCATCCCTGCGTCAGATAAAGAACTCAGGCTGACAGGACTGACACCGGACACCCGATACGACATTGCCATAACTGCCATTGACAGGTCGGGGAATGTATCCTTGTTCAGCAATGTCCTTTCGGCCAGGACCGGCAAGGAAGACAACACCCCACCCTATCCGCCCGATTCACTCAGGCTTATCCAGGAAACAGGATTGGCAATGCACCTGGAATGGTCGGGAGCATTCGATGAGGAGACAGAAATCATTGGCTATAACAT
>JACDJC010002016.1_pt1 | contig 16733 bp, 12 predicted proteins | sample 7454191 | NCBI WGS metagenome assembly JACDJC01 (sample SAMN14253291, study PRJNA609438) | sludge metagenome | isolation source: sludge after 25d culture with pyrite and EDTA | collected 2018-12-20 | reverse complement strand
TATTCGTAGTTCGTGTCGGCGTAGATGTGCTGCGCGGTCTCGCCGGCGAGCCATTCGATCAGCTTGAGCGCGTTGGCCTTGTTGGGCGCGTTCTTCGCCAGCAGCACGCCGGACAGGTTGACGTGGGTGCCGCCGCCCGCGAAGGTCGGCAGGATTACCTTGGTGGCTTCTGCCCACGGCTTCTTGTCGGCGTCCCTGTTCATCATCAGCGCCCAGTAATAGGTGTTGCCGATGCCGATGTCGCATTTGCCCGCGGCGACGTCGCGCGCCTGCTCGCGGTCGCCGCCGGACGGCTTCTGCGCCAGATTGGCCTTGAGGCCGCGCAGCCATTCCTCGGCCCGGGCCTCGCCGTGATGAGCGACGTAGGCCGCGAACAGCGCGTTGTTGTAGATGTGCTGGCCGGAGCGGATGCAGATCCTGCCCTTCCACTTCGGGTCCGCCAGTTCCTCGTAGGTGATCGCATCCTGCCTGACGCGCTCCTTCGAGGCGTAGATTACGCGCGCGCGCATCGAGATGCCGGCCCAGTGGCCGTCGGGATCGCGGTACTGCGCCGGCACGATCCTGTCGATCACCTCGGACTTGATCGGCTGGGTCACGCCCGCCCGCACCGCCTCGTCGATGCGGCCGATGTCGACGGTGAGCAGCACGTCGGCGGGGCTGTTGGCGCCCTCGGCCTTGATGCGCTGATCGAGGCCCGAGCTTGCCGAGACGACGTTGACCTTGATGCCGGTCTCCCGGGCGAAGGCGTCGAACAGCGGCTGGATCAGCCGCGTCTCGCGATAGGTGTAGACGTTCACCTCGCCCGGTTGCGCGATGGCCGCGGCGGCGTTGAGCGCGGCCGCGCAGGCGAGAGCGGTTGCAGCGGCGAGGGCGCGGGATCGCGACATGGTGACGGCTCCGGCATTGACGAGAGTCAATTTTTTAGCGTGGCGGCGTCGCCGACCGCCGCGACCCAGTGTCGCGAAGGCGCGTGTTTAGAGGGATTCCAGGGGTTCCTTACGCGATCGCGCTGGCGTGCGAGAACACCACCTCGATCAGCGTGCCGGAATGCGGCGCCGTCTTGATGTTGAAGCGGGCGCGGTTGGCCTCTACCAGCGCCTTGGTCAGCGAGAGGCTGATGGCGGCGGTGTCGGAGGTGCGGTCCGCCGCCGGCGGCGTGCGGAACGGCTCGAGCGCCGCCGCGATCTCGTTGTCGTTGAGGCCGGGGCCGGTGTCGCGGATGCGCAGCGCGATGTCGCCGAAATCGGTGACGGCGGTGGAGACGATGACCTGACCGCCGGGATTGGCGAGATGGATCGAGTTGCCGATCAGGTTGAGCGTGATCTGGCGCAGCGCGCGGGCGTCGGCCTTCACCGCCGGCAGCGCGTGGGCGAGCGAGGAGCGGATGATGATGCGCTCGCGGTTGGCCTGCGGCTGCATCACCGCGACGCACTGCTCGACCAGGCTGTTGAGGTCCTGGCTGGCGAAGGACATCTCCATCTTGCCGGTTTCGATGCGCGACAGGTCGAGCAGGTCGTCGATGATCGCCATGACGTGCTGGCCGGAGGCGCGGATGTCCTTCATGTATTCGACGTAGCGCTCGTTGCCGAGCGCGCCGAAGCGCTCCTCGATCATCACGTCGGCGAAGCCGATGATGGCGTTGAGCGGCATCCGCACCTCGTGGCTGATGCGGCTTAGGATGTCCGCCTTCGCGGTCATGGAGCGCTCGGCCTGGCGGCGCGCCTGTGCGAGCTCGCTCTCGTTCTTCCTGATCTGCGACAGGTCGCGGAAGGTCGCGAAGAAGCGTTCGCCGCCCGGCCGCGTCCGCCCCATCGTCATCGACAGCGGGATAGCGTCGCCGTCGCGCGCCCGGCCGAGCATCTCGCGGCCGTGTTCGAGCAGGCTGGCGACGCCGGCGGTCTTCACGCTCTCGAAATAGTCGAGCGCTGCGCGCTGGCTCTCCGGCGCGAACAGGTCGGCCAGGCCGAGCGCCGCGATCTCGCTGTCGCTGCAGCCGAACAGCGCCTCGGCGCTGCGGTTGCAGGACAGGATGCGGCCGCCTTCGTCGACGATCACGATGCCCTCGGCGGTGGCGTCGAGGATGGTGGCGAGTTCCTCGGCCTCCGTGGTGTCGTCGCTTTCCCCGGCCTCGGCCGCCGGCTCGGGCGGCGCGGATGATTCCGTTGCAACGGGCGCGGCGTCCACGGCATCGGCGTCCGTGACGCCGGCATCGTCGTCCGCGGACGGCGGCGCGACGGCGGGAATCTCGCCGCCTTCGAGCCGCGCCGACAGCCGGCGCGCCAACTCGTCGAAGGCGCTGCTCTCGCCCGCGGTCAGTGCCGGCGCTTTCGGCTCGGCCGGCGAGGGGAACGGCACGACATTTGGCGGAGTGTCCACGACAGGATTCTCTTCGTCCGCGGAAGGTGGGGAGATGTCATCGGTGGCGCCGTCCCGGAATGCCGGCTCCGCATCGCTCGGCGGCGCGGGGCGTTCCCGCGCCGGGGGTGCGTTCAGCACGTCGTCGCGGCGTTGCGCCGCGAGCCGGGCCAGACCGTCCAGATCGCGGCAGACGCCGAAGCCACGATAGCCGATGAACGCGCCGTCGCGGTCGTAGACCGGCAGCCCGGACAGCTCCACCGGCAGCCGGGCGCCGGTGCCGTCGGCCGGCCAGTGCACCACGATGCCGCTCCAGGTGTCGCGCGTGGCGATCGCCGCGACGACGCGGTCCTCGGGATCGAGGCCGAACTCGTCGGCGATCTCGCTCCACAGCCGGCCGAAGGCGGCGGCGGTGCGGGTGCCGATCAGGCGGGTGAATTCGTCCGAGCCCAGCGAGAAGCGGCCGTTGTCGTCCATCTGCCACATGAAGCGCAGCGGATGGCGGCGCCCGCCGGGCGGCGGCCCGTCCATTTCCAACAGCGTTGCGGAGACGTGCGCCGTATCGGTTTGCCGCTTTCCGGCGGGGTGCGGCGCGTCATGGTCCGCATCGGCGGGCGGCGCCGCTGCGGCTTCTTCCGTTCCCGGAGGAGGCGGAGCCGTCTCGTCTTCGACCGCGGCCGGCGCGGCAGAAGGCGCGCCGGTGGCGGCTTGCGGCTGCGCTGGCGTCGTCTCGGCCTCGGTGCCCGGCACGATGACCGGCGGCGGCAGCGGCGCGGGCTTCTGCGGCACGATCACCGGGTCGATCAGCGCCACCAGCGCGACGTCGGCGCCGGAGCCGACGCGGTGCAGGGTGACGCGGCCGAAATCGAATTGCAGCGTCGCCTGGCCCTCGCTCAGCGCTGTCGTGCGCGCCGCATCGAGGTCGGGGCCGGCGAGGGTATGGAATTGTCCGGCGAAGGCGCCGGCGGCCGCGTTGGCGCCGGCCAGCGCGCCGTCCGGCGTGAAGGCCATCGCCGGCCGGGTGACGCCCGCAACCAGATGCGCCAGCCGGTCGTCGAGCGGCACCGGCCGGCCGACCGCTTCCGCCGCGGCGACGAAGATGCCCGTGGCGTCGTCCGGAAACGACAGCCGGGCGCAGGCGCAGGTCAGGAGCCGGCCCAGCGGCGCGCCGAAGCCGCGCAGCCGCTCCAGCCGCGGCGTGCCGTGGGGCGCGAGCTGCCCCGCCAGCCGCACCACCTGCCGGCGGTGCGGATCGGCCGGGCCGATGGTGCGTTCGGCGAGCTCTGCGGCGTCGTGCGCGCCGAACAGCCGCGCGCCGACTATGTTGGCCCACAGGATGCGCGTGCCGTCCACCGACCACAGCCATGCCGGCCGGTCGCTGGTGGCGCGCTCCGCCAGGCGCGGATCGCGGATTCCGTAGAGCTGGAAATCGCCGTGGCTCATTCTCGACCATCCGCCGTACAGGCCTTGCCGGGGCTCTCGCGCCGATCTTACAGCCTTAACGAATGATTAGTATGGCCGCGGCGCGGCGAGGTCCATGGCCGCAGGGCGGAAAGCGGCGCCGAAACCCGCGCTAACCTTAACCCGCGCGGGCCGCGCGCGCCGGACCTTAACGCCGCGCGGCGCGTTGAGGTGTTGCAAAAGACATGCGAAGCTTCGCGACGACGGCTGGCCGGAGCAACAGGAGCAGGAACCATGGCAGGCGACAGCGACCGTTTCGAGATCCCGAAGGAGATGCGGGCGATGGCGGAGGCGAGCTTCGAGCAGGCCCGCAAGGCTTTCGAGACCTTCATCGGCAACGCGCAGCAGACCGCTGCCTCGTTCGGCGGCACCAGCGAGGCCACCCGCGCCAATGCCAAGGAGATCGGCGCCAAGGCGATCGCCTTTGCCGAGAAGAACGTGGAGGCGTCGCTGGCCTACGCGCAGCAGCTCGTCCACGCCAGGGATCTTACCGAGATCATGCGCCTCCATACCGAATACGTGCAGGCGCAGATGCGCGCGCTCACCGAGCAGGCGAGCGAGATGGGTCAGGCGGTGACCCGCGCGGCCATGGACGCGGCCAAGCCGAAATAGGTTCCGCCTTCTCGGGACGGCCGGTCGGGCCGGTCCGGCGCTGCGGCCGGATCAGGCATGCGACATCTGCATTGCGGTATTTGTTGCAATGCACAATTCCGGTTCTATATTGGTTTAGAAGCTTTCGAAGGGCCTTTACGGCCCGATTGTCGTTGCGGCCGTTGCCATGGATGAACGGCTGCCTGCCCGATCCAAAGGATATTTCCCATGAGCGCCAACGATCCGTTTTCCACCGTTCAGTTCCAGGTTCCCGAGCATGTCCGCGTTCTGGCCGAGAAGGGCGTAGCGCAGGCGCGCGAGGGCTATCAGAAATTCAAGGAAGCCGCCGAAACCTCCAACGTCGCGCTGGAGGCCGCCTACACCTCCGCGACCAAGGGGGCCGGCGACTTCACTGCCAAGGTGCTCGACATCGCCCGCACCAACACCGAGTCGGCGTTCGATTTCACCCAGCGCCTGCTCGGCGTGAAGTCGGTCCACGAGGCGTTCGAGGTGGTGAACGCCCACGCCCGCAAGCAGTTCGAGGTGCTGACCGCGCAGTCGAAGGAATTGGCCGACGTTGCGCAGAAGGTCGCCACCGACACCGTCGAGCCGATCAAGGCCAACGCGGCGAAGGCGTTCAAGAGCGTCGCCTGACCGCTTCCGGCCGCTCTTTCATGCCATCAGCCCGGACCATCGGTCCGGGCTTTTTGCCGCCCGACGGCGGTCTTGCCAAAGCGCGGCGTTGCACCTAGTTTCCCGCGCATCGGCCCGCCTTCGAACGGCGCGCCCGGCGCGGGTTTTCGATCCCGCCCATCGAGAATGCAGTTGTAGCTCAGCTGGTTAGAGCGCCGGATTGTGGATCCGGAGGTCGGTGGTTCGATCCCACCCAACTGTACCATCCTTCCCGCAATACGGTCTGCTTGTGAAGCGTGTCACGAACGGACTTTTCCGTTCGTCATGGCCGGGCTCGACCCGGCCATCCACGCCTTTCTTGCAGAAAGATCGTCAAGTCGTGGATGCGCGGGTCAAGCCCGCGCATGACGACTGTGTTGGTTGCCGCATCACGAAAAAGCTGGATTGCCGATATCCTACCGGTCGGCGCGGCTCACCACGTCCATCAGCTCGGCGATCTTGCGGCGCTGGTCGGCCTTGTCGCCGGAATGGATCGCGTGCTCGACGCAATGGGCGACGTGGTCGCGCAGGATTTCCTCCTCGACCCGGCGCAGCGCGGCGCGCGCCGCGGCGATCTGCGTCACGACGTCGATGCAGTAGCGGTCGCCTTCCACCATCCCCGCGATGCCGCGGACCTGGCCCTCGACCCGTTTCAGCCTTTTCAGGCAGGACGACTTGATTTCCTTGCGCATGTCATACTACATACCCCCAGAGGGTATTATTTGGCAAGCAGGAAATTTCCCATGGCGACATCGGCGGCGAAGGGCGAAACCGGATCCTGCTGCGGCGGGCAGGGCACGAAGCACGACGGCGCCACTGCCGCCATTGCTCACCATGCGCCGGCAAAAGAGGATGGCGGCTGCTGCGGCGGTCACGCGCATGCGGACCGCGCCGGTCACGACAAGGCCGCAGCGCCTGCCGCGTATCATGCGCCGGCGCAGGAAAGCGGCTGCGGCGGACACGCTCACGCGGACCACGTTCATGCGGCAGAGCCGCCCGCTTCGCACGATGCGGGTTGCTGCTCCGGCGAGAGCGCATCCGCCGCGCCGGCCGCTGCCGCTCACCACCAGGACAGTTGTTGCGGAGGCGCCGGCAAGGCTGCGGCGCCTGTCGTCCATCATCACGACTCCGGCTGCTGCGGCGGGCAGGGTCACGGCAAGGCGGCCGCGGTCCCGGCCGCGGCGACGCAGGGCGGCAGTTGCTGCGGCGGCCACGGCCACGGCCACGCGCATGACCATGCCGCGCCCGCCGGCGTGCGCGATCCGGTCTGCGGCATGACGGTGGATCCCGCGACCGCCAAGTACCGTCACACCTACAAGGGACAGGACTACTTCTTCTGCGCGGAGCGCTGCCGCAGCCGCTTCGCGGCCGAGCCGGAAAAATTCCTGCAGCCGGATCCCGTGCAGGAAGAGATGCCCGAGGGCACCGTCTACACCTGCCCGATGCATCCGGAGGTGCGTCAGGTCGGGCCGGGGAGCTGCCCGTTCTGCGGCATGGCGCTCGAGCCGGAGCTGATCTCGCTCGACGACAAGCCCGACCCCGAACTGATCGACATGACGCGCCGCTTCTGGGTCGGCCTCGCGCTGACGCTGCCGGTGTTCGTCGTCGACATGAGCGCGCATCTGTTCGGCATCCATCTCCTGCCGACGCAGACCGCGAGCTGGCTGTCGTTCGCGCTCGCGACGCCCGTGGTGCTGTGGGCGGGCTGGCCGTTCTTCCATCGCGGCTGGCAGTCGCTGCAGACAGGCCACCTCAACATGTTCACGCTGATCGCCATGGGCACCGGCGTCGCCTATCTCTACAGCGTGGTCGCGACCTTCGCGCCGCAGGCGTTCCCTGCCGCGTTCCGCGACCATCACGGCGCGGTCGCGGTCTATTTCGAAGCGGCCGCCGTCATCATCGTGCTGGTGCTGCTCGGACAGGTGCTGGAATTGCGCGCCCGCGCGCGCACCTCGGGCGCGATCCGCGCGCTGCTCGGGCTTGCGCCGAAGACCGCGCGGCGCATCGGCGCGGAGGGCGACGAGGACGTCGCCATCGACGCCATCGCGGTGGGCGACCTGCTGCGGGTGCGGCCCGGCGAAAAGATTCCGATCGACGGCGTCGTCACCGAGGGCTCCTCGCTGGTGGACGAATCCCTCGTTACCGGCGAGTCCATGCCTGTGACCAAGGCCGCCGGCGCGGCGGTGATCGGCGGCACGCTCAACCAGAGCGGCGGCCTCGTGATCCGCGCCGACAAGATCGGCCGCGACACCATGCTGGCGCGCATCGTCGACATGGTGGCGCGCGCGCAACGCTCGCGCGCGCCGGTGCAGCGGCTGGCCGACCAGGTGGCCGGCTGGTTCGTGCCGGCGGTGATCGCCGCCGCGCTCTCGGCCTTCGCCGCCTGGGCGGTGTTCGGGCCGGAGCCGCGCTACACCTTCGCGCTGGTGGCGGCGGTGACCGTGCTCATCATCGCCTGCCCCTGCGCGCTCGGGCTCGCCACGCCGATGTCGATCATGGTCGGCATCGGCCGCGGCGCGCGCACCGGCATCCTGATCCGCGATGCGGAGGCCCTGGAGCGCATGGAGCGCATCGACACGCTGGTGATCGACAAGACCGGCACCCTCACCGAAGGCCGGCCGAAGGTGGTGGCGGTGATCGCCGCCGATGGCGGCGAGGACGACCTGCTGCGGCTCGCCGCGAGCGTCGAGCGCGGCAGCGAGCATCCGCTGGCCTTTGCGGTCCTCACCGCGGCGAAGGAGCGCGGGCTTGCGATCGGCGAGGCGAAGGACTTCACCTCGCCGGCCGGCAAGGGCGCGGCCGGCGTCGTGGACGGCCGCAGGGTGCTGCTCGGCAACGCCATGTTCATGCGCGAGAGCGGCGTCGATACCGCAACGCTCGATGCCGCGGCGACGGCGCAGCGCGAGCAGGGCGCCACCGCGATCTATGTGGCGGTCGACGGTCGCGCCGCCGGCGTCATCGCCATCGCCGATCCGGTGAAACCGAGCGCGCAGCCGGCGCTGGACGCCCTGCGCGTGCACGGCCTGCGCGTCGTCATGCTGACCGGCGACAACCGCACCACGGCGCAGGCGGTGGCAAAGACGCTGGGCATCGACGAGGTCGAGGCCGACGTGCTGCCGGAGCGCAAGAGCGAGGTGGTGGCGCGGCTGCGCGGCGAGGGCCGCCGCGTCGCCATGGTCGGCGACGGCGTCAACGACGCGCCGGCGCTCGCGGCGGCGGATGTCGGCGTGGCCATGGGCAGCGGCACCGACGTGGCGATCGAGAGCGCCGGGATCACGCTGTTGCGCGGCGACCTGACGGGGCTCGTGGAGGCGCATGCGCTGTCGCAGGCCACCATGCGCAACATCCGCCAGAACCTGGCGTTCGCTTTCCTCTACAACGCCGCCGGTATCCCGATCGCCGCCGGCGTGCTCTATCCGGTGTTCGGCCTCCTGCTGTCGCCGATGATCGGCGCCGCCGCCATGGCGCTGTCCTCGGTCAGCGTCATCGCCAACGCGCTGCGGCTGTCGCAGGTGAAACTGCGGTAGTTTTCAACCGCGCGTGGATTTGACGGCACAGAAAAAAGGCCGGGCTCGAGAGCCCGGCCTGTTCAGTTTTGGCCACGTGAGGCCGACACAATCACCTTCCAAGAGGGACAACCGAACTCCCGCGCCGCTGGAGGAGGGGGACAATATGCGGCGGCGAGCGCTCAGTGTGCTGAAGTATGGTCTCCGCCACGGCGCGCGGACAACTCCGATCCCGGCATGTCAGTCATGCGGGAAGCGGCGGCCTGAAAGGAAATTCGCGAAGGTCGGACGTTTGAAACCAGATTTTACCGCCGGCGTCGCGGGCTCAGGACGGCCAGCGCTGCGCCTTGCTGACGATGAAATCGCGGAACACCTGCACGCGCGCCACCGACTTCAATTCCTCGGGATAGACGAAATAGGTATCGAGCTGAATTGAATCGGATTCGCCGAAAAGCTGGACCAGGCGGTTGTTGTCCTCGATCAGGTAGTCGGGCAGCGCGGCGATGCCGAGCCCCTGCTGGCAGGCGCGCACCAGGCCGAGAATGTTGTTGACCTTAAAGAACGGCTCGCGCGGACCGGAGCCGTTGCGGCCGGCCTCGATCAGCCAGTTCCGGTTCTGCAGGTGCTGCGGCACGTTCTGGTCGCTCAGCACGATAATGCGGTGCGCGTCCAGTTCGTCCAGCGTGCGCGGCGTGCCGAAGTGCTTCATGTACTCCGGCGAGCAGTAGGCGTGGAAGCCCATCGAGAACAGCTTGCGCTGGATCAGGTCGGGCTGCGTCGGCTTGCGGGTGCGGATCGCGACGTCCGCCTCGCGCATCGACAGGTCGAGTTCTTCGTCGGTCACGATCAGCGAGATGCGGATGTCCGGATAGAGCGAGGTGAACTCGCCGAGCCGCGGGGTCAGCCAGTTGATGCCGACGCCGGGCGTGGTGGTGACCTTGAGGTCGCCGCTCGGCCGCTCGCGGCTGTCGGTCAATTTGGCGCGCGCCGCCTGCAACTGCATGAAGACGTCGTGGGCGGTGCGGAACAGCAGGTCGCCCTGCTCGGTCAGGATCAGGCCGCGCGCGTGGCGATGGAACAGCGACACCGAGAGCTCCTGCTCCAGCGCGCTGACCTGGCGCGACACCGCCGACTGCGACAGCCCGAGCTGTTCGCCGGCGTGGGTGAAGCTGCCCGCTTCGGCCGCCGCGTGAAAGACCTTCAGCTTGTCCCAGTCCATGTCGCTCAATCCGTCGCGTGTCCGGGGCATGATCACTCCGCCGCTGCGCGCTGGGAGGCGCTGTGGGCAAGGAAGCGCTCGGCTTCCAGCGCCGCCATGCAGCCGAGCCCGGCCGCGGTCACCGCCTGGCGATAGGTCTCGTCGGCGACGTCGCCGGCGGCGAACACGCCCGGCACCGAGGTGGCGGTGGAGTACGGCGCGATCTCGACATAGCCCGAGGGTTTCAGCTTCAACTGGCCGGCGACCAGTTCGGTCGCGGGCGCGTGGCCGATGGCGATGAACACGCCGTCTGCGGCCTGCTCGGTGACCGCGCCGGTCTTGACGTTCTTCAGCCGGACGTGGGTGACCTTGGCGGGGCTCTGCGCGCCGCAGATCTCCTCGACGGCGCTGTCCCACACCACCTTGATCTTCGGATGCTTGAACAGCCGCTCCTGCAGGATGCGCTCGGCGCGCAGGCCGTCGCGGCGATGCACCAGCGTCACCTGCGAGGCGAAATTGGTCAGGAACAGCGCCTCCTCGACGGCGGTGTTGCCGCCGCCGACCACCACCACCTGCTTGTCGCGGTAGAAGAAGCCGTCGCAGGTGGCGCAGGCCGAGACGCCGAAGCCCTTGAACGTCTCCTCCGAGGGAATGCCGAGCCAGCGCGCCTGCGCGCCGGTGGCGAGGATCACGACCTCGGCGAGATAGACGTCGCCGCTGTCGCAAGTGATGCGGAACGGGCGCTGGCCGAGCTCGAGCCTGTTGACGTGATCGGTGACGATGCGGGCGCCGACATGTGTCGCCTGCTTCTCCATCTGCTCCATCAGCCAGGGGCCCTGGATGACGTCGGCGAAGCCCGGATAGTTCTCGACGTCGGTGGTGATGGTGAGCTGACCACCGGGCTGGATGCCCTGGATCAGCACCGGCTCCAGCATCGCGCGCGCGGCATAGATGGCGGCGGTGTAGCCGGCCGGGCCGGAGCCGACGATGGCGACCTTGACATGGATGGGAGCAGGCATGATCCGATCTTCGTTCGACGGTGAAAGTGCGGCGAGGGGTTGAAAATGCTCAGGAACCCGTCCCCGGAGTGCTGAAAGGGCCAGCCCGCCGAATGTAGGCCATCTGGCGAGCTATGCAAGATACGCAACCCATGCCAGAGAATTTTCCCCAGCTCGCCAAATTACGCCAGACGGCGCAATAAAATTGCGCAAACCTGCCATGCTGGCTAAAACGGTAAGGCGAATCCGCCGGGCTCTCCCGGCTCAGGGGTTGGGATGCGTGTCAAAGAGCCTCGATGAAATCGACCTGAAGATTCTCGCCGAAATCCAGGCGGATGGCCGGATCACCAATGTCGAGCTGGCCAGGCGGGTCGGCATCTCGCCGCCGCCCTGTCTGCGCCGGGTGCGGACGCTGGAGGAGGACGGTTACATCCGCGGCTATCGCGGGCTGCTCGATCCCGCCTCGCTCGGCTTCGACGTCACGGTGTTCGCTTCGGTGCACCTGTCGAGCCAGGCCGACGCCGACCTGCGCGCCTTCGAGGAGTTCGTGCGGCGCGAGCCCCTGGTGCGCGAATGCTGGATGCTGTCGGGGGAGATCGACTTCATCCTCAAATGCGTCGCGCCCGACATGGCGACGTTCCAGACCTTCGTCGCCCATCTCACCGCGGCGCCGCATGTCCGCAACGTGCGTACCTCGCTGGTGCTGCACACCTCCAAGGACGCGCCCGACGTGCCGCTGGAGCTGAAGCTGCCGCAGGGCTGACGCCGGCGCGCCGCCGTTGTCCGCGCCGCGCGGTTTGCGCATGCGGGTTCGTCGTTCGTCGGCGTTTTCCCGCGCGCCGCCATGGTCTAAGACGCAACCGGCCGGCGCGCTCCTTCTCGCGCCCGATCGCGTGAAGGACGAAAAAGCGTGACCCTGTTTCAGATCGCCGTGCTGGCGGTGGCCGGCTTCGGCGCCGGCACGATCAACGCCATTGCCGGCGGCGGCACCTTCCTTACGTTTGCCGCGCTGGTTTTCTGCGGCCTGCCGACGCTCGACGCCAACGCGACCAGCGCGGTGGCGCTGACGCCGGCCAATCTCACCAGCGCCGCGGCCTATCGCAGGGAGATGAGCGATCATTTCCGCGAGATGCTGCCGTTCGCCGCCATGGGCCTGGTCGGCGGCGGCGTCGGCGCGCTGCTCCTGATCTGGCTCGGCGACGTCGGCTTCCGTCCGCTGGTGCCGTGGCTGCTGCTGACCGCGACCCTGCTGTTCGCCTTCAGCGCCCGCATCCGCGCCTTCGTCGTTCCGTTTTCGAGGGACCAGCACGGCGGCGGCGCCAAGGTCGCCGCTTCCATGATCATGATGGTCGTCGCCATCTATGGCGGCTTCTTCGGCGCGGGTATGGGCATCATGATGCTCGCCGCGCTGTCGATCATCGAGAGCGGCAATTTCCACAAGGCCAACTCGATCAAGCTGCTGACGGGATTTCTGATCCAGATGGTGTCCGCGGCGGTGCTGATCGCGGGCGGTCTCGTGCATTGGCCGCATGCCGTCGTCACCATCGCGGCGTCGGCGGTCGGCGGCTACTACGGCGCCAAGCTGGCGCGGAAGGTGCCGGAAAGAATCATCCGCGCCGCGGTGGTGACCGTCGGCGCGGTGCTGACCGTGCTGTTCTTTCTGAAATAGCTACGCCTTGCCGCGCGCGGCGTCGACGCTCCACGGGCCGGGGCCCGAGAACACGAAATAGAGGAAGACGAAGCAGTAGAGCGCCGCGAGCTCGCCGCCGTTGAGGATGGAATAGAAGCTCTTCGAAGCGTGGGCGATGAAATATGCCGCTGCGGTGAAGCCCGACAGGATGAACGCGACCGGACGCGTGAACAGGCCGATGACGAACAGCACGCCGCCGATCAGTTCGATCAGGCCGCCGATGCCCGATAGCGAGGTGATCTGGACATTGGCGAACATCGGCACCGCGGGAAATCCGAGGATCTTAGCGGTGCCGTGCTGAAGCAGTTCCAGCCCGGCGAAGATGCGCAGCACGCTGAGAATGCGCGGCGCCCAGGAATTCAGTGTCGTCTCGATCGCCATGGCAACCCCCCTTTTCTACGATCGATGAATTGTTATCGCGCCGCCCGCGGCGGCGGAAGCGCGCGGCGGCCGCGATCCGATGACGTTTTCGTCAGATCGGTTGGAATAGATCTCGATTGGTGGGGGCGGGGGCAGAACGCCGCCGGACTCGGCCCCTCATTTGAGGGCTCGGCTGTAGCCGGTATTGCTGAATTCCCCGTCGTCCCCGTGCAGGCGGGGACCCATTCAAACCATGCCCCATCGTTGATAGCGTAAAAGGAATACGACCTTACTCCGCCAATCAGCGCCGAGGGGACGGGAGATGTATTGGGTCTATATTCTTGCCAGCAAGCGCAACGGGACGCTCTATATCGGCGTCACCAACAACGTGGCGGCGCGGCTTGAGCAGCATCGACGCGGTCTTGGATCGAAATTCGTCGAGCAATACGGCGTCTACCGCCTCGTCTACGTCGAAAACTACTCCAGGGCCGAGGAAGCCATACAGCGCGAGAAGCAGATGAAGAAATGGAATCGCGCCTGGAAGATTCGGCTTATCGAGCACGAGAATCCTGAATGGCGCGATCTCGCTGAGCTGCTGGTCTAGGGGACTGGGTCCCCGCCTGCGCGGGGACGACGCCGTATTTGCTTCGCGCTCACGCTAAACGAAAGGCCGGGCGGATCGCCCGGCCGTTACAATGTCACAGGGATTGATAGGCGCGCAGATCACCGCGCGAACGGCGCTACTTCCAGTCCACCTTGGCGATCTCGTAGGCCTTGGCGCCGCCCGGCGCCATGACCTCGACGGAAGCGCCCTTCTTCTTGCCGATCAGCGCGCGCGCCAGCGGCGAGGTGATGGAGATGCGGCCCTTCTTGGCGTCGGCCTCGGTTTCGCCGACGATCTGCCACACCGCCTTCTTCTCGGTGTCCTCGTCGATCAGCGTCACGGTGGCGCCGAACTTGATGGTGTCGCCGGACAGCTTCGACACGTCGATGATGTCGGCGCGTGCCAGTTTGTCCTCGATCTCGGCGATGCGGCCCTCGTTGTGCGACTGCGCTTCCTTGGCGGCGTGATATTCCGCGTTCTCGGACAGGTCGCCGTGCGACCGCGCCTCGGCGATCGCCTCGATGATGCGCGGACGCTCCACGGACTGGCGCTGCTTCAACTCGTCCGTCAGCGCGGCGTGGCCGGCCTGAGTCATCGGAACCTTTTCAACCATTTCGTCGTCGTCCCTCGATCCCGCGCGGGCGTCGCCGCGGAGCGTTGATTGCGCCGGCCGGCGGCGGTCGCCGGACAACGAAAGAAAACCTGACCGCGGCCGGACGGTTCCCGCCGCGGTTTCCCACCCTAGCACAACATGACAGCGCCGGCGCGGGCCGGCCCGGCAGATCAGAGATCGGAAAAATACCCCTGCAAGGTGCGGACCTCGAGGTCCCCGCCCAGATAGGCCCGGATGCCCTTCGCGGCCGCCAGCGCCCCCGAAAGAGTGGTGTAGTACGGCACCTTATGCAAGAGGGCAGCACGCCGCAGCGAGCGGCTGTCGGCCAGCGCCTGTGGGCCCTCGGTGGTATTGAAGACCAGTTGCACCTCGCCGTTGGTGATGGCGTCGACGATGTGCGGCCGGCCTTCCAGCACCTTGTTGACCTTCTCGGCGGGGACGCCGTTCTCCACCAGGAAGCGCTGGGTGCCGGAGGTCGCGATCACCTTGAAGCCGAGCGAGGACAGGAGCTTCACGGCATCGAGGATGCGCGCCTTGTCGTCCTCGCGCACCGAGACGAACACCGTGCCGCGGCGCGGCACCCGCGTACCGCCGCCGATCTGGCTCTTGGCGAAGGCCAGCGCGAAGGAGCGGTCGATGCCCATGATCTCGCCGGTCGATTTCATCTCCGGGCCGAGCACGGTGTCGACGCCGGGGAAGCGCGCGAACGGGAACACCGATTCCTTGACGCCGACATGGCCGAGCTTGCGTGGCTTGAGACGGAAGTCGGCGAGCTTCTCGCCGGACATGATGCGGGCGGCGATCTTGGCGACCGGCAGGCCGACCACCTTGGCGACGAACGGCACCGTGCGCGAGGCGCGCGGGTTGACCTCGAGAACGTAGATCTCGCCGTCCTTGATGGCGTATTGCACGTTCATCAGGCCGACCACGTCGAGGCCGAGCGCGAGCTCGCGGGTCTGGCGCTCGAGTTCGGCGATGGTCGCGGCATCGAGCGAGTAGGGCGGCAGCGAGCAGGCCGAGTCGCCGGAATGGATGCCGGCTTCCTCGATATGCTCCATGATGCCGACGACGAAGGTGTCCTTGCCGTCGCTGAGGCAGTCGACGTCCACTTCCGTGGCGTCCGACAGATAGCGGTCGAACAGCAGCGGGTTCTTGCCGAGCACGGTGTTGATCTGCCCGGTCTTGTCGTTGGGGTAGCGCGCCTTGACGTCGGCGGGCACCAGCTCCGGCAGCGTGCCGAGCAGGTAGTCGCCGAGCTGGCTCTCTTCGCGGATGATCTGCATGGCGCGGCCGCCGAGCACGTAGGAGGGCCGCACCACCAGCGGGTAGCCGAGATCGGTGGCGACGAGGCGCGCCTGCTCGACCGAATAGGCGATGCCGTTCTTCGGCTGCTTCAGCCGCAGCTTATCGAGGATGCGCTTGAAGCGGTCGCGGTCCTCGGCGAGGTCGATGGCGTCGGGCGAGGTGCCGAGGATCGGCACGTCGGCGTCCTCCAGCGCGCGCGCGAGCTTGAGCGGCGTCTGGCCGCCGAACTGCACGATGACGCCGTGCAGCTTGCCGTTCGAGCGCTCGGTGTCGATGATCTCCAGCACGTCCTCGGCGGTCAGCGGCTCGAAATAGAGCCGGTCCGCGGTGTCGTAGTCGGTCGATACCGTCTCCGGGTTGCAGTTGACCATGATGGTCTCGTAGCCGGCGTCGTGCAGCGCGAAGCAGGCGTGGCAGCAGCAGTAGTCGAACTCGATGCCCTGGCCGATGCGGTTCGGCCCGCCGCCGAGGATCACGACCTTGGTCTTGTCGGAGGGCGCGCTCTCGTCGGCGACGTGGCCGGCGAACGGCGTCTCGTAGGTCGAGTACATGTAGGCGGTGGGGGAAGCGAACTCGGCCGCGCAGGTGTCGATGCGCTTGAACGCCGGGCGCACGCCGAGCGCGCGGCGCGCCGCCGTGACCTCGGCCTCGGTTTTGTTGGCGAGCACCGCGAGGCGGGCGTCGGAGAAGCCCATGGCCTTCAGCGTCCGCATGCCGTGGGCGTGCGGCGGCAGGCCGTGGGCCTTCACCCTGTTCTCCATCTCGACGATGCCGCGCATCTCGGCGAGGAACCAGGGGTCGATCTTGCAGGAGGTGAAGATCTCCTCGTCGGTCCAGCCGAGCCGCATCGCCTGCGCGACCTGCAGGATGCGGTTCGGCGTCGGCGTGCCGAGCGCCGCGCGGATCGCGTTCTTGTCGTCGCTCTGGCCGAGGCCCTCGATCTCGATTTCGTCCAGGCCGGTGAGGCCGGTCTCGAGCCCGCGCAGCGCCTTCTGCAGGCTTTCCTGGAAGGTGCGGCCGATCGCCATCACCTCGCCGACCGATTTCATCGAGGTGGTGAGCGTGGTGGAGGCGCCGGGGAACTTCTCGTAGGCGAAGCGCGGGATCTTGGTCACCACGTAGTCGATGGTCGGCTCGAAGGAAGCCGGCGTCGCGCCGCCGGTGATGTCGTTGGCGATCTCGTCGAGCGTGTAGCCGACCGCGAGCTTGGCCGCGACCTTGGCGATCGGGAAGCCGGTGGCTTTTGATGCCAGCGCCGAGGAGCGCGACACGCGCGGGTTCATCTCGATCACGACCATGCGGCCGCTCGCCGGATCGACGGCGAACTGCACGTTCGACCCGCCGGTATCGACGCCGATCTCGCGCAGGCACGCGATGCTC
>JACDJC010002015.1_pt1 | contig 16742 bp, 10 predicted proteins | sample 7454191 | NCBI WGS metagenome assembly JACDJC01 (sample SAMN14253291, study PRJNA609438) | sludge metagenome | isolation source: sludge after 25d culture with pyrite and EDTA | collected 2018-12-20 | reverse complement strand
GCCGCCAGCACCTCTACGGGGTGCGCGGCCGTGCGTCCGGTGCCGTCCACGATCTGGTGGCGGCAGCTGAAGCCGGGCGCGGCGGTGGTGCCCTCGTGCTCGCGCACGGCGGGGAACAGCCGCTGCTCGCCGATGGTCATGCTCAGGTCGTGGTGCGCGTAACCGAACGAGCCCGCCATGCCGCAGCAGCCGGCGTCCAGCGCGGTCACTTCGTCGCTCACCCACTCGAGCACGGCGCGGCCGGCGCTGGTGCTGGCCGCCAGCACCGACTTCTGCTGGCAGTGGCCATGGAACTGCACGGCCCCGGCGCCCTTGCGGAAGACCGCCTTGGGATCGAAGCGCCCCTTGGCCCACTCCTTGGCGAGGAACTCCTCCAACATACGCACCTGGCCGGCCACGGCCGCCGTCTCTGGGCCCGGCACGAGGTCGGGGTAGTCGTCGGTGAAGGCCGCCACGCAGCTCGGCTCGAGCCCAACCACCGGCACGCCGCGCCGCACGTACTCGTGCAGCGTTCGCACGTTGCCCGCGGCCATGCGCTGCGCCTCGCGCGCGAGGCCCTTGCTGATCTGCGGCCGGCCGCAGCAGCCGTAGGGCACCAGCTCGACCGCGTAACCGATGCGCTCCAGCACCGCCACCGCCGCCTGGCCCACCTCGGGTTGGTTGAACATCGTCCAGGTGTCGGCGAAGAGGGCGACGGGCCCAAGCGCGCCGTTGGCGGCCGCCGGCCGCCTCTTGAACCAGGCGTCGAAGCGCCTGGCGGCGTAGCGCGGCAACACGCGGCGCGCGTCCACGCCGACGACCTTGCTGAGCAGCCAACGCACGGGCATCAGGGGCAGGAAGAAGTTCGAGACGGGCGCCAGCGCCTGCGCCAGCGGCGCCACGCGCCCCACGTTGCCCATGGCCCGCGCCGCGAGGGGCGTGCCGTGGTCGTCGTAGTAGTGCTGCAGCCACTCGTACTTGAGCTTCGCCATGTCGACCCTGCTTGGGCACTCCGCCTTGCATGCCTTGCACTCCAGGCACAGGTCGAGGACCTCGTAGACGTCCTTGCTCGTCAACCCGCCCGGCAGGCCGCCCGTCAGCGCCTCGCGCAGCACGTTGGCGCGGCCGCGGGTGGAGTGATCCTCGTCGCGGGTGCCCATGTAGGACGGGCACATGGTCCCGGCGCCCACCTTGCGGCACGCACCCACGCCCGTGCAGGCCTCCACGGCGCCCAAGAAGCCGCCCTGGGCCTCGAAGTCGAACACGGTGGGCACGACGACCGCGGGGTAATCGGTGCCGTAGCGCAGGTTCTCAGTCATGGCAGGCGCCTCGACGATCTTGCCCGGGTTGAGCAGCCAGGCGGGGTCGAAGGCGCGCTTGAGGTCGATGAAGTCCTGGTAGAGCACGTCGCCGAACAGCCGCCGGTTCTGGTACGAGCGGATGAGGCCGTCGCCGTGCTCGCCGCTCCACGAGCCGCCGTACTTCAGCACCAGCTCGAAGACGTCCTTGCTGATGGCCTCGTAGCGCTCTATGCCCGCCTCGTCCTTGAGGTCCAGTAGCGGCCTGACGTGGATGACCCCCACCGAAGCGTGCGCGTAGAACACGGCGCGCGTGCCGTGGCGCCTGCACACCTCGATGACCTCCGGGATGTAGCGCGCCAGGTGCTCGACGGGGATGGCGGCGTCCTCGATGGAGGGCGTGGGCTTGGCCGCGCCCGGCATGGTGGCGTAGATTCCCAGGCCGTCGCGGCGGAAGTCGGCGATCTCCTTCTGCTGCTTCGGGTCCTCGGCGAGGAAGGAGCCGTAGGTGAGCGCGGCGACCTCGGGGTCGGCCTCGAGCCCGGCGAGAGCGGCCCGGCAAACGGCTAGGTCCTCCCCGTCGAACTCCACGAGCAGCACCGCGGCCGGGTCGCCCACCACCCAGGTCATCAGCGGCGCGATGGCGGGGTTCTCGCGGCCGAGCATTATGAGGTCGGCGTCGATGATCTCCACCGCCGAGGGGCCGTGCCGGTTGATGAACTGCACGGCCTCGAACGCCTTCGTGAGCGAGTCGAAGTGGAGCATGCTCACCAGCCGGCGCTTGGGAACGGGGTGAAGGGCGAGCTTCAGCTCGAGGATCAGCGCGAGCGTGCCCTCGCTGCCGCTCACCACCTTGGCGAGGTTGAAGGGCCGCTGGCCCTCGCCGCCGGCATCGGTCAGCTCGTCGAGGTTGTAGCCCCCTACGCGCCGCATCACCTTGGGGTAGCGCGCCGCAATCTCGTCCGCGTGCTCACTCACCATGCGGTGGACGGCGCGGTAGATGTCGCCCTCGCGCCCCTCGGCCGCCAGCTTCTCGTCCAGCTCCTTGCCCCGCAGGGGCCCAAGGTGGAGCTCGGTGCCGTCCATCAGGAGCACGCGCAACTCGATCACCTGGTCGACGCTCTTGCCGTACTTGATGGAGCGCGTGCCTGCCGAGTTGTTGGCCACCATGCCGCCCACGTTGGCGCGGTCCGTGGTCGCCACGTCGGGGGTGAACTGCAGGCCGTGCGGGGCCAGCGCCGCGTTCAACTGGTCGCGCACGAGGCCCGGCTGGACGCGCACCCAGCGCTCCTCGACGTTCAGCTCGATGATCTTCGTGAGGTACTTCGACATGTCGATGACGAGCGCCGCCGCCACCGTCTGGCCGGCCAGGCTGGTGCCCCCGCCGCGCGGCAGCACGGGCACGCCCAGCTCGTTGGCGGCGCGGACGGCGGCAACCACGTCGGCCTCGTCGCGCGGCACCACCACCCCCACGGGGGCGATGCGGTATGGGCTGGCGTCGGTGGCGTAGAGCGCTCTTGCTCGGGCGTCGAAGCGGACCTCGCCCCCGACCGTCGCCTCCAGGCGGCGCCGCAGTTCGGCCGCCACGTCGGCGGGAGCCGGGTTCGAGAGGGGTTCACGTTGGGCCGGGCGCTGCGGAAGGTTCAGGGACACGCGCTCAGTATATGGCGTGTGTCACGCCTTCCTCGAGGGGCTCGGGGCGCGCGTCGCCGGTGGCGACGGCCGTCGCTTCGCCGAAGAGCCGCGCGGTCGTGATGGCGAGCCCCTCGTCGTCGAGGTGGCGGTAGGCGTGCACGAACGTCCGGAGCTGGTAGCGCCGCAACAGGCCCGCCATGAGGCTGGGCGACTCGTAGGGGGAGAGGCGCGTGCCGGCGGGCAGGCGCACGGCCCGCCCCAGCTCGTCGACGGTCCCCAGCTCGCGAAGCGCCTGCAGGATCCGTTCCGACTTGGCCGCGAGGTAGGGCGAGGGCGCGCCGCGCCTCAACGCCTGCAGGCCGCGGCGCACCTCGCTGACCGTCGGCAGCTCCTTGGCCTCGCGCTCCAGCTCGTGCAGGGTGTCCGGGCCCAGGGCGAGGACGACGGGGGTGCCCGCGCGCACCAGGCCCTCCAGGGTGGCGACGGCGTCGGCACCCAGGTCGGTGACCAGCCTGCCCGTGCCCGCGCGGGTCACGGGCGCCGCCGCGAGGGGCGCGGCGGTGTCCTCGCCCACCTCCGGCGCCAGCCGCAGGGGCTCGGCGGCGCGAACGGCGCTGGCCCGGAACTCCAAGGTGCGGGCGTTGCGGAACTCGTTCTCCTCGAGTTCCACCGCCACGTTCACGCTGCCGCCGACCGGCAGGCCGGGCGCCAGCTCGCCCATGCGCCACGCCACGCCCTTCACGCCGCCGATCCGGAGCTGCAGGGTGTTGCCGTCCTTGCCCACGGCGCGCGCCGCGTCCAGCGTGCCGGTGAGGGCGAAGAGGGGCGCCGGGTGGCCCTCGCCGAACGGTTCGAGGTCGGCGATGGCGCGGTAGAGGCCCGCGGTCACCTCGTCGGCGCCGATGACGGTGTCGGCCACGACGGTGGGCACGGGCCGTGGGAAGCGGCCGGCGAACTCGTGGACGGCCGCTCGGAACGCGCCGAAGTTCTCCATGTCGAGGGCGAAGCCCGCGGCCTGCTTGTGCCCCCCGAAGCGCAGCAGGTGAGGCGCCGCGGCCCGCAGCCCCTCGACGGCCGAGATGCCGGGCGTGGAGCGCACGCTGCCCTTGCCGGCGGCGGCGATGTAGACGGGCAGGTAGAAGCGTTCGAGCAGCTTGCTGGCGACGATGCCCATGACGCCGGGGTGCCAGCTGGGGTCCTCGATCACCAGCGCCGGCGCCTCGGGGTCGGCCTTGGCTAGTGCCGACTCGTACATGCCGTCTTGGATCTTGCGGCGCTCCAAGTTGCGCGCGTCGAGGTATACGGCCAACTCCGCCGCGCGCCGCTCGGAGCGCGTCACCAGCAGCTCGAGCCCCACGTCGGCCTCGCCCAGGCGCCCTGCGGCGTTGAGGCGCGGCGCCAGCACGAAGGCCACGCTGCGGGCGGAAATGGGCGCGCTGAGGCGCGCTTGAGCCACGCTGGCGCGCAGGCCCGGCCAGCGCGAGTCGTGCAGCCGCTTCAGCCCCTCGCGGATCAGGGCGCGGTTCTCTCCCAGGAGCGGGGCCACGTCGGCGATGGTGCCCAGCGTGGCGAGGTCGGCGTACTCGAGGGGCGCCTCGAGCCCAAGCGCCTCGTGCAGCGCCCACAGGAGGTGGAACGCCACGCCCGCGCCCGTCAGCTCGGGCAGGCCGTGGCGGGCCGCGGGCGAGAGGCCCGGGTGAACGACGAGGCAGTCGGGCAGGGCCGTGCCCGGGCTGTGGTGGTCGGTGACGATGACCTCGACGCCTGCTTCTTGCAGCGCCCCGATCTCGGCCAAGTTGGTGACCCCGCAGTCCACCGTGATGAAGAGGTCGGCCCGCGCGGCGTGCTCGGGAACGCGGGCCATATGAACGCCGTAGCCGTCGGTCAGGCGGTCGGGTATGAAGGTCGCGACGTTGGCGCCCAGTTCCTGCAGGCCGAGGAAGAGGACGGCGGTGCCGCTGATGCCGTCAGCGTCGTAGTCGCCATGGATCAGGATGCGCTTGCCCTGCCGCACTGCCAGGGCCAGGCGCTCGGCGGCCTGCGCCAACGCAGGGTTGGGGCTCAACACGAGGGGAGGATCCAAGTGGGATCGCGCCTCGTCGCGCAGGCCCCTGGCCCATAGGACCGCCGCGAGTGCCGGCGGGACTTGGAGCGCGCGGCTGAGCGCCGCGACGGCGCTGGGCGGCGCGGGCGGCCTCACCGACCACCGCACCTCGGGCACCCCTTGGGGCATCAACCGGCTTCGTCGTCCGAGGTGGTCTCGCCCGGGTACGGGTCGCCACGGTCGGGGATCACCGGTAGTTCGGTTTCGTGCTCGCTGTAAGGGCTGTGGGTTGCGCGGCGAGGGCTGGTCACGCTGGTGCGCGAGACCGGCGGGCCGGCGCTCACCGCCTCGAGCTCGGCGACCCTCTCACGCAGCTTCTTCACCTCGCGCGAGCGGCGCCACAAGGAGAGGCGCGTGGGAACGAAGCCGACCGCCCAACCGGCCACCAGCGCGAACGCCAGGACGTATGCCACCGGTATCGGCGGTAGGAGATAGTTGAGGATCGGCAACTCGACCTGTTGCCGGTTGGCGGCGTGGAAGAGCCACAGGTACCCGGCCAGTGCTAGCAGCAGGACGAGCCTGATTATGCGGACGCTCTTCACGGCCACCTCCGGGGCAAGTCTACAGCAGGGGGCGGGGTTCGTAACCCAGGGGCGCCCGCCACCCCCGTGCAGGCACATACAATCGGACGTCGTGAGCGTTCCCGAATTCCTCGAGTCCATGCCCTCCGGTGACCAGGGCGTGAAGCCCGTCAGGGTCATGGCCGCCATGTCTGGAGGCGTCGACTCCTCGGTGGCCACCGCCCTCCTCGCGGAGCAGGGTTACGAGGTCGTCGGGAGCATGCTCAGGTTCTGGCCCGACGAGAAGCCGGCGGGCGCCTTCGACCTCTGCTGCAGCCCCGACGCCGCCTACGACGCCCGCCGCGTGGCCGACGGGCTGGACGTACCGTTCTACCTGCTCGACTTCCGCGACACCTTCCAAGAGATCGTCATGGACCCCTTCGTGCCTACTTACCAGGCGGGCAGCACCCCGAACCCGTGCGTGTGGTGCAACCGCCACATCAAGTTCGGGGCGTTCGTCAAGCGGGCCCAGGCCCTGGGGTGCGAGTACATGGCGTCCGGGCACTTCGTGCGCCGCGTGGACGGCCCGCACGGCCCCGAACTGCACCGCGGCGTGGACGACGACAAGGACCAGACCTACTTCCTGTGGGCCCTGCCCCGCAACATCCTCCAGTACCTGCTGTTCCCGCTGGGAGACCTCACCAAGGCCGAGGTGCGGGCCATGGCCGCCGAGCGCGGCCTACGCACGGCGGAGAAGAAGAGCTCGTCCGGCCTCTGCTTCGTGCCCACCACCGTGAAGGCGTACCTCGAGGAGGCCTCGCGCGCCGTTCCCGGCAACGTGGTGGACGCGTCGGAGGGCTACGCCGTGGTGGGCGAGCACCGGGGCGTGGCCTTCTACACCATCGGGCAGAAGCGCGGCCTCGGGCTTCACAAGTCGCACCTCGAGCGCTACGTGCTCGAGCTGAGGGCCGACAGCAACGAGGTGGTCGTCGGCACGCGCGAGATGTGCCACTGGCGCACGCTCGAAGCCGGCCTGCGCAACTTCCTCACACGCGAGGAGCTGTTGCCGACCAGGGTGCAGGCTCAGGTGCGTTACCGCCAGCAGCCCGAAGATGCCACCCTGACGTTGCTGGAGGGCGACCGTTTCCGCCTCGAGTTCGACGAGCCGCAGTTCGCGGTGGCCACCGGCCAGAGCGCCGTCATATATGACGGCGAGCGGCTGCTTGGCGGCGGAGTGATAGCAAGCCGCGACGCCTGACGGGGCCCCGCAGGCCCCACCCCGTACCCGGCGGCGCTTTCCGCTACAATCTGGTAGGAGGTTCAACCATGGGAAGCCTCATCGTCTTGATCGTCTTGGTCGCGTTGGGTGTGTACGCGGTCTCGATCTACAACAGAATAGTGGCGTACGAGAAGCGCTATCAGAACGCCTGGAGCCAGATCGACGTTCAACTCAAGCGCAGGTCCGACCTCATCCCCAACCTCGTGGAGACGGTGAAGGGCTACGCCGCTCACGAGAGCCAAGTGTTCGAGGAAGTAACGCGCGCCCGCGCCTCGCTCATGAACGCGAAGACGGTGAACGAGTCGGCCGACGCCGCCAACGTCATGACGGCCGCCCTCGGTAAGCTCTTCGCGGTCGCCGAGGCTTACCCCGACCTCAAGGCCAACGAGAACTTCAAGATGCTCCAAGAGGAACTCTCGGGCGTCGAGAACAAGATCGCCTACGCGCGGCAGTTCTACAACGACGCGGTCATGCAATACAACACCCTCATCGAGACGGTGCCGGCCGTGTTCCTCGCCGGTCCCATGAACAAGAAGGCCGCCGTCTTCCTGCAGATCCCCGAGGGCGACCGCGAGGTGCCCCAGGTTTCCTTCGGCGCCGCTCCCCAAGCCGGGGCTTGAGCCGACAGGCGCGACAGGCGCGATAAGCGCGAGGGGCCGCCCCCGGGAGTCCGCCAGCCGGCGGCCCCGGGGGTTCGGCCTTCGTGACGTAAAGTGTGCCCTATGCAGCAGTTCGATCCCGACGTGGTCGGCCCGCGCCCGGACCCGGGTGTGGATCACGCTGCGCTCAGCGGCCACGTGCAGAAGTTGGGCGACCAGTTCACCGTTCCCGGGACGGGCCGCAAGATCAACCTGCTCGATTACGAGGCGGCCAACAAGCGCAGCACGTGGCTGCTGGCCCTCGTCACGATGGCGTTGCTGGCCGCCGCCGCATACCTGTTGGCGCAGGCCGTGGAACCCACCGCGGCGCTCTTCTTCATCGGGGTTGCGGTGCTCGTCGGCTTCGGTCAGGCGGCGGTGGGGTTCTACTTCTCCGACCAGATCGCCCTTGCCGCCTCCGGGGCTCGGGTGGCCACCGCGGAGGAGCACCGTTACCTGCTGAACGTTTCCGAGGCCGTGGCCATCGGGGCCGGCGTTCCCATGCCCAAGGTCTACGTCATCGACTCGCCGGCGCCCAACGCCTTCGCCACCGGCCGCGACCCGCAACACGCCTCCATAGCGGTAACCACCGGCCTGCTGCAGCTGTTGGAGCGCCAGGAACTGGAGGGCGTGGTGGCGCACGAGCTGGCCCACGTGCGCAACTACGACATCCGCTTCATGTCGATGCTCGTCGCCACCCTCGGCGCGCTGCTAGTGCTGCGCGACATGGTCATGCGCTGGGGCATGTACGGCGGGCTGTACGGCAGCGGCGGCTCGCGGCGTTCCAGCTCCAGACGCTCCGGCGACGGTGGCGGGGGCAAGGGCCAGGGCCTCGCGCTCGTCCTCCTGCTGGTGTTGCTCGTCATCGGCCCGCTGGTCGGCGCGCTGCTGCGGTTCGCGGTCAGCCGCCGCCGCGAGTTCCTCGCGGACGCCACCGGCGCCTACATCACGCGCAACCCCGAGGGGTTGGCGCTGGCGCTGGAGAAGCTGCGCAACTACCCGGGCCCTCGCCTCGAGGTGAGCGAGGGCGTGAGGCACATGTTCATCGTGAACCCCGCCATGCAACTCGGCGGCGAGGGGGGCCTGTTCTCCACCCACCCGCCCATCGAGGAGCGGATCAGGCGCCTGCGCAACATGTGAGGAGGCGCGCCCTGGCTCGGCCGAGGGTGCGAGGCTCAGGGGGTGTACGCGGTGTGACCCATGCCCCTGACAGGACCCAACCCGTTTCGTTATCACCGAGGGGACCGTCCCCCCACGCCACCCAAGCAGGGAGTTGATGCATGAAAGCAAGGGTCTTGATAGCGTCCGTGTTCGTCGTTCTAGCCGGGTCCGCCGCGGCTCAGGAGCCGCTCGAGACCTCGGGCGTGATAAATGCGACCCTTGGCGGGGAGCAGCGCGTATGGCACTCGGTCATCACCAAAGGGCCAGGCGTGCGGGTCAACACCGCCGACTGGAGCCACTTCGACTACGGAAGCGAGTTCTACACCTTCGGTATCAGCGCTTACCCGGGCACGGACGTGACGCTCGACGACGTGCAGACCATGGAGGGGCGCCTCGAGTTGACTTTCACGGTCTTCGGCGACCTGCCGACCGATTGCCCCTGCACGGTTGACGCAAGCATCACGTACCACAGCCGCGACTCCATCACGAAGGACACCTACGTGAACGACGAGGTTCCAGTGACTCTCACGGAATTCCGGCCGGTTGACGAGACCAGGTTCGCCATCGCCGGTAACTTCGAGGGAACCCTCGCTTACGTCATGGACGCCCTCGCGGATCCGAACCCCGCTAACGCGCTGGAAATCGCCGGTAGCTTCGAGGCCACCATGGAACCCTCCGGCAACCAACTAGCCGGCAACTAGCTAGCTTTTTTGCAATCTCTGCGTCGAGCGCCGGGCGCCCGGCTCGGCCCCACACATCTAAACCGTGTGGGGCCGAGAAGCGACCTGACTAGCACCGCGGCCGAGCCGCTGGGTTAGGGCGCGACCGCTCCCTCGAAGATCAGGTACCTAGCGTTATCGTTGTCGCTCACGAGGAGGTTGTTGCCGAACGCGTAGACACCCGAGGGGTAAGCGAGCCCCATGGCCGTCGGCGTGACCGAGCCTCCGTCCGTCAAGGCGGAGTCCATGTCGGCTTGGCCAAGCACCTTGTCTGCGGGTTGGCCGTTAGCGGTCGGTATGGCGTCCCAGACGAGTACGCGGTTGTTGTCTCCGTCTGCCACGAAAAGCTGGGTGCCGTTGCTGTGGAGGGACTGTGGGTAGTCGAGTTTGCTTGCCCCGACGCCGGGAGCGTTCGTGCCGAAGCCGGCTTGGCCGAGAACGACATCGGCTTGAGCGAAGTTGGACGTGGGGAAGGTGTTCCAGATGAGCACGCGGTTGTTGTCGGCGTCCGCCACGATCAGGATCTTGCCGTCGGTCCAGACTTCGGTGGGATAGTCCAGGGTCCGGGCGGTGGACGCAGGGCCGTCCGTTCCGACTTGGGCGTCGTCGTTCGCGGCGCAGGTGTCGAACGCGTTCTGGCCCAGCACGATATCGGCGGGGGTGGTGCCGTCGGCCGGGATCTGGTTCCAGATCATGACGCGGTTGTTGCTGGAGTCGGCCACGATGAGCTTGTCGCCCTGGATGTACATGCCCTCGGGGGAATCGAACTTGGTGGCCGTGCAGTCGCTCGAGTCAGTCACGAAGTCCGTCTGCCCGATCACGTGGTCGGCCGGCGCGTAGGTCGTGGTGGGAGGGGTGTCGTAGACGAGAATGCGGTTCGAGCTGTACTCGAGTTGGAACAGCCGGGTGCCGTCGGTCGCCAGCGACTGCGGCCCATCCATCCGGCTTGCCGAGACCGGGGCGCTGGCCGAATCATTGAAGCCGTCGCGGCCCAGTACGAAATCCGCGGCCGTGCCGTTGGTCGTCGGAACGCCGAGGTACCCCATGACCCGGTCCTTGCCGTAATCGGGGAGATAGAGGACGTCGTTCAGAAGTAACGGCCGGCCGTAAGGGCTGGAGAACAGGCGCGTGACGTCGGCCTCGGACGCCGACGTGAAGTCCGGCTGCCCTATGACCACCGATGCGGCCTGGTTGCTGGTGAGGTCTATGAACGGTGGCTTCTCCGCCGGCGGCGTGGAACAGGCGGCGAGGATGAGAGCGAGAACGGCGAGAAGTGCGGGGGCTCGTCTAAGCTTGCGCATTTGACCTCCGAATGGTTTCCCAGGGCGGTGGCAAGCTGCCTTGGAGTTTCGCCGCGTTCCTGGTTGACGTCGTTGCGGACGCACAGCTTGCATTGCAGCAATACCTTTGGAGCCGGGCGGCTCGCAATGTTCTTCCGCACATCACGGCTGTGCAGGGCCGAGAACGGGCCTGCGAGCACCGCGGCCGAGCCGCCCGGCTAGGGCGTGGTTGCCCCCTCGAAGATCAGGTACCGGTGGTTATGGTTGTCGGCCACCAGAAGCCTGTTCCCGATGGCATAAACGCCGGTCGGGTGGTCGAACCCGCGGGCCGTGGCCGACAGCGCGCCGCCGTTGGGCAGTGCCGAAACCAGGTCGGGCTGGCCGAGCACGGCGTCGGCGGGTTGGCCGTTGGTCGTCGGCATGGCGTTCCACAGCAACACGCGGTTGTTGTACGTGTCGGCAACGAAGAGTTGCGTGCCGTTGCCGTGGACGGACTGAGGGGCGTCGAGGCCGCTCGCCGCCGCGCTTGCGGCGTCGGAGCCGAAGTCGACTTGCCCGAGGACGAGGTCGGCCGGAGTGAAGCTAGCGGTCGGGAAGCCGGTCCAGATGAGCACGCGGTTGTTGCCGGCGTCGGCCACCACGAGGAGCTGACCGTTGGTCCACACTCCCGTGGGGTAGTACAGGGTGCGGGCGGTGGGCGCGGCGCCGCCTAAGCCCGACTGGGCGTCGCCGTTCAGGGCACAGGTGGCGAACGAGGCCTGGCCGAGCACGACGTCCGGCGGCGTCATGCCGTCGAGGGGGATGGTGTTCCAGATCAGGACGCGGTTGTTGGTCGAATCGGCCACCATGAGCTTGCCGCCATGCGCGTACATGCCCTCCGGCTCGTCGAGCGAGGTGGCCGAGCAGCCCGGACCGCCCGACGTGAGGTCCGGCTGCCCGATCGCGTAGTCGGCCAGCGCGTAAGTGGTGGTTGGGGCGGTGTCGTAGGCCAGGATCCGGTTGAAACCGAAGTCGCTCAGGAACACGCGCGTGCCGTCGGTGGCCAGTGACTGGGGCCCACCCAGCCGGCGGGCCGATGCCGGTCCGGGGGCGAAGTCGTCGAAGCCGTCGCGGCCGAGCACGAAGTCGGCAGCCGCGTCGTTGGCCGTGGGCACGCCGAGGTAGCCCATCACGCGGCCTGCGCCGTAGTCGGGCAGGTACAACACGCCGTTCAAGAGTAGCGGGCGGCCGTAGGTACTGGTGAACGAGCGCGTCATGTCTGTCTCGGAGGTGGACGTGAAGTCGGGCTGGCCGATCACCACGGATGCCGGCTGGTTGGTGGCGAGATCGATGTAAGGCGGCTTCGCCACCGGGGGCGGCGAGCAGGCGGCCAGGAAGATGGCAAGCGCGGAAGCGAAAGGCGAGAAGCTGCGGAAACGGAACATGGTGCCTCCAAGGAGCGGTCCGTTGGCGAGGCGCACGCAGCACGAGTGGGCCGGATTCGGGTGAAACGAGGCCGGCCATGTAAGAGCCTGTGTTGCGCCAAGCATGACGACAACGCGGGCGCTGGAGCGGTGACCGTCGGCACAACCCATGCCCAAGGGGCTCGCGCCCGAGGCAAGCGGTTGCGATGGCCCAGCCGTTCGGGCGCCCACAAGCCGCCGCAAAGTGGCCGGCGGGCGGTTACCAGGCGGCCGCCAGCAGCTCCAAGCTCCTGAGGCGCGCCTCGTGCGAATGGACCATGGTCGAGATCATGAGCTCGTTCGCGCCGGCCTGCCCCTGCAGTTCCGCCAAGCGCGCCGCCACGGTGGCGGGCGAACCCAGCACGTGCTTGCGGCGATTCTCCATGATGAACGCGCGCTCTTGAGCGTCGTAGTCGTAGGCGGCCGCCTCCTCGGGCGTCGGCACCGGCGCGAACTCGTTGCGCCGCATGCGGAGCCACGCGAGGTCGAGCGAGCCGGCGAGGAACTCTGCCTCCTCGTCGCTGGGCGCGCAGATGACGGACAGGGCGAGGATGGCGTGCGGGGTGGGGAAGGCGTCCGAGGGAACGAACGCTTCGCGGTACGCCGTGATGGCCGAGGCGGCGGGCGCTTCGCTGAAGTGCCCGGCGAAGGCGTAACCGAGGCCGAGGCTCCCCGCGAAGGCGGCGCTGGCGCCGCTGGAGCCCAGCAGCCAGACCGGCGGCAGGGCGACGTCGGCCGGTGACGCCCTCACGCCGTGGAAGGCGTGGCCTGGCGGGAAGCCGCCTCTCGAGAGCGAGAAGAGCTCGTGGAGCTGCGCCGGGAACTGCTGGGCGTCGAAGGGGCGCATGGCGGCCATGGCGGCGCGGTCGGATCCGGGTGCCCTTCCGATGCCCAGGTCTATGCGCCCGGGGTGCAGGGCCTCGAGGGTCTGGAACGCCTCGGCTATGCGCAACGGCGCGTGGTTCGGGAGCATGATGCCGCCGGAACCGACGCGGATGGTGCTCGTGGCGGCGGCCGTGTTGGCGATGAGCACCTCGGGCGCCGAGCTGGCGATGCTGCGCATGCCGTGGTGCTCGGCGTACCACACGCGCTCGTAGCCAAGTTCCTCGGCCCGCTGGGCAAGGCGCACGGAGTTGGCGAGGGTCTTGCTCGAGCTGACGCCGGTGCCCAAGTGCGCGAGGTCGAGGATCGAGAGGGGAACGCGCGCGTCGGCGGGCATGGGGCGCACGCTACCAACGCGCGGCGCAGTCGCGCGTAGTTGGGGTGGCGCAAGAGAACCGTCCCGCGCTCTTTGCAGGGCGCGGGACGGTAGGTGCCTGGAGGGGTACGCGGCCTAGCCGGCCTTACCCGTGTTGGTCCTCGTCGTCGGAGCCGAAGTCGGCCTCCGTGGCGTGGTCGTAGGCGTCCTCGGCTTCGTCCTGAGCCGTTGCCTCGGACGCAGCTCCCGTTTCGGCCTCGTCGCGGGCGGCGTCGCTGCCCGCCTGGGCTTCGGCGTCGGCCGTGGCCTCGGCTTCCGCCGCGCTAGGACGCTTGCCCTGCCGGAAGGCAGCGGTAAGCATGGCGGCGGCCTCGGTGGCGTCGATGGCGTTCTCGGGATCGACGTGTTCCTCGGGCTCGGCCTTGGCGACCGGGGCGGGCGCGGGCTTGGCGGCCGGGGCAGGCGCGGGTTCGGCGACTGGTGCGGCAGCGGACTCGGCGACGGGCGCGGGCTCGTCGGCCTTCTCCGTGGTCTCCGCGTCGGCGACCGCCTCCTTGGCTTCCCCGCCTTCGGCTTCGGCTTCGGCGTCGGCCTTCGTGTCTCCGAGGCCGAACTGGGCGAAGAGGTCGGCGTACACGTCACCGAGCTTGGTGGTCGTCTTGCTGCCGGCGGCGTCGGCCACGTAGCTGTAGTCGTAGTCGATGTCGCGGCTGCGGCGGCCACGGCGGCCGCGGCTGGCTCCGGCGCCGGCCGGTTGCGCGTAGGCGCCACGGCTGGGGCCGCCGGCGGGCTGGTTGCCGCCGAACTCCGCCGCGTTCTCGGGCGTGAAGGGCAGCATGCGCTTGCGCGAGAGGCTGGCGCGCTGCTCTACCGGGTCGATGTTGAGGATGACCGCGGTGATCTCGTCGCCCTTCTTGAAGTGCTCGTTGATGTTCTCGATGTGATCGTGCGAGAGCTCGGAGATGTGCACCAGGCCCTCGATGCCCTCTTCGATCTCCATGAACACGCCGAAGTCGGTGATGCCCGTGATGGGGCCGGTGATCTCGGTGCCGGGCGGGTAACGGTCGGGCAGGCTGCTCCAAGGATCGGGCTGCGTCTGGCGGAGGCCAAGCGATATCCGCTGCTGCTGGATATCGATCTTGAGGATCATCGCCTCCACCTCCTCACCCTCGGTAAGGGCTTCCTTGGGGTGACGGATGCGCTTGGTCCAGCTCATCTCGCTGACGTGGATGAGGCCCTCGAGGCCGGGCTCGATCTCGACGAAGGCGCCGAACGGCGTGAGGTTCGTGACGGTGCCCGTGATGCGCTGGCCGATACTGTAGTGCGCCAGCACGTTGTCCCACGGGTTGGCCACGAGCTTCTTCATGGAGAGGTTGATGCGCTCGCGCTCGAGGTCCATGTCGAGGACCTCGACCTTGACCATGTCGCCCAGCTTGACCACGTCACGCGGGTGGCTGAAGCGGCCGTGGGTGAGCTCGGAGCGGTGAACGAGGCCGTCGACGCCGCCAAGGTTGACGAAGACGCCGAAGTCGGTGATCTCGACGACCTCGCCTTCGAGGCGGGCGCCGGGCTCGAGCTTCTTGAGCGTGTCTTCCTTGAGGTGCGAGATCTCGTCTTCGAGGATGGCGCGGCGGGAGATTATCACGCGGTTGCGGCGCCGGTTGAGCTCGATTATCTTGACCTTCATGCGGCGCCCGACGTAGGGCGCGAGGTCGTTCACGCGGCGGATGTCTACCTGGCTGGCCGGCAGGAAGGCGCGGACGCCGAGGCTGGCCACGAGGCCGCCGCGGACCTTCTCCACGATCTCGACCTCGACGGGTTTGCCGTTGTCGTGGATGTCTTGGAGGAGGTTCCAGGCGCGCTCCTGGTCGGCGCGCTTCTTCGACAGTGTGATGGTGCTGTTCGGGATGTCGGAACGCACGACGTACACCTGGATGTCGTCGCCGGCCTTGAAGTACTTGGCCGCTTCCTCGAGGTTCGACTCGTGCTCGAAGAGCTGGTTGTAAGGCAGCATGCCCTCGATCTTGGCGCCGACGTCCACGACGATGCCTTCTTGCGCGAGCATGATGACCTGGCCGGTCGTGATCATGCCGCGGTGGACGGGCTTGCGGGCCAGCATCTCGTCGCTGGCCGCCAGCACGTCTTCCATGCTCATCTCGTTGTCGGCGGCGCTTGGAGCTGCCGACGCCTCGCTGGGCGCGCTGTCTGCTGCCGGCGCCGTGGCTGCCGCGTCGGCCTCGCCGACGGTGGCCGCGGCTGCGCTGCTTGCCTCTGGAGCAGGCGCTTCTTCGCTGCTCGCGTCCACGGTGGGCGCTACGCATTCGCTGGTCGCGTCCGCGGCGGGTGGCACATCTGCGCTGCTAGCGTCCGCGGCGGGCGCCGCGTCATCGCTACCAGGCTCGTGGCCGGCGGCCGTTGCCGCGACCTCGGTAGGGGAGTTGGTATCAGCCGTTTCGGAGGAAGCCGGGGTGAAGGAGGTGGTGTCTTCGTTGTCAACCGGCGTGCCTACACCCTGTTCGGCATCGGCGGCTGCGGCTTGGTTCGGGCGTTCTTCCGGGGCTGGGACGGTGCCTGGGGCAGGGTTACCCGCGGCGGGGTTTACTTTCTCATCCATGTAAGGGGTTTCCTCCTGAAGTGGTGTCTATGCGACAAGGGTTCATTAGACCACGTCAGGGGCCAGAAATGCAAGGACGCCGCGCACGGTTTGTAGCACCAGTCGACATTTTCCGAGCGCCGCTAGGGTGCTGGAACGGCCGCCGGGCCCGAGTTCAGAGCGATGCACAAAGGGTGAACCCCGCGTGGGAGGCGCGGGGTTCAGATCGGAAGAGGATGGGAGGAGGTAATGGGAGGCTTACCTCGGTTCCACGCCTCTACCCTACGAGCCACGCCTTACAGAATTCTTACTTTGCGTCTTGCGGCGGCAGCCGCGCCCGTTGGCAAGCAGTTTCTTGGGGCAGAGGCACCACCAATGAACGCCCACATGATTCCCACCAAATGGGTGAACCCCGCGTGGGAGGCGCGGGGTTCGTTTCGGAAGAGGGTGGGAAGAGGTATTGGGAGAGTTACCTCAAGTCCACGGCTCCAGCCTACGGGCGCCCTATTACGAGATTCTTACAAGGCGCTCCAGGGCCTTCACGAACCCGAAACTAATTCTTAGGGCAAACGCCCGACCGTGACGCATGCACCTGCAACGCCGGCAACGTGGCGCAAATGAAGCACCCGGTACAGAAGCCGCTCCCAACGGCACTCCGGGTGCTTGTTTCTCAACCCAAGCTCTTTCCGATCAAGGGCGATCTTAGCATGGCCCGCGGTCGTGTGAGAGCGGCGGTTCATAGGTTGATGCCGTGCGCTTCTAAGCCCAGCTAGCCGCCGTCATTTCCGTTGGTGCGGAGATCGTCGAGCTGTTGATCCACCCGGTACGCCCACTCGTTGCCCGAGGAGGGGAGGAAGATGCCCGTCTCGCCCATGATGCGGCCGGCTCGCAGCTCGCTCACGTCCCAAAGCACGTC
>JACDJC010002009.1_pt1 | contig 16791 bp, 13 predicted proteins | sample 7454191 | NCBI WGS metagenome assembly JACDJC01 (sample SAMN14253291, study PRJNA609438) | sludge metagenome | isolation source: sludge after 25d culture with pyrite and EDTA | collected 2018-12-20 | reverse complement strand
CCGCGACCCCGTCGGGGTCGTACAATTACACCGGGAATCCCTGTTCTGCAAAAATGCGACACCTCCGGCGTCGGGTGGAATTTAAGATAAAAGAAGAAAATGGTCTGAACTTTGATTAAGATGATTAAATGATGAAGATGATTAAGAAACCGGAAATCTGAGTTTTCAATTAATCAGGCGAATCATAGTTCAGACAAAAAGTAAGAAGTTAGAAGTAGGAAGTAAGAAGGTTAAGAGAAAAGAGTGTATGAGTTAAGAGTTGGGGCGTCCCAAATTGGGCGCCCTTTTCATATGCGGGAAGTGGATAAGAAAAAAGAGTAAGAATGCTCTGTTTCCCACTTAGCAAAGGGGGACTAAGGGGGTTGTTTTTACGCGGCATGCAAGATTGCATCCTCACTTCTGCCAGTAACCAAACTCCGGCGCGTAGCAGGTGCCGTCTAAATCATGGACTTTTTCCAGCATATGATCGCGGGCGTCGGCTATGGCCTGATTATAGACGGAGGGGCCGATCTCCTTTATACAAAAATCTAGAAAAAGCGATGCCTTCAAATCCCCTATTTCCTGATCCATATTTTCTTCAAAATATCTTTTTATGGATTCGATTAATCGTTTTTCCGCCTCAGGTGACAGTTTGATTCCCATGCGATTTCCTTCGTTTTTTTCCGTATCAACCAATTAATCTTGTTAAACTAAATAGCAGCCGTTTCCATCCCGGCTGACTTTAATATATAAGAAACTATAAAATTCCGCCCTAATAATTTTAATATTTTTTTGGAAATTTATCTGTGAGTGTTTCTGTTAACAGACTTATAGAATCAAAATTTCCCGATATTTTCTCATCCCGGTAATCTTCTTCATTTTAATATGGTTTGTATTCTAAAAGCTTCATCCCTCCTCCCCAAATGACCGGATTCGTTTTTATGCAAGGACGCCTATTCCATGCAATCGGTTTATTTTGCTTTAGGAAGAACGCTCATGTGTATTATCAATCACAGCCGAAGCCCTCCTGACCCTCTTGTGAACTTACTTAAAATAATTAACTCATTTTATATTTGGGGGGATTTAATCATGGGAACAAATAAATTTAGATTTGTGAAATATTTTTCCGTCACCGCCACATTTTTTCTGATGCTGATGTTCGCGGCAAGCTGTAATCAGGGGGATGAACCCACTTCCGCGCTAAACAATGCTCCGAATAACAATGACATGCAGGCGCTGGCGAAAAACAACGTGATTCACCATGTGTCTCTAGGCGGCGCGGATATTTGTGAGGCGCTGGGTCTGCCCACCGGCTGCGACGCGAATTTTTCACTGGTGGCAAATATGAAGGCTGACGGAAGCGTATCGGGGCAATGGCAGGATACCTTCGCGGGGGGAAAAGAGGGCATTCATGTTGCTATTGATTGTATGAATATTTATGGCAACACGGCAATCGTTGGTGGTGTGATTACGCACGGTACCGTCGGCGGTGTTGATGTAAGCGGCCTTTATGCGATGACCGCGGTGGTGGATAACGGCACATCGGCTAACGACCCGGCGGATCAGCTCAGTTTTTCGATATTCCCTGCCGGTGATGTTTTTGGAACCGAAGATTGTAATGATTTAACGATTTCAGACTTCCCGCTCTTTGATCTTGCGCATGGCCAGGTAAAAGTAAAGTAGGGATATATAAAACGGGGGGATTACACTTGATTGAATATAATAATTTGGTGTAATTGACACCGGACAGGCTTGAAAACCTGTCCGGTTTTTTTATGAAGTTCCGGGCCATCCCGGCCCGATTATTTCTTTAGCACTTTAAAGGCATGGGTCCAGCGATTCTCACGAAAACCGGGGATACACCAGAGAATACAGAGCGGTTCGATGGCGCGCGCCGCTTCAGCCATTCCCAGATCTTCAACTTCCCAGCCAAATTGGTCTACTATTTTCTTCACATCGGCTCTGGCGGTTTCGCTGTTCCCGCAAATAAACATGGTGGGTCTGGATTCATAATCGGGATTCACCATCAAATGAGCGCCCACGCTGTTAAAGACTTTAACAAAATTAGCATCGGGAACCGCCTTCTGAAGCCGTTCCATCAGTGATTCATCCGCTTTGGTAAAAAAACTGATGACACCGTTTACGGGTTCGGTATCCGCTATGGGATTGGTGGTGTCTAAAACCGTTTTTCCCGCAAAATTCCCGGTTCCCGCCAGTTTTATGGCTTGTTCGGCGGCTGTTCCTTTGGTCGCGAGAACCAAAGCGTCACCAAACGCGGCGGTTTCGGCAAAATCCCCGACACGTAATTTCGCGCTGATCTCCGTTTTCCAGGCTTCCAGCTTTTTGGGTTGACGCGAACCGGCCATCACCTCATATCCGTGATGGATAAATCCGGTAGTCAGGGCTTTGCCCACTACGCCTGATCCAATGATACCTATCTTCATAATTCTTCACCTCATTATGATTGATTCAAAGACACATTATCCCGGTTTAAGATCGCGACGACTCAATTTTGTCGGTAAGCGAGCGCGGTCCATATTATAGATTTATAAGCAATTTCACATGGTCTATTATTCCATATCGTTTATATTCTTCATGATACTACCTGGATTTAGCGTTGCGAACTCTCCCCAATTGTTGAAAAGGACTGCCGCATTGTCTCGAAGAGGTGCCCGGTTGTCGGGGGAGGGGGATCGGATTTGATGAAGAAAATTGAGTATGGCAGGATTTAAACTAGCTTTTTGAGGAGATGATTAAATTAGGATCGGAGTGTGGAAAATAATTTCTGAGTTTTTCATAGGTTAACAATTCTTGTCTGAACTCTGATTTTTGTGATTAAATGATTTTATGATTTGAAAACATAGTCCACTTTTTTAATCACAATGACTTGATAGCTATGATTCTACCGACTTTTGCCGAAGTTCATGATTAATAATATTCTTTGATATATTCATAGGCTCTTGAAAACAAGTCTTCCGCTTTATGAAGTTGGTATTTTAGCAATGTTTGACGCAGCGATTTCTGAACTTCACGCTCGCCGGTTATTGTGTTTTGCCATCCGTCAAAACGAACAATCTTAACAATTTCATCAATATCATTTACGATACGTTCCACAATAGCAGGCGTTTTGGCGGTCTTCATTTCAAGGAAAAGTTCCGTCAACGCCGATTTTGCGGATTTTTGTTCTTCAAACGTTACTATTTCACGTTCAGCCTGTAATGTTTCTTTGGCTATTTCACAAAGTTTTTTAATAAACTCAATGCTGGTTATCAACCCTTGTTCGGCCTTTAATCTTAATTCTTCCAGTCGCGCGCTCAAGGCTTTAAACTTTGGATTATCCGCGTGTTTGCCTATACGGGTGATTAAAATTTTCAATACTTTCGCCGCTTGATTCTTGTCTTTTCGATGCATCAAATCATCAATCACTTCCGCGTCTAAAATCATTTCTTCCATTTCCTGATTGATGCCGCTAACATGAACATGCTCATGAATGAGTTTTGTTGTTTGAGCGCCCAGGGCATGCCATAACAATCGACCGGTATCATCAGAAGTTGGTTTTACGGAGGCGTAAACCTGTGAAAGCCATTTATAATCTTTTCGATATTTATTTAAAATTTCATCCGGTGACAGCGCTTCCCATATTTTAGTCAGACCGCTAAAATCCCGGGCAAAATTATCCCGTTTTTCATTGGTGTTAATACAATCCTGCGCGGCCTGCAACCCTTCAAATCCCTCCATATTCCGATCAACGCCGGGAAAATGAGCCAGACATTTTTGGATTTGTCGCGGTAATTTATCACGTAGTTCCTGAAGATTTGTAATGACTTGCTTTACAGTCGCTTCATCAAATGCCAATGCTTTGGCGGTATCATCAAAAACACCAAAATAATCCACAATCCTGCCAAATGTTTTATTTGGAAAAAGACGATTGGTCCGGCAGATTGCCTGTAGAAGTGTATGATCTTTGAGCGACTTATCCAGATACATGGTTTGTAAAACCGGCGCGTCAAAACCGGTTAGAAGTTTGGCGGTGACAATGAGAAATTTAAGATTGGATCGCGGATCATTAAATTCTTCGACCACTTTTTCCTGCTGATCTTTATCCAGTCCCCATTTTTGTTTGAATTCCAAATCGTCGTTTGCCGCCGTGCTTATCACTACCTTACTTGATTCAGCCGGAAACAATTTATCAAGTTCTTCTTTGTACTGAATACAGGCATGACGATCCGGTGTTACGATCATCGCTTTAAAACCCGCCGACTCAACGTGTAATTTGAAATGTTCAAATATATCGGCGACAATGGATTTTACCCGTTCAGGCGATTTTAAAAACACCGCCATTTTTGCCGCTTTTTGGCTTAACTTAGCGCGGTCATCTTCGGATAAATCATTCGTCAATTCCTTGAAAGCGATATCCAGTTCATCTTTATCGATGTGGTAGTCCGGTAATCTTGGCTCAAAGTGCAAAGGCAGCGTTGCCTGGTCACGGATGCTTTCCTGAAAAGTATAACGGCTGAGATAGCCGCTTTCATCTTCAAACGCGCCAAAAGCCCAGAACGTATTTTTATCGGCTTTGTTAATGGGGGTTCCGGTCAATCCAAATAAAAAGGCATTGGGCAGAGCAGCCCGCATTCGCTGTCCCAAATTGCCTTCCTGGGTGCGGTGGGCTTCATCAACCAGCACGATGATGTTTTCACGTTTATTCATATCCGTATAAGCATCACGGAATTTATGAATCATGGTAATAATAATTTTGCGGCTGTCTTTTTCCAGCAGATCATGAAGCTCTTTGATGTTATCCGTGGTGATCATGTTGGATACTTCGGCAGAATTAAAGGTAGCGGTGATCTGCGTATCCAGATCGATACGATCCACAACAATTAAAACCGTTGGATTGCCCAATTCCTGCTGTCGGCGCAATTTCTGAGCGGCGAAAAGCATCAAAAGCGATTTTCCGGAACCCTGAAAATGCCAGATCAATCCTTTTTTTATCTTCCCTTCGATCACCCGGTTTACAATAGCGTTTGCGCCCTCATACTGCTGATAACGGCAAATCACTTTTATTTTCTTCTTCGCGCCGCTTGTGGCGTAGATGGAATAATACTGTAAAATATCGAGAAGCGTGGCAGGTTTTAACAGGTGCGTCAATTGTTTTGCTACATTCTGCAAACCGGCAAACTGAATCAATTCATCCTTATCTTCTTCAACACGCCAGGGCGACCATAATTCCAAAGGCGCTCGAACCGCGCCGATATATAATTCTTTACCTTCAGAAGCGAATGAGAGAATATTGGGCACGAATAGCTGTGCAATGGAATTCTCATAGATATTGTGAATTTCATGAGCGCCATCCACCCAACTTACCGCGGGACGCACCGGTGTTTTCAACTCGGCAACCACCACCGGGATACCATTAATAAACATGACAATATCTGGAATTTTGGTTTCACGGGCGTGGACTTTGAGTTGATTGGTTAGGAGATAACTGTTGTTTGTGGTATTTTCAAAATCAATAAGTTTAACATTCACATGTTCGCCTTTGGGACCGAAGGGCATGGTAATTTCATTGCGCAGCCATTTGGCAAATTCTTCATTGGCGCGCACCAGGCCGACGTTGGAAACGGTAATTAAAATAGCGCGCAGTTTATGAATCACTTCATCGGCAAAATCAGGATGGCGGCTAATATCGGGATTCAGACGGCAAAGTGATTCCTTTAATTCGTTTTCCAATAAAACGCTTGTGGTTTCACGATTCAGAAGTTCACTCTGGATGTATTTCCAGGGGAATACTCCAAATTTTTCTGACGGTTGCCGAACCACATTGCCGGATTCAATTTTATTAAGATTAATACCGGTAAGCCGTTCGATGAAAAAGTTTTCAACGCTATTCATTTCGTTGAAGGTCATTTTTTGCCCTTTTTCTTTTGCGCTTCTTTCAGCAGCCTTTTCTCATCACCTTCGAGTTTGCGCTGAATTTTCCGAACATCTTCGGCGGGTGGCAGGTCTTCTGGTTTTACGCCCCGTTCAATCAGCATCTTTCGCACGGCCAGATTGTTATCAACATGCTCGCCGGAAATGGCGTTTTCGCCGGATAAATTCTTTTCGATTACGTTGTGGCTGGTGATTTCTGTGGCGAAATCCTTGGCTTTGATGGTAAGTGTGGGCAGGAAATCAGCCAGCGGACGGCCGCCTGGAACAGTCAGTTTCTTTTTCATCTCGTGGGTGGCGTATCCGCCGAATAGCGCCTGGTCGCCTTTGGATCGGATAATGGCGAAGCCCTTGTCGTCCACGCCGCGTTCATAAATAATGCCCGATAATTTCTTCTCTGATCTGGAAAGTTTATCGCGTGCAGAAACCCGGTCAACTTCAAGAAGCCTTTGTTCGATGATTTCTTGCTTGCGGGTTTGCACCGCAAAGTAGGTTTGGGCAAAAGCGATTTCACTTTTGGATGGATCGCCGTTTTGCGCGATCAGGTAACAGGCATAGCGAGTGAGGGCGAGATCATTGACGGGTCTCTTGCCACCTTTGCCTATTTCGATCAATTTGTTGACTTCAACAAAATGATCCGTCGTTGATACGGCGGTGTTTTCACAGGCAGCCATGGCTTTTTGAATAACTTTTAGAAAATTACGCCATTCGGTATAACCTAAAACGATTTGAAGTTCGCGGGCGCTCCAGCATTCTAATTCATTATACACATAACATGCTTCTTCAAATCTTTGGAAGAGTTCGGCAATTTGTTCTTGTTTCATATTAGTCTCCCAAAATCTCATCCAATAAATTTTGTTTTAGATATTTTAGAGCATCAGATTGCTTTCTTATTTCATTTGCTATGGCGATGCAATAATCAAGAATTAAAACAATTTGTCTTTGAATTTCCAGCGATGGCAAAGAGCAAGTGAAGTCATCCAGATCTTTCCAGTTTATGTAAGGATTAGTTGAGCCCTTTGAAGCAGAAATAGAATATTGCGTAAATTTTTCTGAAAGCATTAGATATTTAAGAAAATCCTGCAATATTATATTTTCATTTGCTCTAACAACATAAGTTGTATTTGCACAAACACCGCGGAAATGTGGAACTGAAACTTTTCGTAAATATGTTCTTCTTGAGCCATAAAGTATATCGCCGGGCTCAAACAAGATATGAAACGCAGGTCCCAAAAAATCTCTATTAACAATACCCCAATTTCTTATTTTAAAGTCATTGGATTCTAAATGCTCACCAGCGACAATCTTTTCTATTCCATCATTAACAGGATCGATTCTTTTTTTTCTTTGAATGGCAAAATCTTTCCACGTTACTTTTCTAAGTGAAACATTCTCTAGGATGATACCAAATTTGGGATTATCATTAACTATATCATCGGTTAATTTTTTAACTAAATTGCGCAGATTCTTTTCCTGCGCTTCGGTTTGTTCAATGGCTGCATCAATGGACTGAAACAGGGCGGCAATGCGTTTTTGTTCTTCCAACGGGGGAAGGGGGATTTGTTGATTAAGCACAATTTTGTTGGTAACTGCGGGATAGGCTGTTCCTTTTTGCAATGCTACTATTCGCTGGACAAATTTTGAAACAATAACGCTATAGAAGAGAAACTCGGGAATAATTCTACTATTTACCCGTAATACAGTAAATCCGGTTGATGCTATACCATTAGGAATTTCTTTTTCGAGAAATGCAATACGTTCAAGATTAACTCTAACTGTTGAAAACAGAATATCGCTTTTTTTTATAATTTGCCTTGCTCTTGATGAAGCGTTTTGCCAATCCAATGGTTGAATTACTGAAACTCTTTTTAATTCTGAATCAATCGAACCTATATCAATGTAATTAAAAATACCTGATTGTTTTTTAATATCAACCTTCTGTACTTTTTCACAAACATCTCGGACTTTCACACTTTCCCATGTTTCAAGGTTTAGATTCATGCTTCAATCCCGAGATCATTTAATTGTACAATAAGTTTTTCAATTGAGTCATTGATTTTTTCCTGTCCGGTTTTTATTTCCCTAATCAGGTCAGCCGTATTATGTTTACTGGTATTATTTTCCTGTTTCACATAGAGTTGCAGGCTCAAATTCCCTTTGTTTTTTAGTACATCTATAGTACTCATTACCTTGGCAAAACCGGCTACATCCTTAAAATTCCAATACGCGTCCGCCATTTTATTAATATGTTTTTCTTCCAGCCAGGCGTCGCTGCGTTCCAGGCGCACTTCATTGACACCATTAATAAATATGATTTTTCCTTTGCGGTTTTCCGGTTTGTTCATACAGCAGACCAAAAGACAACTTTCCATGCTGCTGTTGTAAAACAGATTCTTACCCAGACCAATCACCGCGTCCACAATATCTTCTTCAATCATCTTTTGACGCATCTTTGCTTCCGCATCGCGAAAGAGAATGCCATGCGGCCAGAGGGTCACGCTTCTGCCCGTTTCCGGTTTTAAACTTTTGATAATATGCTGCTGGAAGGCGTAGTCGGCGTTGCCTTGCGGCGGCGTACCCCAGATATTACGACCAAAGGGATCGTTCATAAACTTTGTCCGGTTCCAGCGTTTGACGCTGTAGGGCGGATTTGCCATGATTACATCAAACTTTTTTAGTTCATCATCTTCCAGTATTTGCGGGCTGTCCAGCGTGTCACCCTGCACAATCAGGAACTCATCAATGTTGTGCATAAACATATTCATACGGGCGATGGCCGAAGTGATCAGATTCAGTTCCTGGCCATATAACTTCAGGTTTCGGTATTCCTTGCCCTGGTCTTTTAGATGCACCACGCTGTTTAGCAAAATACCCCCGCTCCCACAGGTAGGATCGTACACGCTTTCCCCGGATTTGGGGTCGGTGATTTGAGTCATTAATTTTACGACAGTGCGGTTGGTATAAAATTCGGCGGCGGTATGTCCGCTGTCGTCGGCAAATTTTTTAATCAGGTATTCGTAGCCGATGCCCATTAAATCGTGGGGCACGTTTTTTACGGTTAAATCCATTCCGGAAAAATGCTCAATCAGGTCGAGTAATTTTTCATCACTCAGGCGGCGTTTATTGGTCCATTGGGCATCGCCAAAAACATCATGCAAAAGTTCAAAGTTCGCGTTTTCAATGTCGCGCAGAGCTTTTTGCAGCTTTTTTCCAACATCAACCGTTACTTTGCGAATGTCATTCCAGTGACATCCTTCAGGGATTTGAAACCGATGATTTTCACGGAATTGGGCGTAATCCAAATCGTTACCGGAGAGTTCGAGCGCTTCCCGGTATTCTTCGTCCCATAGATCGGAAATACGTTTAAAGAATAAGAGCGGAAAGATGTATTGTTTAAAGTCGGCGGCATCGATCAATCCGCGCAGAATATTAGCGGCGCCCCAGAGGTAGTCTTCGAGTTGTTTGGTGGTCATTCGGGTCTCTTTTCCTTTTCAGCTTTCGGATGAATGCCGTTTGATTTACGGAAATCAATTTAACCAATTTTTAAAAACAGCGTAAGAGAAATTTTAGTTTTAAGCCGCGTGATGGATTTTGGGGTAGAACGGGAAAGCTCAGCCGCCATGGGTAAGAGTGCACAAAACGCTACTAGCAAATTGGATTTTTAACAATGCACCAAAATTCTGGATTTCAGCTTCCACCCACGGGTCGGGTGTAGTAAAAGTTATGTGACGCCACATTTTGAATTAACACATCATAGGCGATTTAAGAGCTTTTATTGAACTTATGAAATCAATTTTGTTTGAGAAAATAAACAATTCATCTCCGATCCTATTTGATGCTGACTGTGAAAGTTTATGGCCAACTTTACGTCTTTCAGCATATAAGTTTAAAATGAAATCATGATTGTCATATGTAACTATCCATTTATTTATTAACTTATTAACTTTTTTAGAAAGGCGTTTATGATCTTCTTTGGAATAAAAATTCATATAGAGATCCGCTCCTTTTTGGAAATAGGGAGGATCTAGATAAATAAATATTTCTTCTTTTCTCTTGTCAATTTTTTCAATAAAACGAATACCATCAATATTAGAAACAGAAATACGGCTCTTGACACTCTCAATTTTTTTTATCCTATCGATTAAGTCTGTTTTATTAAACCTTGCATCAATCTTGTATTTACCTTTCTGCTCCAATCCCCCAATTACACCTCCTTTTATTATTCCAGAAACATTCGTTCTGTTGAGAAAGAAGGTTGATTTTGCCAATTCAAAGTAGCTAATATTTTTTCCCTGCATCTGTAAAACTCTATATTTTTTCCAGTTTTCTATCGAAATCTCAACATCATCAATCCATCTACAAAACTCATCAGGTCTATCGATTATAGTTTTCCAAAAAGCAAAAATAGATTTATCAAAATCGTTTATATAAATTTGGTCAACATATCCCTCGAATAATAGCCTAAGTGCCAATCCAGCTCCACCAGCGTATGGTTCAGCATATTGAATCCCTATTAGTTGGTTTTCATAAAATAATTTGGAAAAAAACGGAAATATACAGTTTTTACCACCAGGGTAACGTAATGGAGAATAAAATGCACTCATATCAATTGTCCCTGCCATTAGTAACAGTTAAAATCGATCCAATAATAATTGACAATGCAATGGTTTGCTCCAAATTACTTGATGAAGTATAATTATGAGCACCTGTATGAAGTAGTTGAATTATGCTTTGGGATGTAATATTATGATTTGCTAAAGTGGTCTTCATATCCTGATTTAATAGATTTTTAGCTTCGTCGAAGTTGTTTTTCAGAAAATTATCGAATTTGGTGTTATTGTCCTTAGCAGCTTTCTCACACAGTAAACGTAATGACATCCTAATTAGGCTCGGAAATGTTTTTGATAAATGATTTTGAGCTTTGATATAAAAGTCATATAAATCTACTATGTCACGATATAAATTACTTATTTCTCCTATTGATAAATATAGCTTGCCACCGAACAAATGTGTTATTTTTTTCTGAGTCCGTTTTGTTTGCCGTTGAATTGTGTTTGCATTTTTAGATTTATTAAAATTTATATTTGATTGTTGGTAATTCTTCTGCTTATTTTGTTCAATTATTTGTTGTGACGATGGTTCTAACACTTCTACAACTTTTCCTCTGTTTTTTCTTGTGCTAATATCTTTTCGTTCTATTTTATTCAAAATATCTGAAAGAATTGAATATCCTTCTTTATCATTATGATTGCTATATAATTTACCATTTTTTATGGAAAATCCCATTGTTTTTAATATATCATCTTTGAATATTTCTTCCTTCACAAAGCGTTGATTTAGTTCGGGATTTGAACTAATAATACCTGTTTCCTCATCTAAAACAAGAAAAGAACTTTTTTCTTTACCCATAAATTTATGAAGGAAAATATCTCGTTCAAGTGGAAGCCAAGAGCCAGTATCGCTATGTTTTCTAAAAACATTATTAAGAGCGATTTTTCTTTTACAGACATTACATGGTATTTCTTCTGGAAAATCTGGAATTTTTAAATTTGTTCCATTATTCACCGTAACAAGTCCATGCTTGATTTTACCGAGAATAATTCTTCTGTTTCCATCATAGACAACAGGCTTACCATCGTGGTACACAACTGTTGGAAGTTCACTGAAATCATAATAATCTCCCATTTCTTTTGCCAGTTTGGGTAAGGTCCATTTTGATAACTTATCATCTAAGGCTCTATTAACAATATCTTGATCTACAGCGTTTTCATCAATTGGATCACGAGGATTTTCAGTCCATAGAATCAAATCTCTGATGTTGATGTATTTCACTTCCTGATCCATAAATCTACCTCTTATTTTTAATTACATAGAACTACACATAACGGTCTTCTTGTTAGGCGCGCCCCGGAATGAAGCAGGGTGCCATTGCATTAAGCGACGCTCACGCTCGGCGTGTGGCGGCGCCTACTTTAATTGGTTAGAGTTTTTTTATATATTTCTTTTCATACTCAGCTTTTAATTTAACTAATTTTTTTATCGCCTTATATAAATGTGTCTTAATTCCCCGAGGCAATTCATAAACGTTACCGGATGTATATAACAGTTTTTCGACAATCTCAAGGCACAATTTTGAAATTATCATTAATCCATATTTATCAATTGAATATGATTTGGGAATAAAATGTTCATACTCATTTCTTAGATTTTCATGTGATTTTTCTAAGTAAACCATCTCATCGTTTGAAACTTCAACCTTTTTGCTATGAACATATCTTAACATAAAACAGTCTGTTTGTATCATTGCAAGTAAATCATAAAAACCTATTAAAAAGTTGTCAGTTTTATAATAACTATCAAAATCGATTTTTTCATTTTCAATTTCTATCTCAGGACAAGTTACAGGTTCAGAATAACGCCAAGCACGCTTACAGCCTGGGACACTTTCTTTCTCAATTTTATAATGAGGTTGATTTCCAATTTTATAATAAGCTTCTCTTTTTGAGGATTTGGGTCTCCCCGTAATTGCAATATTCGTACTGCCTTTTAAAGCTTCAACCATTGCACGAACTAATGTTAAATAAGATTCTTTAGCAATTCTTGCAAAGCTTGGTCTATATTTTCCAAGCTCAAAACTTATATGGTAAAGATTATTCCTCAGCAGGCTTAAATTTGTTAAGTGTTCAAAATGTACTGTCATAAAAAAACTCTAACTTTAATACTCAGCGCGCACCAGGATTTAGCGTTAGCTACAGTATTGGGTTAGCTTATATGTTAATATTTCTTTACTTGCGTACTTTTACATTTCGGACATTGAACAGGGACAGATTGTAGGTTTTTATCTTTTACTTCTCCAGGTTCAAAAACTTCTTTCACAAAAACAAAACTACATCTTTGACATCTGAATCGTTTTTCTCTCATTTTATAAACCTTAATATGTTAATGCTTGTGTGAATTTTAGCCATAAATATTCTGCAACTTTTTCTGGCGTATTGATTTTTTCATTATTAATAGCTCCAAAAGCAAAACCCATCATTGGTTTATAAGAAATATCAAAACCATCATGTTCTATATAAATACATTCATTATAAGATATTCGATTTCCAAAGGTTTTTCCCTCAGAATAAAATATTTGTTTTGTTCCATGCTCATCACCAAACCAGATTTTACATTGGGTTTTATATTCTCCACTTATATATATCTCAGTTTGAAATTCATTTGCAGATTTATTAAACGAAATTTCAATCTCTAGATTTTCTTTTTGTAGTTGACTTGATGCTTCTTCAAAATATTTTTGAGTTAAATCAAATGTTTCTTTTAAAAGATCATTAAGATCTTTTTGAGTAATATTTTTTTTAACCTTTATATTGGGAAAATTATGTGGCTTATTTTGATTAGTTTTAATGTAATCTGTAGATTCATAATCCCTAATCAGTTCATAAAGCGGTTCATCTCCAAAATTCTTAGCTAACTTTTTTGACCCTAGACTGATAAATTTAAAATTGATGTTCTTTTCGTTGGATAAATGATTATAAAAAAATTCAGAACAATAAATATGATTTGGTTCTACGATTGGTTCTATTCTTGCCGTTGAGGTTATTTGGTGACCAGTTACATTTTTGATTTCTTTATCTTCAAATAAAATACTTACTTTTTCTGTATGTAAACCAATTCTTACTTTTAGATTATCAAAAAAACCAAGTCTCTTCCAATTTGTATTTTTAAATTTATCACGAATATCTAAAGCAATGTTTGCCATATCACTAGTATCATAGGAACAAATAATAAATGCATCACCCCAAGTGTTGTGATAAAAATGATTATCTTGATTTAAGATTTTTTGAATAATCTCATCATTGATATGATTTACTTTTGAATAAAGATCATCGTCTTCAATTTTTGAATATCCGGCAATATCAGAAAACAATATTGAAACTATTTGTTTCTTTTCTCGCATTGTTTTTTCCTCGACTATTCTGTCACCTGCTTAATATAGGAAGCTTTGCATTTTACACAAAAAAATGCCCTCATTTTGAATTTTCCTATAAGCTCTTCCTTTGTAAATTTCAATTCTTTTGATTCACAATGTTTACACTTTTCCTGACAAGTGCGCTCGCTTTCATTCCTTAACATGTTATACGTCATTTAATTGTAATTTTTTGTTTCCATTCTTTCATCATATTTTTATTGATTTTGGCGATATTACAAAAGAATTCATTAACTGATAGTGGATTTCCATGTGGATCTTCATTAGCATTTCTTACCATACACATAGTGCAAAACTCTTTATCTGAGCAAGTCAAACATTTTGGGAAATCTTTTTTTCGTAAATTCCTTAAATAATTTACTTTATCTGAATTATCCCAAATTTCTCTTAGCGAAGTATTTTTTATATTTCCTACTGTATAATCCTGCCATCCAGCGCAGGGATGCACATTCCCATCTTCTGCAATACAAATAGAAGAATGACAAACACTACAAACATAATCATTTATAGATATATTCTTTTTTTTCTCAGCTTCAATCTCCATTTGCTTCATATATTCAATATCATTTTTAGCTATTTCTCTAATCACACCTGCTACTTCATCAATAGACAAACGATTATTTAGATTTTGAGTCGTGTGATTGTATCTTGCAAGAATTATATAATCATTCCCAACACGTATTTTATGCTTTGTGGCCCATTTAATAACATCAACATAACATTCTTTATTTTGCTTCAATATTGGACAACTTATTTTTAAAGGAATATCATTTTCAATTAGTTTAAGAATAGCATTTTTTGTTTTTTCAAAGCTTCCTTTAATTTGAGTTATTTCATCATGTATATTTGCGTCCATGGAATATAAAGAAACTTGAACACCTAAAAGAGGATTAGCTTTCATTTCTTCAATTATTTTTTCATTTAATAATGTTAAATTACTAAGCACATTTACAGAAAATTCATATTCTCTACATTTTGCTAAAAAATCGCAAAAATTTTCATGTAACAACGGTTCCCCACCACTCAATGTCAAATGTAATAATTTCATATCTTTACATTGCTTCAAAATATTATCGAATAGGTCGGGATCAATATTACTAATTTTATTTTCATGTGGAATGTAGCAATGTATGCATCTTTCGTTACACATACTCGTTATTTCAACATGTAAACTTGTAAGTTGTGGTTTATCATAAAAATATTCTCCCAGAATGTTTTGTGTACTTTTTTCAGAATTATCATTATTTGAGTATTCTATTTCGAAATTAGATTCTAATAATCCCTTATATGAAAATTTTTTATCTTTTTCATTACATTCCTCAGGTGTTTCTCCTGAAACAATAAACCCATCCTGTTCAAGTGCATTATAAAATTCTATGGCATCAATCTTTATTACCGGAAAGTCAATATCCGAATATTTCTTATTTATTTTTTCTGCAAGTTCGTTAATATTTTTTGCTTCTTTATCTAAGACAGAGAAAAAAACAGTACCACTTTCTGATAAAATCTTATCTCCGATATCATTACGATTATCATCTGATCTTTTATATCCAAAATTTCTGTTATCAGTTATATATCCGAAAGACTCATAATTTCTGAACATAATAGTTGATTTTTTCTTAAAAAACATATAAATATTTCCTTAAAATAATCAGGCAGCGCCCTTTGCACTGACGCTACCTGATATAATTTTACTTACCACCTCGCGGTCCTGGTGGATTACAGGGTCTACCACTTGGCTTACTGTTTGGACGACAATCCGCCATTTGAACAGTACTCTGTGCCAAGACTTCTGGTTTTGTATAAGCCATTCTATCACCTCCTTTCGTATAGATTATTACTTTTGCTTTTATAGCAGTAGTATATCTTTTGTACGTATAACGTTTTGGGTAACCTGCCGGCAACCCAACTTGCCGCGTATAGCGCCGCCGCGCTTCTTCCGGTCAGGTTGACCCTATGGTTCGGTTGTCTTTTATTCGTCTAGACTAGCAAAAATATCGAGAATGTCTGAGTCGCTTATATTAGAAGCTTCCCCACGACTCCCGCGTTCGTACCAATCATCAGGAGGTTCATCAAAACGAGTTTTAATATCTTCTTCTTGCTCATCTATCCAAGAATGAATGTGAGACAAGTCAACATCAAAAATTTCTTCAAATTTCCAAGCAATTGATCGACATTCGTCTATTTGGTATTCGTCATCGGCATCAGAGATTTTCCAGTCAAAAATAATTTCGGCATCTTCATCGAGTTTTCTTTTAATATTGTCGACAAACTCAGGATCTAATGCATTTGGGACAACCTTTATAAAGTCTGATAAAGACTCTAGTGTTTCAATTTCTTCATAGTCATTATCGTCATTTTTAAACTGAACAGCTGTTACCTCAATTAACTTGTCAAGCGTTGAGGAAACATTGGGTAGCTGCATCGCAGAATTAATAATTTTGGGTACTTGCCGAAGCTGTGCGTGCCCTGCTGATATTCGTGAAATTTCATCACTTAAAAGCTTACGTGCAATTTCATCCTGTTTATCAACAGACAAATGTTTTATGGTTTCTAGGCTGTGTGCAACATTATCTTCCACTGTTGTTTGAACTTGACTGATAGCGGTAATGCTACCGTTTTTTAGTTTTTGAAGTTTTTTCTGCTTTGCTGTTCTGGAGTAACTGCGAATTATTGTATCAGAGATTAGGTTGTTCTCTTGGCCAAGCACATTTGCTATATGGTCATGCTCGTCTTTGCCTCCCCTCAGTAAGCATAGTGCCAAAAACTGATCATAATAGATAAGACTTGCACATAATCTTCTAAGTAACTCTGCATTGTCACTTAAGGAAGTTTCTTGAGAATCAGGTGCAGGTGGGTGGGGGTAGTGTGCGGGGGTGGGGGGGTAGTGGGTGGGG
>JACDJC010002008.1_pt1 | contig 16791 bp, 19 predicted proteins | sample 7454191 | NCBI WGS metagenome assembly JACDJC01 (sample SAMN14253291, study PRJNA609438) | sludge metagenome | isolation source: sludge after 25d culture with pyrite and EDTA | collected 2018-12-20 | reverse complement strand
GCATCATCGGCGCCGCCTCCCACCGGCAAAGTCTCTGGCTCTGCAGCGATGCGGTCGTGGCAACAATTAAGAACCAAGGTATGCGTGGCTAAGACGGGGTCCACCGCTGCTCTTGATTCGCATCGCAGAGAGCGAGTCGGGCGAAAGGTGGCATAACCTCAAAGGATTTTCCAGCCATTGTTGGCGGCCGACCACCTGACCCAGCACGGCATCATCAGCCAAACGAACAAGCTCACAAGTGAGCAGAAGCGCGTGCTGGACGCGATTTGGGTGAGACAGCTGAAGCGTTACCTGGCCTTACCAGCCCCGAAACACAGCCAGAAATCGAGGATGGGTGGCGTCCTCTCTCCACTGAGCTAACAGCCCGCGCGACCCGATTGAAGCACCGAGGCCCCGATACAGCGCGCCGCGCGTGGGGCGCTTGCCGCGCCGCCCGCTTCGGCGATCTCGCTGGCGTGCACTGGCGGCTACGACCGCCAGTCGAGGGTCGGGAGTCCGTCAGCGCTCTTGCACCTCGGCCGGCAGGAAACGCATCCCAGCTGCGAAGCTGCTACGGCCCTACCTGCCGTGTCCGGCCTGTGTGCGGATAATCCTGGCGCGACCGAGGCGCTGCGGTCGCTTCGCCCAGGGCACGCCTACGAGAGTGCGGCGAAGCGTGTCGAAAACGTCGACCCAGATGACACCGGTCCAGACGACCGCCAAGGGCCTCGAGAAGACCAAGGAAGATCTGCGCCAGGAACTGCCGGATGCGAACGCGGTGTGAAGCTGTCTACCCGCGCCGGCAAGCATCGACCACGTACGGCGCGATGCCCGCGCGCGCCCGGCGTCGAGCACGCCGTTGGTGACGGACAGCCAGGTTGCTCAGCTGGCCACCGCGGGCCGCGTACCCGGTTCCTGTCCTGCACCGCCACGCAGCTCTCCGTCGCAACGCCCAACCGCACTGCGGTCAGGGCGAACAGGTTGGCGCCGCGGTGACCCCGCCACCACCCCACCGGTCGAGCACTCATCTCACCGCTTCCAACCCCGCGTAACGCTCGTGTCACGCCTCACCTCGCACGATGATTCAACCCACGTCGCCGACCGCGAACGTGCGCGCCACGAAATCGAGGAGGGCCCATGCCACACGATTCGACACGAACCGGCAACTTCCACGTTCATCTCGGCCGCCCTGCCCCGCCACGGGGCCGGTCACCTGGCAGGACGAGGACGGGCGCACTGGCGTTTTTCGTCTTGGCGCTGCTTCTTGCAGGCTGCGCCACGCCGCCACCAGGAACCCCACCGCATCCCTTGCTGTCGTGGACGTTCGACGCAGACCTCGATGGCTGGGAAACCGGCGTGGCCACCGGTGAGGGCTGGGGCACCGCCGAGTGGAGTTCATGGTGCGGGAGTGACCGCAACGAAGGTTGCGTCAAGTTGGACGGCACGGGTGACCCGGGTAACCCGAACGCGTGGATCTACCGCACTCTGAAGCTCCCACCGGGCGCGACCACACTACGTGCCCTGACTACCGCCCACGACCGAAAGGGCGCCGATAGCCTCTACCGTGTGCGGCTCGTGGACGACAGCGCGGTCGAGCACGTACTGATCGACTGGTCGACGTCATCAAGCCCCGAGAGCGCGTACCACTGGTTCCCCATCGAGGCTGAAATCGCAGCGTTCGCAGGTAAGACCGTCACGCTTTATTTCGAAGGCGCCGACAACGGGCCCGGCACCGGCGAGCAGAGGTATTACGACGACATTGCCATCTACTGACGCGGCGCAGATCTCGCTATCGGTGGGCGTCCAGCGTCTTAGGTCCCGGAGCATGACGGTGCCGCCACCATGCTCACCGCGCAGATCAGCAGGTTAGCCGGTCGACCTCCATAGGCGCGAAGGCGTCGTTCCAATGGAGTGAACGGAACTCGTGATCAGGTGGTGGGCCCTGCTGGATTCGAACCAGCGACCAATCGATTATGAGTCGACTGCTCTCACCGCTGAGCTAAGGGCCCGAGAGCGTTCTTGGCGCCGGCGACGCGAGTGCGACGCCGCGCGCGGCGTCGATTGTAACAAGCCGGAGGGGTGGGCGCTTGGCGGGGCGGTTCGAACGATTCACCGCTCGCCCGGCCCGAGCCGATCTGGCAGTATAATCCTCCCCGGACGTTGCCCGGCGGCAGCCGGTGGCCCAGGCTCTGCGCCTCGCCGGCCTGTCGAGACGGCTTCGGGCGCGTTCGCGCCGGCCGTGCCCGGCGCAGTTAGGGAGCATAGTGGCAAAGGAACCGATCCGGATGACCGCTCGCGGTCTAGAGAAGCTGAAGGAAGAACTCCGTTACCTGAAAGAAGACAAGCGCCAGGAGCTGTCCGAGTACATGGGCGCCGCCCTGGCCGACGGTGACCTGCGCGAGAGCGCCGCATACGACGAGGCCCGGCTGCTCCAGAGCGCCAACGAGGCCCGCATCGCCGACCTCGAGGAGCTCGTCCACCGCGCCGTCGTGGTGGAGCCCGAGGTCGGGGCCGAAGCCGTCGCCCGCCTGGGCGCCTCCCTCACCCTGCAGTCGCAGGAGGGTGAGAACGTCGTGTTCCACCTGGTCGGCACCCACGAGGCCGACATCCTCGAGGGTCGCGTCAGCGACGAGTCGCCGCTCGGCATGAGCCTCGTCGGCCGCCGCGCGGGCGACTCGGTGACGGTGCAGATGCCACGGGGCGCCGCCGTCTACCAGGTGCTGGCCGTCTCTTTCGACTGAGCCAAACGCGTAGGCCCGCCAGCGCGCAACGGCGGTGGCGGTCCGTTAGCGTTCCGTAAGCGCCGGAGTCACGTTTCTCAGTGCCTCGCGCTGATAGATTCGCTTCATGGTGCGTTGGGCGACGATCGCGTTCGCAGTGGTGGTGACGGTGCTCGTCGTCGTCGCGCTGTTGCCCGGTCGCGAGACGGCCGTGCCGGCCGCGGCCATCGAGTTGCAGACGGCGGCCCTCACCCTTTACCCGCAGTCCGACCCGACCGCCGTCTGGTACTTCTCCGCCCCTGAAGCCGAATACTTCCCCGACCGCCAGGAGACGACCCTCGTCAAGGTCGACGACGGCCGCCGCACCGTCGACGGCGTCACCGACTTCACCCTCACCGCCGAGAGCGTCACCATCGATCGCAACGACGACCTGAGGGGCGAGCACATGCACGCCCACCTGGTCGAGGACGACCTGGACCTCGACATGACGGGGAAGGGCTCGCGGCTGGTCCTCATCAACCAACGCGCGGGGCGCTTCGAGGTGCCGCACGCCGTGATGTCGGGCCCCGACCTCGGTGATAGTGTCTTCGAGGACATGCGCATCAGCTTCGATTTCACCGACTTCTCCGCCGGAGGTCCTGGGACCGTCGGCTACGCTCAGTTCGTCGTCGACTCTCCCGGGAGGAACCCTTGATCAGACCGTTCCGCGTGCGCTGCGGCGCGCCGTGCCAGCTGCTCCTACTGCTAATCGTCGTCGCGTGGATGGCGGTGCCGGCGTTGGCGCAGGAAGGCCAGGCCGAGGCCCCCAGCGAGCGCCGCATCATCACCATCGACGGTTCGGGCGGCACGCAGAGCGGCAACCTGCGGGCCGGTCCCATCATCTACGATCACCCGGAGCCTTACGGCATCAAGGCCACCGTCTCGACCCTCACGATCCTCGGCCACCATGCCGAGCTCACGGCGCCCGCCGGCACCTCGATCACCAAGGGCGGCGAGCGCGTCGCGGCGTTCACGGGCGGGGTGCGCGTGGAACGCGGCCGCCTCACCGCGACCGGGCCGGGCCTCGAGTACAGCGAGGCCACGGGCCTGGGCGTGCTGGCGGGACGCGCCGAGGTGATCGTGGCACCCGAGAAGGACGGGGGCGACGAGGTTCAGATCGGCGCCGACGAGGTGGCGTTCTACGTCGACACCGACCGCTCGACGAGCAGGGGCAACGTCGAGCTCGTGAACGGCAGCCAGTCGGCCGAGGCCGACCAGCTCATCTACGAGGAGGACCGCGAGCTGGGGGTCCTCACGAGCGAGGGTGGCCAGGTGAGCATCACGCGCGTCGACGACGACGGCAGCCTCACGGTCATCACCGCCGACGAGATCCGCGTGCTCACGGGCTCCAAGCTGCTCTACGCCCGCGGCGACGTGACCGTGGTGGACGGGCACATCACGAGCAGCGGCAACGAGGTCTTCTTCGACGACCACTCGGGCATCGCCGAGGTCATCGGCACCAAGGACACTCCCGCGCGGGCCGTCGACGCCGACTCGGGCGCCACGCTCGTCACCGACCGCATCCAACAGGACGTCGAGTACGACTTCTTCGAGGCCATCGACGCCTCGCTGCCCAGCACCTACGACGTGAGTGACTTCGAGCTGACGGAGCACACCTCGGAGTGAAACTCAGGCGCGGCGACCCAGGTAGTGCCAGTCGCCGCGTCAGCCGCACGCCGCGTGCACCGCGCGGGCCAAGTGCGCGCCGCGCGGCGCTGCTCATCGCCCTGGCCGTGGCCGCCGGCGGCGTGGTCGTGGCGCAGACGAGCACGACCTTCACGATCAAGCGCGAGGACACCGAGATGGTCGTCACGAACCTCGCCAAGGCGGCAGACGGCGCCCGCACCATCGGCAACAACCGCAACTGCGTCGAGGGCGAGCGCATGACCATCGTCTACGGGCCGGCCCCCGGCCACGTCGAGACGCGGGTGGAGGACGCGCTCCTGACCTCGCGCTTGGCCGTGATCACCACGCCCGACGACGCCGCGGAGCATTCCGGGGAGGAGACCCTGGAGCTCACCGGCGACGACGTCACGTTCTCTCGCCCCGGGTGCATCGAGGACCGCACGCCGCCGCAGGCCCCGGCGGTGACCCTCGAGCAGGGCAAGACGACCGTCGTGGGCACGCGCTTCTACCTGGACCGCGAGACGGACTTGGGCGAGATGACCGGCCCGATCACTCTGGAGCGCGGGGCAGAGGAGGGCAAGGAACCGCTGCGCGCGACGGCCGACGCGATGGAGTTCGCCGTCGGCGAGCAGAAGGCTACCCTCACGGGCAACGTCGTGGTGGTGGACGCCGACCGCAAGACCACGGGTGAGCGGCTGGAACTGGACGAGGACGCCGGCACCGCGGTGCTGACGGGCAACCCGGCGCGTAGTGTGAAGGGCAACGACGTCCTCACCGGGCAGCGGTTGCTTTACTACCTGGACACCAGCGACGTGGTCGTCATCGGCAACGTCACGGGCGAGCTGGAAATAGACCTGGATTGATCCTCGCTCAGCCTTCGGCCAGCTTCGGGAGCGTCACGACCAGTACTCCCGCCGCCAGGTGGGCAGTCGCCTGCTCGGGGTCGACGGGGCCCGGGAGCGGGAACGTGCGCTGGAACGGGCCCACGCTGCGCTCGGAGAAGATCGTGCGGCCACCAGCGAAGGGCGGTTCGCGCAACCCGGCGATCAACAGCTCACCGTCCTCGACCGCTATCTCCAGGTCGGCCTGGCTTACGCCCGGCACCTCGAGGTGAACCTGGAACGCGTCTCCGCGGTCGATCATGTCTGCACGCGGCTGGCTGCTCGCGGTGGCACTCGTGCGGACGGCCAGTTCGTCGATGTGATCCCGGACCGCCAGCAGCTCCTGAACGTCGCCCGCGGTGCCGTACTTCTCGAGCTTCATGGCGCGAGTCTAGCACCCGAGAATGGGACGTCTGTTAGCGTTGCACCATGCCGATATTCGCCGTCCGGAACGAGAACTCGGGTCAAGCGGATTGTGGCACCGGGGCCTGGGCATCGGCCGGTGAAGATGTAAGTGTGCTGCAGGCAGGTGATCCAGGCGGAGGCGGCCTAGAGCCAGGGGCGTCGCCCGGCGGTGGGTCCCTGGGACCGGCCGGCGGCGCGGGGCTGGTCGTGCCGCAGTTGGCGGGCCCCACGGCGTCGGGGAAGAGCGGCGTGGCCATGCGCCTCGCCAGCGAGTATGGGCTCGAGATAGTGTCGGCCGACGCCATGCAGGTCTACCGCGGCATGGACGTGGGAACGGCCAAGGCCACGCCCGAGGAGCGTGCGGCGGTCCCGCATCACCTGCTCGACGTCGTAGATCCCTCGGAGCCCTTCTCCGTGGCCACGTACGTGGAGTTGGCCGAGAACGCCATCGCAGACGTTCTCGGGCGGGGCGGCACGCCCATCGTGGTCGGCGGCACCGGCTTCTACCTCAGGGCCTTGCGCGAGGGGCTCTCCACGCTGCCGACCGCCGACCCCTCGAAGCAGGCGCCCCTGTGGGAGGCGGTCGCCGCGGGCCGGCTGGCGGAACTCGATGCGGAGCTGCGCGCCGCGTCGCCCGCGGACGCGGAGCGCGCCGCCATGAACCCGCGTCGGTTGGTGCGTAGCCTCGAGGTGCTGCGCGCGACGGGGCGCCCACCCAGCGCGTTCCCGGTCAGGCCGCCGCGCTTCGCCTACCGCGCGGCGTACCTCGCTCCGGGCATGGACGTGCTGCGACCGCGGATCCGTGAACGCACCGCACGCATGTTCGAGATGGGACTGGTGGCCGAGGTGGAAGGGCTCCTGGCCCGCTACCCGGAGCAGCCGACGGCGCTCCAGGCGATCGGCTACAAGGAGGTCGTGGCTCACGTGCGCGGCGAGGCCACCGAGGCCGAGGCGCGTGCGGCGGTGACGGCCGCGACGACCCGTTACGCCAAGCGTCAACGCACGTGGTTCGGCGCCGAGGCGCCGGAACTGCGGTTGATGAGCACCGGGGAAGACGCCTACGAGCGATTGCGGGCGTGGCTGACGGAGCGGCCCTGAGCCTCGTTCGGCGCTGACGCCCAGCTCAACCTCGGGCCGCAATTTAGCCCGAACCCGGCTCCACCTGGACCTTGCTCAGCGTGGCCCTTGCTCAACCTGAACAGTGCTCAGGCCGAGACCGCCTTGTCTTCCGGTTCCTTCTCGCGATCACCGGCCTCGTCTGCGTGGGGCTTGCCGCGCCCGCGCCGCTTACCTTTGAAGAAGTCGCGCACCTTCTCGACGACCGTCTCGGTGTCCGCGATGGTCTCACCGACCTCGGCCGCGTAGGCCTCCAGGTGCTCGCGCGCCGCCGCCGAGAGCTTGCTCGGCACGACGATCTTCACCTTCACGACCTCGTCGCCGCTGCCGGACTGCCGTAGCCGGGGCATGCCCTTGCCCCGCAACCGGAACTCGCTGCCGGGTTGGGTGCCGGCGGGGACGTCGACCTTCTCGCTGCCGTCGATGGTGGGCACTTCGAAGGTGCCGCCCAGTGCGGCCTGCGCCAGGCCGACCTCGAGCGTGAAGTGAAGGTCGTCGCCGGCCCGTTCCAGGAAGGGGTGCGGCTCCATCTGGAGGTAGAGGTAGAGGTCGCCCGCCGGCGCGCCGTCGAGGCCGGCGTTGCCCTCGCGCGGCACGCGCAGGCGGTAGCCGCCGTCGATGCCCTTGGGGAGCGGGACCGAGACGGTGTCGCGGCTGCGCTCCCTGCCTCGGCCGTTGCAGACCTTGCAGGGCGTGGTGATGATCTGGCCCTCGCCGTAACAGTCGGGGCAGCTGCGGGCCGTGATGACGGAGCCGAATATCGACTGCGCCTGCACCCTCACCTGGCCGCTACCGTTGCAGCGGGGGCAGGTCGACTTGCCGCCCGAGCCAGGTTCGGCGCGGTCGCCGTGACAGTGATGGCAGGCGACGAGGCGCTCGACCTCGAGCTCCACCGTGGCCCCGTCGCGCGCCTGCTCGAGCGTGACCATGAGCTCGGCTTCGAGGTCCTCGCCCGGGTGTCCATGTGCGCGGTTGCGGCCCGCTGAAACGTTGGTTCCGAACACCGAGGCGAAGATGTCGAAGATGTCGCCGCCCATCGGTAGCCCCTCGTCGACGCTGCCGAAGCGGTCGTAGCGGGCGCGCTTCGACTCGTCGGACAACACGGCGTAGGCCTCGTTTATCGACTTGAACTTGTCCTCGGCCGCCTTGTCACCCGGGTTGCGGTCGGGGTGGTACGCGAGGGCGAGCTTGCGATAGGCGGCCTTTATCGTCTTGGCGTCGGCGTCTTGTGGGACCTCGAGGATGGCGTAGTAATCGGGCATGCGGCGGTAAGTATACCGGAGCCTTCCCGCGCGCCTTGCGGCGCAAGTTGCATGTGGGCTCGACCGGCGCCCGACCGGAGCTCAGTGGACGCTCAGCCCTTCTTGGCCACCGCCTGCAGGCGCTTGGAGGCCTCTTCGGCGTCGATCTCGCCCGACTCGAGCATGTCCAGGATGCTGGCTCTCTGCTCCGCGGCGTCGGACGCGACCTCGTAGCCGAGCGCAAGCAGCAGCTTCTCGAAGCGCAACCGCACCGTGGGGTAACTAAGGCCGAGGACGCGCTCGACCTCCTTGAGGTTGCCGCGGACCTTCACGAAGATCCGCATGAACTCGAGCTGATCGCTCGCCAGCAACGCGAACTCGTTGGGCGTGAAGCGCCCCTCGATCACGACGCCGCTGTCTTCACACTCCAGGCGCGTGACGGTCAACGGCCCGCCCGTCACTGGACACGACGTGGGCATGGGCAGTCTCTTCATGGTCATGGCTTGAACTCCGTCTGGCTTGGTGCCGTCCCGCAGCCTCGGCGGGGCTTCACCACGAACGCTGCAAGCTCCGAGGATGCCGCCGAGGCGCAACTCATACGATCTCCACGACGATGCTGGTCTTGCGCCCGCCCACTCCGTCGTCGGCCTCCACGTCCACGAGGCGGCCGTCGGGCACATCGTCGCCCAGGTCCTTGAGCAGTTGCGCCAGGTCGATGCCTTGCATGGACAGTTCGGCGCTGGCATCGGCGGGCAGGAAGCGGCTGGCGTACTTCGCGAGTGCCAGTGGGACGTTCACGCGCACCTTCGCGGCGTTCTCCTCACCGTTTCCCGGCGCGTCTATCGAGATGCGCAGGATCCTCGCGCTTCCCCTTGCCTTGGCGGGAGGGAGCTCGCCGGCGGGCCGCGGCGCCTGTGCGCCCACGGCCTTCAGGAGGTCCGTCGCCGCGTCCACCGTGATGTGGCCCGCGGCCAGCATGTCGAGGATGCGCTTGCGGGCTCCTTCGTCACTCATGTTCCTCGCCACTCCTGACCTCGATGCTGCCTGCCGTAACCCATAAGTCGAGCGTGGCGCGACCGGTGCCTAGCGTGCCCGTGACGTTCTCGCTCACGAGGTTCCGCTCGGTCTTGAACGGCTCCGAAGCGGTGATGTCGCCCATGGAGACGTTGCCCTTCACCGTCACGTCGGAACCGGGCAAGAGGACGGCCTCGATGTCCCCGACCTTGGCCCGCACCTGGTGTCGGCCCGGCTGCGGCTTGAGGCTCAGGTAGACGTCGCCCGCGAGGGTCGTGAAGTCGACGCCGCGGAGGCCGTGGGCGTCTATGTCGCCCGCGGACAGGGTGCCCCTCAAGTACGGCACGTCCTTCAGGTCGATGTCGCCGACCATCTTCGCTAACTCCAACCCGTAGCCGTCCGGCAGCACCACCTTGAAGTTCCCGGCGCGCACCTTGCCGAGCAGGCCCCCTAGGCCACCCTGGCCCGACCGGGAGGCCAGCCGGTAACCGTCGTCGGTGGGCTCCAGCGCGACGTTGCCCGCGTCGGAGGTAGCGATCGGCATGGAGAGGCTCGGGTCTACGGTGACGTCGAGGTCGCCGGCCATCAGTTCCACACGCAACCACTTGGTGCCCGGGGGCGCGTAGTCGGCTTGCGGTTCGTGGTCCGCCTTCGGGTGGGGCGTGGTGGCTGCTTCCGGCTCGTTCACGCGAGGTATGGCTGCCCGTTCCGGCTCGTCGAGGCGGCGCGGAGTAGCTGATTTCGGCTCGTCGAGGCGGGGCGTGGCCGCTGCTTCCGGCTCGTCGAGGCGGGGCGTGGCCGCTGCTTCCGGCTCATTGAGGCGGGGCGTGGCCGCCGCTTCCGGCTCATTGAGGCGGGGCGTGGCCGCCGCTTCCGGCGCGGCGGCCCCCGCCTCGAGTGGGGGTAACGGCGCCCTTGCCGGCGCCGTGGAAGGGGTCGAGCTCGACGCGGTCGCGCTGCCGTCCGCGGGGCTGGAAAGGTTCTCGATCCGCGCCCGAGTGTCCTCGAGTTCCTCGTCGGCAGACTGCACGGACCTGAGAACTGCGGTGAGTTGTTCGCCCTCCGCGGCCGTGATGCGCCCGTCGGCGACCATCTGTGCTACGCGCTCTAACTCGTTCATCTTGACTCCTGATGCGTGATGTCGCCGGTTGGCGCTTGTTGGTGGTGCCTGCTGGGGCGTCCGGGGTGCTGGTCCAGCTCGTGGTGCCCGTTCCCGCTGGGGTTGCTGGGGTTCCTGCTGGGGGAGCTGCAGTTACTACTGAGGGTGGCGTTCGATCATAGGGAGGGTGGCGTTCCGCCTGGGGCGGCGTTGCCTTCCAACAGGGGAGTGGGCCGCCGGCGTCTAGCTGAGGCCGTCGGCGGTCCTATCGGGCCTGTTCAAGCGGCCTCCAAAGGGAGCGCCTCTCCCGAGGCCCTCCTCGGGCGCCGTGCCGGCGTCGACGAAACTGTCGTTCATCCCATCGAGCCGGGAGGCCAGCGTGCGCAGGCCGCTAGCCAGACGCTCGCGCATGCTCTTAGCGCCGGAGCGTGCGAGGCGCTCGGTGGCCGCCACGTTCCTTAGTTCGACCAAGTGGTCGAGCGAGCGGCGTTCATCCAGGTAAGCGATCATCTCCTTGCCTCCTAAGGAGATGGTAACCCATAGTTGACGTTATGTCAAGTTCTACTTATCAATCTCAAAGGCTCCGCTTTTCATTCTGCGAGAACGGCAGCAACACGTAGGCACCCTCGGACAGACCGAAGGCGGCGTAGTCCTTCTCGAAGAGCCTCGTCATGGCCGCGCCTATGGCGGCCCGCCACTTGAGCGCAAGCTCGGGCGCCGCCGACAGGAGGTACGTGGTGTCGGCGGGGACAGCCACCTTGACGGGCCGCCCGGCCTCGATGACCTCGCCGCTGATCCGTAGCGCCACCGGCTCGGCCAACCTGCTCGCCTCCGATGCCCGCAGCGCCCAGGTGGCGCCCACCGCCGCGTCACCGATGGGTGGCTGCGCCCCGTCCCGCAAGATGCCGAGCACCCGCGGCGACTCAAGTTGCCACAACGCGAGGAACCTGTCGGTGGGTTGACCGCCGCCCAGGATCCCGCTCATGGGACCGTAGAGGTCCACGAGGTACTCGACGGCCACGGCCCCGAGGCGCATGAGGTTGAGGTTCGCGTTTCTTGCCTGAAGGGGGTCGAAGGTCCACGAGATCCAGTTCAGCCCGCGTTGCAGACACCACTCACGCTGGTTCCACTTGAGCGCCTGCCCGATGCCCCGACCGCGCCCCTCGTCACGCACCGCGACCATGTGCGAGTGGAGCCCCAGGCCCTCCATGCCCCGCCCGTGGGGCTGGGCGATGAAACCGTACGAGAAGCCGACCATCCTCTCGCCCAGGAACGCCCCGGCGAGCTGGCCGCCGGCGTGCTCCACCGCGCGCAACTGCGCCACAGGAACGATCTCGATGTCGTCCGCTGCCCACACATCGCGTTGGATGTGTTCGACTTCGAAGAGCTCGGCGTGCGTCTTGAGTGGCCTGATGACCAGTGGCGCCCTGACGTCCAACGCTGGGCCTGGTGCGGCTTCCCCGCTCGGTCGGCTTGGTTCCATCGTGCGCCTCCGGGGCCGGCAATACGGGTGGCCAAGCCAGCCCGGTGCCGAACCTCTCCAGAGGCTACTACTTGATGATTGCTCGTAGGACTAATCAGGTTTGCGGGCGGAACTTACGCTTGCGCGCGCGGGAGCTTGCGAGCGCTTGAGCTTGCGAGCGCTTGAGCTTGCGGGCGGATCAGTCGTCGGCGCTCGAGCCGTTGGGACGCGGTGGCCTGCCCGTGAGGCTGAATCGTGGTTCGTCAACCACCCAGCCGGTTTCCCGCTCCACGTACTCCTTCAAGAAGCGGCTAAGCGGCACGCCGTCGATCTTCGGCGCCGGAACGTCTTGAACCTCGCCCGTCTCGGCGCACACCACGTGATAGTGGGGCGACACGTTGCTGTCATATAGCGCCTGGCCGGTAGCTCCTTGGAACGAGCGGACCAGGCCCGCGTCGGCAAGGGCGGAAAGGTTCAAATAGACGGTCGATAGGCTCAGTTCCTCGCCGCGCTTCTTGAGGTCGAGGTAGAGGCTCTCGGCGCTCACGTGGCGGTCCTCCTCGAGCAAGAAGTTGAGGATGGCCTCGCGTGGCCGGCTGTAACGCAGGCCGCGCTGTTTGAGCACGCTGCGAGCGTCCTCGTCTTCCGTGCGCCGTTCCTCGCCGTGGGCGCTATGCAGTGCCTGACTTTTCTCGTTGTGTGTCATGTCGTCCACGGACCTCTCCGGTCGGCCACCACGGCCGCCGCTGCCTAGAGCATAGCATGTCGGAGTGGTTCCGACTTGCCGGAGGGCCAAACTCGGCCCCATATGTCCGAGAATAGCAAATCGTGCCGCTAGTCGTTCCTACTAGCGGCACGGTGGTCGGCTGTGAAGCTAGAGCAGATCGGCGACCGCGGAGCGTTCCTCCATGAGTTCGGCCTCGGTGGCGCGCATGAGCTCCTGGACGCTCGTTCCCAGCTCGAGGCCTTCTACGACGCTGACTTTGCCATCCTCGACGATCACGGGATAAGAGTAGACGAGGCCTTCGGCAACGCCATAGGCGCCACTCGGGACTCCCATGCTCACCCAGTCACCAGCAGCGGTTCCCAGCGCCCAGTCATGCATGTGGCCGATGGCGGCGTTGGCCGCCGACGCGGCGCTCGAAGCCCCGCGGGCATCGATGATGGCAGCGCCGCGCTTCTGAACGGTGGGGATGAAGTAGTCACTCACCCAGGCATCGTCGACGATCTCGGTCGCCGGCCGGCCGGCGACCGTGGCGTGACTCAGGTCGGGAACCTGGGTGCTCGAGTGGTTGCCCCAGATGATCATCTTGTGAACGTCGGCGACCTTCGCTCCCGCCTTGGCGGCGAGCTGGCTGAGTGCGCGGTTGTGATCCAGGCGTGCCATGGAGCTGAACTGCTCCGGCGCAAGATCGGGCGCGTTGCGCAGCGCAATCAGACAGTTCGTGTTGGCGGGGTTGCCGACCACGAGCACCTTCACGGACCGGGAGGCGTGGTCGTTGAGGGCCTTGCCCTGCACGGTGAAGATGGCGCCGTTCGCCTGCAGCAGGTCCTTGCGCTCCATGCCCGGGCCTCTTGGGCGAGAACCAACCAGCAGCGCGTAGTCCGCGTCTTTGAACGCGACGCTCGGCTCGTCGGTCGCCACCACGCCGTGGAGCAGCGGGAACGCGCAGTCGTCCAGCTCCATCACTACACCGCTCAGCGCCTTGAGGGCGGGCGTGATCTCGAGGAGTTGCAGGATGACGGGCTGGTCGGGCCCGAGCATCGCACCGGATGCGATGCGAAAGAGCAGGGCGTAACCGATCTGGCCGGCGGCCCCTGTCACCGCTACACGTACGGGTTGCTTCATGGTGTCACCTCGGTTCGATTCGGGCGCGGCACGGCGTGCCCGAGGAGGCGAGCCTCGCGCCTCGCCAGCTCCAGGTCCGCCCGAAAACACGCGCTGGGCGGCGCTTCGCTTGCATCGTATCACCGGCCACGCGGGCTCCGTGGTGACGATGGGCGAAGGTGGGAACTTGCAGAGCCACCTAATTTACAGAGCTTACGGGGCGCGGTCGATGGCTCCGCCCAAAGTTGCCGCACGCCAGCTGTTTGCACATTCTCATCACCGTGCCCGCGGGCCGTTGCATTGCGACATGATCTAGCGTGCGGCCAGGTGCACTGCCCCATGCTCGAGGCTGCGGCCGATTGCACTGCTGCATGGTCCAGACTGCTGCCGATTGCACTGCTGCATGGTTCAGCCTGCGCCCGGTTGCGCTGCCTGATGACCCTCGCTCAGGCCTGGTAGCCGAGCAGTTCCAGGAGCCTCTGAAGCTCGTCCTCGTCGTGAAAATGCAGCTCGATGCGGCCGCGCTTGCCGCTACCGGCGACCCTCACGCGCGTGCCGGCGAAGCGGCTGAGGTCCTCTTCCAGCTTGACGTAACGCCCTGCCGCCTTCCGTTTTGCGGCCTTGGCGGTCGGCCGCTTCAAGCCCTCCGCCTGGCGCACCGTGAGCCCGCGCCGGACTATCTCCTCGTAGGCCCACTCCCTGTCGGACTCTGGCTGCGCGAGGATGGCCCGCGCATGACCCGCGCCGATGAGCCCGGCCTCGATGCCGTCTTGCGCCACGGCGGGCAACGCCAGCAGGCGCAGCGTGTTGGCGATCGAGCTGCGGCTCTTCCCGACCGCCTCCGCTACGCTCTCCTGGTTCATTCCGAAGTCGAGCAGGAGCTTGAACGCCCGCGCGGACTCCATCGCGTTGAGGTCCTCGCGCTGGAGGTTCTCGATGATCGCTACCTCGAGCGTCTCCTGATCATTGAGTTCCCTGACCAGCACCGGAACGGTGGTGAGGCCGGCGCGCTGCGCCGCCCGAAAGCGCCGCTCGCCGGCCACGATCTCGTAACCACCGTCAACTGGGCGTGCCACGATCGGCTGGATGACGCCCTTGTTCGCGATCGATTCGGCTAGCTCGGCGATCCCGGCCTCGTCCATCTTCTGGCGCGGTTGAAATGGCGACGGTTTGAGCTGGCCCACCTTCAGCTGCTGGACGCCGCCCTTCTCCACTTTGGGCAGCAAGGCATCGAGCCCCCTGCCAAGGCCTCTAGGCTTCGCTGACACGTTGGATTACCTCCTCCGCCAGCTCCCGGTAGGCAGTCGCCCCTTGCGAGCTGGGTGCGTATTCGAGCACAGACTGGCCGTACGACGGGGCCTCCGCGAGCCGAACGGTGCGCGGGATGATCGTCTTGAACACGAGCTCACCGAAGTGTTCGCGGACGTTCGCCTCGACCTCTTGAGACAGTCGGGTGCGGCCGTCGTACATGGTCAGCAGTATCCCGAGGATGCGCAGGTCGGGGTTGAAAGAGCCCTTGACGCGTTCGACCGTGTCCATCATGGACGCTATGCCCTCGAGGGCGTAGTACTCGGTCTGCAGGGGCACGATCAGCAGGTCCGCGGCGGCCATGGCGTTGAGGGTGAGCATGCCCATGGATGGCGGGGCGTCGACGATGATGAAGTCGTAATTGGGCCGAACGCCGGTCAGGCCTCGCGCTAGCAGGCGCATGTTCTCCTTGCCGGCGTCCACCTCGACCTGGAGGCCTGCCAGGTCGGCCGAAGCGGCAAGCAGATGAAGGTTATCGATGGCGGTGGCGCAGATTGCGTTACGCGCCGAACTGCGTCCGGCGATGACGTCGTAGACGGTGCTTTCCGGCGCAGTGACACCCACGCCACTGCTGGCGTTGGCCTGTGGGTCGAGGTCGGCGAGTAGTATGCGACGCCGTTCCGCCAATGCCGCAGACAGGTTGACCGCTGTAGTGGTCTTGCCGACTCCGCCCTTCTGGTTGATCACGCCGATGATCGGCACGCAGAGCCTCCGGGGAGCCTGATTGCGACGAGGCTACCATGAGGCTCGAGGGCCTCTTCCACGATGTCGGCCCGGGCCAACTCGGCCTCGGCCTGGGCCGCGTGGCCTGCCTCGTCCTGGAGCGCGCCGTCGGCCTCACCGTCCTGGCCGGCGCCGACGGCGGCCTCCGGCAGCCCGAGTTCCTCTCTCCACCCTGGCCCCCGTCGAGAGATCAACCAGCTCGCTTCGGCACGCACACCGCGGGTCAGGTCAACAAGGGCCGTCTGGGATGCCACTGCCTGCGCGGTGACGACGTCGGCTGTAACGCCCTCCAGGTCGCGCACGTCGCCTTCGACTACCTTCGCGTTGCCGAGGCCAAGCTGGGCCACGACCAGTTCGAGGAACGCCGCGCGCCGGTGCCGCCGCTCCACCAGGCGCACATCTGCTCCCGGCAAAGCGATGGCGATGACCACGCCCGGAAGCCCGACGCCCGAACCGACGTCGACCACGCATGGAGCGGGGCCGGCCAGCCTCGCGATGAGCGCCGCGTAGCGTAGGCCCTCACTCACGTAGCGGTCGAACTCTTCCAGCCCGCGCTTCGAGATCAGGTCCACGGCGCCCTGGTAGCGTTCGACGAGTTCCTTGTAGCGCGCCAGCTGGTCGGCAGCGTGGTCCGGTAACGTACTTGGGTGAGTCATCCTCGCTACAGGCTAGTCGTCTGTAGCGCGGGAGTCGACCGCCGGCGAGTAGCCTGGCGTGCTTCAGGGACCGAGAAGGGTACATCCGCACAGCGGTGTGGCCTGGTTAGTGCCTTCCTGGACGGCACAACTCCCGCTTGTTTCACGTGAAACATTGAGCAGGCTCTAGCGCTGCGTGGGGTTAGCCTCGCGTGGCGTCGGGTTGGCGTCGCGCAACGTGGGGCTGACCTCGAGCAGCGTGGGGCTGACCTGGCCCAGCGTGGGGCTGACCTGGCCCAGCGTGGGGCTGGCCTGGCCTAACGTGGGGCTGACCTGGCGCACGGTGGGGTTGGCCTACCGCAGATCGGCTCTGTCCTGCAGCAGCGTGAACGTGGCCTGCCGCCGACCGAGTCCGCCTTAGCTTCCAGCGGGCGTCGCCTCGCCTTGGGACGCGCCGTGACGCCGGCCCTTGAGGTGAACCTGCAGCGCCACGACATCGCTATCGCGCACGCCCCGAACCCGCTGCGCTGCGCCGAGCGACGCCGGGGCGGCCCGCGTCAGCGCCTCGAGGCCCTCATGCGACAGGCTGGCAACTCGAGAGTAGTCGATTCCCTCGAGGCTCAGCTTCTCGTAACCCGCACGCGCATCCAGCTGCTTGCGTGCGCGCTCGATATAGGCGGCGTAACGCACCAGCGTCGTCACGCGCTCCACCTCG
>JACDJC010002007.1_pt1 | contig 16795 bp, 19 predicted proteins | sample 7454191 | NCBI WGS metagenome assembly JACDJC01 (sample SAMN14253291, study PRJNA609438) | sludge metagenome | isolation source: sludge after 25d culture with pyrite and EDTA | collected 2018-12-20 | reverse complement strand
CCAGGAGAATCTGTTATTCGTTCCAGAGCGAGGATCTGTTCTTCGTTCTTGGTTAGGACCATTGAAGCAAGAGCATCAAGATTCCGACCAGGAGCTTTGTCGGAATGACGGAATCTAGCCTTTTCGGAATAACCATTTGCTGTATCCGGACTTAATAAGGGATCCGGTTCCAAGAACGAACAACCTGGACGCGCAGCGTCGGAACGAAGAACCGGTCTTCTTGGCGGTGGACTGTTGACGGATAACGTGGTTTTCATCAGCGTACAGCGGCTTTTGCCCGACGTAGTCGGTACTGGCCTCGCCAAAGGCGAGACTGGCCAGGCGAAGCCTGACTGGAAAAAACCCGTTGTTCGTTTCGAAGCAAGGATCTGTTCTTCGTTTTTGGTCAAGCTCAAAAAAACCAGGAGCGAGATGCTGAACTTGCTTCAGCACGATACATGTGGAGTTATCGAAAATAACCAGATCGACTCCTGCTCCTTTTTCTTCCTGGTGCGAAAGTGTCAGCATCAATTCCCGACGCAGTCGGTCTCGCCTCCTGCCGAAGGCAGGCTTGCGTCCACCGATGTTCTTCGGCGCCTTGAGTCTCGCGATGATGTTCTTCCCGAAGAACTATAGACCGTTGACTGCCAAAGGTTTTTTGAGCGTCCTTAGCAAGCGTCCAGCAGTCCTATGTACAGCGAAACCTGATTAGCCTCCGTCAGCACACTGACTTCAGGCGAATGGCTAGAAATTTCTCTTCTTGAAAGCGTTCCCTTATTAAAAGGGATAGAAGCCAAGATCAATTGCGTTTTTCTCGTATATCCTCTCCATAAGGTTTCTGACAAGAGAAACATGTCCTTTTTCCCAGTTCATTAGCCTTACCATGAGTTTCTTTGCACTCACGTCTTCCACCTTTTTGGAGGCATTTTCATAGTAGTCAACAAAATCCCTTTCAATGAGGTAGGCCATTCTTAGAATCGAAAGATCGGCAAGATCGCTGCTGTAAGAGTTGTTTGAAAGCGCCTGCGATTTCAGTCTCTCTACGAATATCTCCTCCGCTTCTTCCTGAAGGGCAGAATCAACCTTCTTGTTGTCTTCAAGAGCTTCAATCATACCCTCGATGAACTTCACATGAGAGGCTTCCATATCCATAAGATATCCGAAGGTCTTTTTGGCAACGGATTGATTGACCTTCTGCATATTGTTTCTGTAGAACTCTTGACCAGATTTTTCGAAACTGAGTGCTATCTCCAAAAAGCTCTTGAGGTCGCTCATAACTTCACCTCTCTAATTAGGTACTCGTCGATACCCACTGCCGCCTTGTGACCGTCGGCAACGCCATGGATGATATCCGGACCATTCACAATATCTCCTCCCGCAAAGAGCCATGGAAGATCTGTCTGACCTTTCTCGTTCACGAGTATTCTTCCCCTTATGAACTGTACCTTCTCCCTAATCGATTCTGGAAGATAATCATAGTCCGGCGCCTGTCCAATTGCCTCGACAATCATTCTTCCTTCAATCATACTTTCGTCGCTTTCATCGAATCTTGGGTTGAATCTCCCGTCTCGATCAAAAACTGCTGTACAGGCAATGGTAGATAATCCGGAGACTTTGCCGTCTTTGAGAATGACTTCCTTCGGTCCCCGACTGGGAAAGTACTCTATTCCCTCTTCCCTTCCTTCCAATATCTCTTCAAGGTCGGCTGGCATCTCATCTGAGGATTCGAGACATGTTACTTTGACATCTACCGGCATTCCTTCCATCTTCTGGAGACGGGCAACGCTACGAGCCACGTCCATTGCAACGTTACCTCCTCCTATCACGACGAGGCTCTCAGGCACTTCCGGTTTCTTGCTTGAATCCCCTCTGAGATAATCACGAATAGACTCGAGAAGAGGCATGGCCATCAAGACCCCTTCACTGTCAGCTCCTTTGACTCCGGTGCTTCTTCCCTTCATGAAACCCGTTCCGAGAAAAACCGCATCGAACTTCTCATGAAGGTGTTCAATAGTGATATCCCTGCCAACGGTCTTGCCGCATTCGATCTTCACACCCAAGGCTTCTATTACTTTTATGTCTGCATCCAGTGCTTCATCTGGCAGACGATAGCGTGGGATGCCATACCTCATGACACCGCCCGCATGCTCTTTGCTTTCATAGACTGTAACAGAATGACCCATTAGCGAAAGGTAGTACGCAGCAGACAAACCGGCCGGACCACCGCCTACTATCGCAACTCTGCCGCTTCCCTTCTTGACTATCTCTTGTTTTTTCGCATATTTAATAACGTCTTCAGTCTCTTCCTGATCCATGAGATATCTTTTCAGCCATCTAATGGCAACTGGCTCTCCTCTATTCCCTATTGAACAGACGGTCTCACATTTGTGGGTACAGACGCGCCCGCAAACCGACGGCAAAGGATTAGTCCTGTATATCCATTCGACGCCCTCTTTTATATCGTTCTTGAAGATACTCTCTATGTATCTTGGAATATCCATTTTTGCCGGGCAGGCATCTATGCAGAGTTCGCAGTCCACACATCTTGCCGCCTCCGCAATGGCCTGCTCTCTCGAAAATCCCTTGACAAATTCTATAAAGGACTGAACTCTCTCCACACCCGGGAGCTCTTCCATTTCTACCCTTTCCAGATCGAGCAGCTCCGAGTTTTCATCCCGTGAATAGCCTATAGGTGGAGTATCATGATGGATGCCAGTTTCGTCTGCTAGGAAGAAGAAACTATCGGGGTCTTCGGATATGTGAATATACTCCCTGGTCATGTTAAGTGAACCTGTAGTGCATATGTCGACACACATTCCGCAGAAAGAGCATCTCCCATAGTCTATTGCCGGTCGCTGTGCCTTCTTTCCGATATCTACCGTAATATCTACTGGCGCCATCTTGATGGCTTCGGTAGGACATATCTTTGCGCAAGTACCACATCCCGAGCATTTATCCCAATCGTTGACGTGGAACCCTCTGTATCTTTCGGCCGCCTCGCGATAAACCTGTGGAACTTTTATGGTGACCGGCTTGGTGAACAGTCTCTTCCAGGCTACAGTAGGGCCCCAGAAAGTCTTTTTGAAACCATCATATACGCTCACTTTACCAGCCTCCTATCTGTCGATCTCTGGCGGGCAGAAATCCATTGTGGTTAGCCAGAGAGCAACATCTTCTATTCTTGTTCCTGCAAGTAGTTTCTCCACACCATACAAACCCTGAGGAAAGGAAGCCCCTCTGACGTTTATCCTGTAAGGTTTCTCCCCCCCATCTGAGACAACGAAGTATCCGTACTCGCCTCTGGATGACTCTATGTGAGTGTAGACAGTCCCCTCGGGCACCCTCCATCTGAGCGCGCTGCCAGATGAGATCTTTGCGTTTACAGGTCCCTCTGGCATTTTTTCAAGTACCTGCCTCAATATCCTGATACTCTGCTTCATCTCATAGTACTTCAAGGTAAATCTGGCAAAGGCATCCCCTTCAGTTGCTGTAGGAACGTCGAAAACCACGCTGTCATATTTTGCATATGGATCGATCTTTCTTATGTCGTAGGGCAAACCTGTGGCTCTCAGTCCCACGCCGGTTACACCTATTTCGAGCGCCTCTTCTCTTGTTAGAAGCGCGAGCCCCTCTGTCCTCGTTCTGATTATCCTGTTTTTCAGAAGCAGGTTCTCAAATTCATCGCTCCTGCTTTCTATGTAATCCAGGAATTCAAGAATCTCAGACTCGATTCCTTCGGGCAGATTCTTTCTTACGCCTCCAGGAACGATATACATGTGATAGACCCTTGCGCCGGTAATCTTCTCGAAGATATCTAGAATCCTGTCCCTGTCAGCAAGAGTCCAGTGTGAAATTGTGTAGAGACCGGTAGATCCTCCGACTCCACCCAAAGCCATAAGGTGGGAAGCGATTCTCGCCAGCTCGAGAATTATCATCCTTATCCAGTGAGCTCTTTCTGGCACCTCCGTTCCGCTGAGCGCCTCGACCGCCATCGCATAAACCATTTCGTTAATGTCCGGTTCGGGCACGCAGATTCGGGGGATCAGGGCCAGATTTTGCATCCAGCCCCTTCTCTCCATTAGCTTCTCGAAACCCCTGTGAAGGAAGCCAGGAACGAGTCTCGCCCTGACGACAGTGTCACCCTCCACATAAAGGTGAACGCTTGAATTGCCATGCATCCCTGGGTGGTTAGGTCCCAAGAATAGCTTCACTTCCTTACTCACTCTCATCGCCCCCTTCGACCAGGAACTCGGCACCGTAATGCCTGTCCGGGAAGTGATCGTTCGAGTATTTCTGCGGATCGAAGTCCTTTCTCATCGGGGGCATTTCCTTCCAGTTTTCGAGTATGAGTGGTTTTAGGTCGGGGTTACCATCGAAAACTATACCGAAGAACTCGTGAACATCCCTTTCATAAAACCTTGCCGTAGGCCAAAGGTGCATCACGGTTGTGATGACGGGCGCATCTCTACTCACCGAACTTTTCACCAACAGAGTCTCTCCCGTCTCCCATCTAAAAAGTGTGTAGAACACCTCGAAAACTCCGTCTTCTATCCTGTCGACGCCTGTTATAAGTGAGAGATGAGAAAAGCCTTTTCTCTTCAAGATCTCAAGAATCGCGTTCAGCCTTGAAGCTTCAACAAATATGATAGACTCACGGGCGGTTACTTCCTTAATCGAAAACTCTCCGGCAATAGTCATCACTTCTTTGAGTACCTCATTCATGGAATTCATCGTGTACATACACCTCCCCGAGAGCCTCTATTTGATTACTCTTGTACCAATCGTTCTTCTCCTGATACTCTTTCCAACCGTTGGCCTCTCCTCTGTCAATCTTGCTCATCAGCGCGGCGAAACCGCTTACTATTGCCTCCGGGCGGGGCATACAACCGGCCAGATAAAGATCCACAGGCACATAGAGATCCAGTTTGTTGATCGTTGCGTATGAGTCATAATATATTCCTCCATTCAGTGTGCAGGAGCCGAAGCCGACAATATACTTCGGCGACTGCATCTGTTCGTACGAGTAAACGACTCTCCTGAGAGTCTTCGTACTTAAGTATCCTGTAATCAGAAGAATGTCGGCCTGTCTAGGAGTTGCCATAGGCCCAATCCCGAGACGCTCCATATCGAAGCGCGAAGTCATCGTTGGAGGCAGCTCTATAGCCCCGCATCCGGTACAGTAGTAAAGCATCCACAGTGAGCGCGATCTGAGCATATTTGCCACTTTTTCCCATGCCTTGTGTTCATTACTCATTTCATCGCCTCCCCATGACGAAGACCACTATAATTACCTGTACGAAGGAGAAAATGAGCGGCCATTTCCAGTAGAATTTGATCGCCTGCTCGACCCTGAATCTTGGAATAGTGGCGGAGATGATTACTATTGAGAAGTACACTATAAGGAACTTCAAGAGGAATTCCCATAAAGTCCTGCCGCCTCCGAGGAAGAGGTTGACAAACAGTCCGATCTCAATGAATGTCGCCAATGCGTGCTGAATCATTAGCATGCCGAGATACTTACCGCTGTACTCCACTAGAGGACCGGAAGCTATCTCTGCCGGGGCAATAAAGGTGTCAAAGGGCTTCTTTCCAAGCATCCCGATCAGAGAGACGAAGGCAACTACTCCACCAATCGGCATTAACCAAACGTTGTAAGCGCCCTGCGCTATCTGAATGCTTACCAGATCGGATAGAGATGAAGTCCCATGGTGGAAGAAGACCCCGAGAATGACTATCATGAAGGGGAGCTCATATCCGAGCATCTGGGCCAGTGCCCTTCCAATTCCTATGGATGCATTTGGATTTCCCGACCCCACGGCAGACATCGCCATTCCCAGGAGGCCTATAGCCAGAAGATAGATCACCACAAAGACATTGTCGATTCCCGGAAAGACGGCGAGATTGCCGGCCGGAACGAAGAAGACCGTCGCAATCGTCCCTCCCAGTGCCATAAGTATTCCAAAGTCGAAGATGAAGCCGTGGGAAATCGAGTACTTCGTCAGCGACTTGAAGATATCTATAAAGTTCTGCCAGAAAGGCGGGCCGTATCTCCTCTGAATTCTTGCCTCAATCTTTCTTGCAATTCCTTCAAGAGTCACGGTATATGCAAACGCAACCACTAGAAGAGCGATCCCCGAAAGTATTGTAATTACGATATTCATAAACATATGATCACCTCAACCACCAGAAGGCGCCAAAAAGCACGATAACAGTCAAAGCAATGTACACCTGAGGATTCCGGTTGAAGAAGACCGCCCTGAACAGGGCTCCAAGCTCCTTGATCTTTTCAGAAGTCGATGAAAGCCAGTTTTCCATCGAAGGCCACTTTTCAAATAACCTGTCGAACGGCCTGTACATTCTGTAAGAAAAGTGATAGAGCTCTGCGGTGTACAGAAAGTCCCCGCCAGTGTAATTGTCTAGCAGATCTACATGCCTGGCCTTCTTTGCGCGCATGAAGATCAACAATGATATTGCCAAACCTATCACGAAGACAGTTGTGACCAAAACGGAATCCCATTCCCCAGTTAGCGCGACGATTCTCGAGAAAGTCACATCGACAGTTCCTCCGCCGATCGATTTCGTAATCCTGTTTATAGATCTAATTGCGTTGCTGGGGAAGACTCCCCAGAAAATAGTAAGAAGTGTCAGAAAGGCCATTGGAGCAAGCATAATCAACGGAGCCTCCCTAACTTTCTCATGCTCGGGCTTCAGTTGTCCCAGGAAAATCCCTGCCAGCGGTTTGAAGACATACATGAAGGACCCTATGCTTCCAAAGAAAGCGGCAAAGGCCAAAAATGGCAACCCATCCTGCACAAGCTGCTGATAGATCAACCACTTGGAGACAAATCCGCTTGTAGGAGGGATTCCTGCCACCGAAATGATCGCAACGAGATAAACGGCAAAGGTGACGGGCATCTTCACTATTAGTCCTCCCATTTCGTGCATCCTGGTGGTCCTGGTCCTGTAGGCTACGGCAGCTATCGCCATGAACACGGCGGCAGATGCCATGGCATGGTTTAAAATGTGCATCATTCCTCCTGCAGTTGCATATGTTCCGCCAATTGAAAGGGCCAACACTATATAGCCTGAATTGCTTACAGTCGAAAAGGCAATGAGTTCTTTAGCGTCTTCCATCCGAATAGCCATAACCGTTCCCACGACTATTGAAATACCTCCAAGTAAGGCAAGTCCGTAATTTACGATCGGAATGCCATTGAGTAGAGGAAGATTGCCGAAAACCTTGAAGGAGGGAAACACTATCGACATAATGAAGAGCAGAAAACCGCCGAGTTTTGTGAGTCCTCCGGACAGGATGGGGCTAAATTCGTCCGGTGCGGAAGAATGTGACCCTCTAAGCCAGGTATGGAGTGGGAAGCTTCCCATCTTCGCAAGAACCATTATTGCCAAGGCCATGAAAATCGTGAGCTGAACTCCAATCGGCTGGCTCTCGATCTTCAAAGCCACACTGGAAAACTCGACCGTGCCCAGCCTGCTGTCCATATAGAAGATCGCAAACAACATTGAATAACTGCCAACTGCCGCGATAGCGGCATACTTTATCGCCTCTCCGGTCGACTTTTCCTTATCCTGGATAATGAGCAAAAGAGAAGACCAGGTCGAGATCTCCCAGAAGATCATTAGAGTCAGGAAATCAGCCGAAAAAACTGCTCCCAATACTCCTGCTGTAACAAGACTCAAAAGAAAGATCTTGACTGGGCTCTTCTTCAGGGGTAACATGAAGACCGCGGTCGTGGATATTATTAACATCACTATCGAAGCGAAAAACCAGTTAACGGGGGTCATAGAAAAGTTGAAGTTAAGCTTACTCGTGATGCCGACTACTTCATATGATGCCCCGGTTCCTCCCCAGAAAAACACGTAGAGAAAAACGAGTACCTGGAATGCGGCGTAAGCTATATAGGCGACACTCTTCTTCAACTTTGAGACGAGGAAGAATAACGGAGCGGCAAAGAGAGATGCCGCTAACACAAAGAGTATATTCATCTACATCCCTCCCAGAATGGCCTTCCCGATTGCCAGAATGCCATTTACCAGAGAATCCGCGGCTCTCTCAAACATTGTGAAAGCCTCCCCGGAGCTTACCCCGAGGAAGACTATTACCGTACTTAGCACAAGCCCGAAGGCAAGAAACTCCACCGAGGGCAAAATCCTCTTCTCGGGCGCCTGAACTGTTCCGACCGGCTTGAAGAAGGTGAAGATCCACCTGAAGTAATATGTGACTTCAATGGCAGCTGCAATGAGAATTAAAACCGGAACGGCAAGGGAGGCCTCGAAACTGGCCGAGATCGCGTTCAGCTTTCCCCTGAAGCCGAAAAAGAGTGGCATACCTGCGATAGAAAGCGCAGAGACAACGAATGTTACTCCAACTATCGGCGACTTTCGACCGTATCCGTAAAGAGTATCTCTATCGTCTCTGCCCACTTCATCGATAACCTGGTCGTCAATGGAGAAGAGCATAAACTTCGAGAGGGCGTTGTTTATAAGAAGCATAATCGATCCCGTAACTGCCTCAACGCTCCCGATACCGACAAGAAAGATCGCAAGACCGGACTGAGCGATACTGGAGTAGGCAAGTGTCCTTCTCAAAGACTTCTGGCCGAAAGCAATAACTTCCCCTACAAGGACCGTGGCTATCCCAAGAAGGACGACAAGGTTCAGAACGCGATCGTCTCCAACGGCGAGAATAACCTTTGAAAAGGCATACACCATTGCAAGAGGATAGACCGAAGCAAGAACTAATGTTGCTTCACGAGATGATTTAGTCAGAACGCCGGGAACCCAGCCGTTAAAGGGAAGCAATTTCGACTCAACACCAAGACCCGCGACAATTAGCAGCGAAGAGACTAATGTGACATCCCCGCTGATTTGCCCGGAAGATACCCTTGCGGCGAGTTCAGAAATGTTGAGTGTGCCGGCCGCCCCGTAAAGAATCGCGACCCCAAGAAGATACAACAGCGATCCTACCGACCCTATCATCAGATACTTGAACGATGCAACCTTTGAATCGCTGCCTTCTCCAGTAGATGCCAGAAGGTAGGCGGAGATTCCGGCGATCTCGAGGAAGACGAAGAGGTTGAAGAGATCGTTGGTTAACAAGATCCCGTTCAGTGAGGCAAGAGCCACCAAGAAGACCACCGAGTACTTCGTAGTCTCTTCCCCTTTTCGTAGATAACTCAACACTGCAAAGAGAAATAGTATATTTGCGATGGGAAGCAAGAGCTTAGTTGCGTCGTTAACGAGCAAATTGATACCATATGGAGCTTTCCAGCCGCCAATAGAGAAACTTGTAGCGGTGAGGAAGATAACCCCGAAGACTCCAGCGAAGGCGTTGAAGAAGGCGGCAATAATCAGAGCCCAACCGGAAACAGTTCTCCAGAAGGCGCTAACAAAAGCTAGTGCGAGGGGTATCGCTATCAACCATACGGGATTCATTCGCGATCACCTCCGCCACTCGAGAGCTCCGAAATATCTATCGTACCCCTTGATTTGTTTACAGAAACAATAAGAGAAAGGGCTAGGGCCGTAACGCCCACCCCAATGACTATTGAAGTAAGAACCAGAGCCTGGGGAAGAGGATCGACGAAAAGAAGCGATGAGTTGTTGCTGACCGAAGACAAAATAGGAGCTGCTCCCCCTTCTACGTAACCAATAGAAACAATGAAGAGGTTGACTCCGATCTCCGCGATATTTAAGGAGATAATCAACTTCACGAGATTCTTCTGCGAAAGAAGGCCGTATAAACCAGCGGCGACAAGCATCATAGAGAAGTACTGAATCATATCTCATCGCCCCCTTCCGAAATGAAGTCATCCACAATTCCGGAAAGCTCTGCTCCGACCTTGAGACCGATTACCGAGTAAACAACGGGAATTATCCCCGCACTGAAAAGCTCTCCCACAACGCCCGTGGGAAGGAAATTTTCCAGGAAGGAACCTGAGATCAGCAGACCGGCTATCCCTATGAAAACATAGAGCAGTCCCATTGTACCCTCCAGTATCTTAAGTCCCTTATAAGCTCTCTTTTCATCGTCAACCGCAACGAGAAGCAAGAAACCGGCTGCCATTATCGCTCCTCCCGGAAATCCTCCGCCTGGCGTGAGATGGCCGTGAACAAATATGTATATCCCCAGAACCATAAGCATTGGGGCAATCACTCGAGAGGCAGTCTTGACAACGGGACTTACGGATATCACCGAACCGATCCTCTTTCTTCCCCCTCCAAGAAGCAGTCCAACTCCGGTTGCCGAAATGAAGAGTACCGTCACCTCTCCGAGGGTGTCGAATGATCTGTAGTTGACGACAATCGAAGTAACCATGTTTGCCGAACCAGTCTCGGCGTCGGCAGTTACTCCGAAACGAATCTCATCCTGATTCTCATTCACCGATTTCTCGATGTATTTCGCAGAGACTCTTTCGGAGAGCTTCACTTCGCCATATCTTGGAATCCCCATAGAATCGGAAGAGTCGGAATTGAGAACTGTTACGATCATGAAGAAGAACAGAAGGGCAATAATTACAGAGAGTATCCGCTTCATTCTACATCAGCTCGCTTCAGCTTCCTGAGGGAGAGGAGGAATATTGCCGTGGTGAGGCCGGCTCCAACAGAAGCTTCCGTTATTGCGACATCTGGGGCCTTCATGATTACAAACAGTATGACAGACAGAAGGCTCATTGCGGAGAGCATTATCACGGAGTTCAGCAGCTTCTTCGCTTCGATTGCGAAAATAGCCAGTCCCACCATCACTACTCCGATTATGAACGAGAATACGCTCACACTTCCTCACCACCTTCGGGGAGACTGTCCGGTTTCTTTTGAGATTCAAGATTAGTTATCGGTGTTATTCCTTTCTTCAGGGCCGTTCTGGCGATCACTGAACTCCCGACGGGATTTGTAATAGCTATGAATACAACTATGATTATTGTCTTCAGTAGCCACTGAGGATTTATCAGCCCCACACCGAGTATCACGGAGAAGGAGCCCAGTGTAGTCGCCTTCGTTCCTGCCTGAAGCCTGTTAAAAACGTCGGGCATCCTCAGCATTCCAAGACCTCCCAGAAAGAAGAAACATGCGCCTACGGATAAGAGCGCATATCCCAGAATATCCAGTATTATCATCTTCTCCCCTCCAAATACCTGGCAATCACTATGGTCTCAAGAAAGGAGAGCGCAGCATATACAAGCGCTATATCTAGAAAAAGAGGATTGCCATCGATTAGAGAAAACAATACTATTGCACTAGTAATCATCACGTTCAATATATCTAGCGCTGCGACTCTGTCTGGAACCGTCGGCCCTCTCAGCAATCTGTAAAGAGTCAGTGCGGCGCCGGCGAGAATTAGCGAAAAGAAGATGGAGAAGCCTATCATTCGAAGATCCCCCCTATTCTCTTCTCAAACTTTCCCGAGATCGCTTCTCTTATTCTCTCGGGTTCATCGGCCTTCTTGTCTATCCAGTGAACCAAGAGACGGTCTTCACCAATGTCTACAGTCAAGGTTCCCGGAGTGAGAGTTATCGAGTTGGCCAGAATGAGCTTCGAGATCTCCCCTTTCAAATCAGTTTTAACTTCGACCATCGAAGGGTTTATAGGAAGAGAGGGATTTAAAACTCTTTTGGCTACATCGATATTTGCCTTAACCATTTCCATAATGAAGATTGGAACGAAGAGGATTACGAATCTGAAAACGCGAACAGGAAAATCGAGACCGATCCGGAATCTTGAATATTTGCTCAAGATGATGGCAACGACAACAGAAACCACAAGCCCAAGAAGTACCTCGGCAAGAGCAAAACTCCCAGTAAAGCCCAACCAGATGATAAAGGAGATTACCAGTAGAGAGATAAATTGCAGGGCCATTGCACCACCCCTTCATGTGAATTTTGTGAAATATCCCACTTATCGATAAAAGTATCATACCATAACCCGGTACAGGGTATTACAATACTTCATCGTTCATCATTTCACATCATTACCTCAGCAATAAGCCGAAAGCTACTGAACTGACGAACCTCCGATGATCCAGGAAAAGACTATGTGTCTATGATAATTCAATAAGCAATTCCAAAAGGCCAAGAGATAGACTCTAACCATTTTCGCCGCTGGATGTTTTCCTGAAGATGAATATTGAAAAGTCGTGTGAGAACTCGTTGCCGGAGATGGCTTTCATAATTTGCCCCACCTTCTCGATTGGGAATTCGAGCGTAAGAGCCTTTTCAATTTCCTCACGGTTTTTTGCTCTCCATTTCGTCCTTACAACCCTTTCTAAGAAGCCCTTTGATAAGAAGTATTCGGAAATCTCTCTTTGGAGGCTTTTCAGATCCCGACCGTATGAGAGCTCGAGGAAATCCGCATACTGGCCGGAAGAGTAATTGTTCTGAATATTGAAGAAATGCCCGCCGGTCTTCAGTACCCTCTTGACTTCTTCAATCCCCTCTTCGCAACTCCCGGTGTATTTCACGGGCGGACCAAAGAAATACGCAAGTCTCGCGTGCACGATATCTGCCAGATCAGATTTCAAGGGTAGATCCTCGGCAAATGCCTTAACCACAGAGAAGTTCGATCTGAAGTCACGGGCTTGCCTTGAAATCAATTGTCTTAGCATTCCCGAATCCGGTTCCACGGCGTAGACCATAGAGGCAGTGCCGGCGTACATATGCGAGTGGAAGCCTGATCCTGCCCCAACATCGACAATTACACTGCCATCGAAATCGCAGAACTCCTGCATGACCTTCTCGATTTTCCTTTCCGGGTCGATCAATTCATTCTGAAGCTCGTACAACTCCGGATTGGCCGAACCGGCGTAAAAGTAGAGATTTGGCATATCGATGCCCTCCTGGAATTATCATAACAAAGAGACCCCTTTCGGGGCCCCACCCAATACTCCTCAGAGATTTCTATCAAACCGGCCTGAGCATTCCGGCAAAAACCTGCCACGCAAGTACACTCTTAGCGACAAGGCTGAGAAGAACATACATAGTCTCTCCGAAAAGATAGTTCTTCCAAGGACCGATCTTCTTGTACTGAAGAAACATGTTTATAGCAAAGCTGTTGAAGAAGACGAGGAAAGTAATGAGAATTGCATAGACAAAAGACGGGAACTCAACATTCGCCTTTCCAAGAGATGTGAACAAGTAGATGAAGACAGCTATCCAGGTAACCGCCCCGGCTATACAGCCGAAAATGAAGGACGTCCAGTTTGTCCTTTCGGTTGTCTGATTGTGAAGTTCCATCATAAGTCCAAAGAGATTCATGAGCGCGTTAACAGTGAAGAGGAGCATGAGGCTGACTATGTCCAACATTCCCGAGAACATTGCGATGGCAACAATCATCACGGAAGAACTGATGGAATACTCGTACCATCTGGCATAGTTAATCCCTCTCTGAAGATTTCTTGCGTACCACCCAAAACCAAAGGTTGAGACTATTAAATGCGCTATGGCGGACATGAAGAGAAAACTTGCTATGAAAGGCCCCATCTTCAAATCCATGAAGTTCTCCGTTGCGGGAACCAGCCTCATTATCTCCCCGTCGAACTCCAGGTAGTTTCTCGTAATCGTCAAAGCAGAATCATTACTGACTATGAGCATAATGATTCCCTGTACAAGGTGCAAAAAACCCATTATTAGGTTGTAGATACGAAGCTTTTTATAGGCGGATTCCATTTACTTTCCCTCCTTTTTTATATCATGAAGAAATATTAACACGAATGATTGATTAGTTGAGTGCTAAAAAACCACATTATCCGATGGAATGACGAGAAAGCCGCATTAGATGTATAAGCCGTTGTCATAAAGGAGTTGTCGCTATTGAATTCCGGCCGTTCCGCCGACAATTAACCATGAATTCGGAGAGACTTACTTTAGAGCGGTGACATCTTACCTGAATACTCTTTTTCTTTTGATCCTTTATTTCTGAGATCGTCTAATCCTTGCATAAAGGTTTTTGCAACAGGAGCATAATAGGAGGTACTTATGACTCTTAAGAACCATTACAAAATCTCTTTCATAATGACGATTGTCTTCCTGGCTTTCTATGGAACTCCTCTTGTCGGAATCGGAAATTCGGGAGAATCAGAGATCCCGGTTATGATAAATAGGGTCAGCTATGAGCAACGGCTGAAAGTCCAACTGGAGGAGTACGCTTCGACCGGCTACACATGGCACTACTATTCATCAAAAGCCAACGCGTTTTCGCTGTTTTCGAAAGAAGTTTCCGTTGACCAATCTGAAAACGCCGTCCAAGGAGGCGGTTCGACAGTAACCTGATTATTCAGTCCCAAATCCTTAGGCAGCTTTGCAATAATTTTCAAACTCTACAGAGAATGGGAAGGCGAAGAAGAAGCTGCCGAAATAAGGGTGTTCAATGTAGAAGTGGATGACAAAACTTTAAGTGAGTGTATCCCCGATTATGTAAAAATCATTGGCAGTTCTTCGGGTTCCGTAAGCCCGGGTGATCTATTCTCATTTACCGTTGAGGAAGATTCCTCTGCCAGATTTTTATGGAGCATACAGAGCAATGGCTAAATACTGAGACTCATAGCTAACAGGTACATCGATCCTTCTAAGAGCCAATCCTCTCCGGGTGACATTTCAAACTTTACAGTGACAGGCATTCAGACCGGGAAGCGTTCATTCGATTTCGAAGCCCTAAAAAGAGGAGTCTCTCTAATAGAATTCGGATTCTCTAGCCAGGTTGAAAGCGATGGAAATAGCTCGATACTGTACGCAAGCGTCGCTGTTGAATAGCGCTGAAAGATCGGGAAATCTTTTCGGCAATCCGCGATTACCTCAATGCGGGGAGATAAATCAGAGAAAACCAAATGCTTGAGTGAATAGTCTCCTTTCCAGGAAGCGGGAAATGAGGCGATACCTCCTGATATACTAAGTGCAGAGAATCACTTCTGCCCGTACGAGAAAGGAGGGGTATTTTGTTGTGTTTGAAAAACTGATGAATGAAAAGGTCTTGACAGTAATAAGGGGTCTTACGCTCAATCAATCGAGGAAGTTGTGTGAAATGCTTCTGGAAAACGGTTTGACAGTTCTGGAAGTCAGTTTCTCCGACGAATCTTCTTCAGAGATACTGCATGAACTCAAGAGGGAATTCTATGAGAAGCTCGTGATCGGGGCCGGTACTATATACGATGAGACTGCTTATTCGAGAGCGCTTCGCTCAAATGCCGATTTCGTTCTCAGCCCTGGATTTAGCGAGGAAATCGCGAAGTTGTCGGCAAGGGACGGGATTAGTTACATACCCGGAGTCTACACTTCTACAGATGTACAGAAGGCACTGAACAACGGATTCAGCTTCCTGAAACTCTTCCCCGGCGGTTCTGAAGGACTGCATTTGCTCAAAGCATACAGGGGTCCGTTTCCCACTGTCAAGTTCATGCCTTTTGGCGGAGTAACGGCCGAAAACGCTAACGAATACATGAAAGCAGGAGCCGTTGCGCTCGGAATTGGTTCCTACATAGCAAACAGGAATCTCTTTGATGAAGGAAAAGAAGGGGAGGTTCTTGAAAGGATCCTGAAAATTCGGAGAGCCGTAAATGCCAGCAGTTGATATAGCGATCGACATAGGAGGTACCAAAACCCTCGTTTCGGTTTTCGGCGATAGCGAACAGGAACCTTATTCATCGGAAGAATTTCCCACCAGACCGGCCGAAGGAATTGACAGTTTCTTCGAGCGACTTAGTGACATCTGTCTCCGCATGAAAGGAAATAGAAATGTCAACCGCTGGGGGCTTTGCACGGCAGGTGTCGTCAGTCCCGAAAAGGGCAATTTGATCTGGTCGCCGAACCTCGGGTGGAAAGACGTGGAGCTCTTCAGAAGAGCTTCCTCCTTTCTCGATACCAAAGGCGTGGTCGAAAACGACTGCAATGCGGCGGCTTTTGGAGAATGGACATTCAGAAAGGATATTGAATCGCTCATCTACGTCACCGTCAGTACGGGAATAGGCATGGGAATAGTTGCCCGGGGGAAAATCTTACGGGGAGCAAACAACGCAGCGGGGGAAGTCGGTCACACAATAGTGAAACCGGATGGTCCAACTTGCACATGTGGTCGCCGCGGTTGCCTGCAAGCAATCTCAGGCGGCAGAGGCCTTGAGAACAGAGCGCATGACTTGCTTGGGATTGAGATCTCTACAAAAGAGATAATTGATCGCGCACAGTTGAACGAACCGCTCTTCAAAGAAATGATAACCGAAGCCTCTGAAACGCTTGGACGATTCCTCTGCAATCTCATAGATTCTCTCGATCCTTCTGTACTTGTAATCGGAGGAAGTCTCGGGAAAAACCAGTACTATTTCGACAGAATACTCAAGGTTATTGAAGAGAATCGCTACAGAATTCCAGGAAAAAAGGTAAAGGTCGAGCTTTCCTCTACGAAACCCAATCCAAACATAATTGGAATACTCTCTCTGTCAAGGAGAACATATAAAGACTGACCTCTTCTACTTAAGCTCTATCTACGACTCTATGTTACCACTTTGCTTTTCAATCAAGGACGACCCATAGTATAATGAAAAAGAACGCAAACGTTTGCGAAAGGTTGCGATTTTCATTGATTAAGAAGATAACGATAAAGGACATAGCAAATGAATTGAACATATCGCCGTCGTCTGTATCTAGAGCGCTTTCCGATGAACCGGGAGTGAGTACTTCTCTAAGGAAGGAGATAGTTGACGCAGCCGAAAGATTGAACTACATTCCCAATTCCTCCGCAAAATCCCTGAAGACAAGAAAGACCCAAACGGTGGGCCTCATTGTGTCGGATATCAGGAATCCATTCTTTCTGGATT
>JACDJC010002006.1_pt1 | contig 16796 bp, 4 predicted proteins | sample 7454191 | NCBI WGS metagenome assembly JACDJC01 (sample SAMN14253291, study PRJNA609438) | sludge metagenome | isolation source: sludge after 25d culture with pyrite and EDTA | collected 2018-12-20 | reverse complement strand
GAAAAATAAACTATCGCTGGAGAGATATGAATAACTCCATTGGTGGGTTCAAGGTTCGAAGTGGTTATTACCCAGCTTTTATTCGAGCCCTGGTTAATAATGCCCTGATAATTATTGTTCCGGGATAAATACATCGGTTGACCATTGGCTGTTTCATAAGTAATTGGGTCATTACTCCTATTTAAAGCAGGATCTGAAAATAAAACCTCTGCTTTTACAATATGGTACAACAATATATTTCTCAGTATTGGAACCGGAATATCCGAAAGGCCAGTGTAATTGTTGGTTTTCAAATACGAAGAAAAAGCATCATCAGATGGCACAATAAAGGTATATTCCGCGGAACCGGAATAATAATCCTGCATACCGGCGGCAGTTATAGCTTCTTCCATAAGAGAAAGCGACTCGGTTTGCCGGATAAATTCCCAGGCAGTCATGTTTATTTTACCTGTTGTGTGACTGGGTAAGTACTCGAAATCTTCCTGAATTTCGCAACTGCTGAAAGGGAGCAGGGCGAAAATGGGAATCATCAGCATGATCAACAAGCGACGATGGATTGAATGTATTTTATAGTCTTTCATCTCATTATATTTTTTTGTTTTTATAGGCATTCGATGGAACTCGTTTATAATGTTTTTCTTCCCGATTGAAATCGGGACAAGTAGTGTGAACAAGGATTGTTCATAACCTGTCCCGATCTTTCATCGGGAGCCTGCCCCGCACCTGCGGGGGCTCGTTTCATAATTCAAAATTTTAAATGATTCTTTTGCTGCTAATAGACTCATCTCTACTTATAAAACTCGTTTTGTTCCAGATTTGGGTTCTTGTTCAAAGAGTTCATGTGGATGGGCCAAACCAGATTGCGCTGGTCACTCAAACCATTAATAGGTTGCATAACAGGGATGGCTTTTTCGGTGCGTACCAAATCGAACCAGCGGTGACCCTCGAAACAAAGTTCAACCGAGCGTTCGTGAAGGATGGCCGATTCCATATCACCATACATAGCCGCGGCATCGGCCACGGTTGCGAATTTAGGCAGGTCGGCCCTGGAACGAATCGCGTTAAGCAATTGAAGTGATTCATTCATGTTGGCCTCGCCTCCAATTTTATTGAGCGCCTCGGCCCTGAGCAGCATAATATCGGCCAATCTTATGAGGATAATATTTTGTTTGGCAGGAGTGGCCGATTCATCGCTTTCGCCCTTGCCCAAATATTTCCAGATGGCCTTAGGCTCGGCCGGCACCACATCATACACAAAATCCCTTCGCAAATCACCCTGTTCAATGGAGGCCTTCCATTTTTCCGAAGGGGTATAGATGGCGTACGACCCAATGGCATAAAGCACCCTCAATCCATTGGTTTGCGTATCATCGTAGCCCACTTCAAAGATGCTCTCTTTGGAATAACTCTCCGAGAACATCCGGCCCCAGTCGTCGATGGAAACCAGTCCATAAAGCGGATTGGCCATTACCAAAGCGGAAGAGGCTACTGCTTCGGGGTACTTATGCCGCCACATATAAACCTGTGTAAGAAGCGCATTGGCTCCTCCTTTGGTAAACATGATGCGGTCGTTGTTGTTATTGAACTTATCCACGCAGTTGGCTGCCGCATAAATCAGGTCTTCTTCCACCTGGTCGAGCACCATCTCCCGGTTCGTTTTGGTGGTAAATAGGTCCTGATCCGCCGAAGTATAAGGCTCCACGATTAAAGGGACATCTCCCCAAACCCGTGCCAGATAGAAATAAGCCAGTGCCCTGAGGGCGCGGGCCTGACCAATTAACTGCTTTCCGCCGTCATCGTTCTCATCGTAAACCCCGGGGATGTATTTAATGGCGTAATTGGCCCGGCTGATCATGCGGTACAGGGCCGACCAATCGGCCGAACCGGTAGTGTTATTAAGGTTATTGGAGAGCAATGCCAGGGATTCGCCTGTTTGGTCGGTTTGAACATTATCGGCTCGACCCTCGCCCCAGTAACAAAAATTATATCGGAAAACCGATTGGGTGGCATCGTAAATACCATATACCCCCGATTGGGCATCGGCAGTGGTCTTGTAAAATCCCGAAGCAGAAAAACTACTCACCGGGTCTTTGTCCAGGATATCCGAACAGGCATACACCTGCAGTAAAAGGATAGCCGGAATGACGTTTCTCAAATATCTTAGTTTCATTTTAGTAGGATTTAAAATTCAACGTTTACACCAAATATTACAGTTCTGCTCTGAGGATAGGAACCTTCGTCCACGCCCAATCTAAGCCCACTGTATGAGTTCACCTCGGGGTCGTAACCTGTATAATGGGTCCATGTTAAAAAGTTTTGGCCGGTAACATAGGTTCTCAACTTGCTTATCCCCACCTTTTCGGTAATACCGGAAGGAAGCGTGTAGGAGAGTGTTACATTTTTCAATCTTAGATAAGAACCATCCTCCACCCAACGGTCCGATACTCTTTGGTATTCATTACGCATAGGGTCGTTGCGCACAGGTGCCGGATAATCGGTTACATCTCCCTGTTCCCGCCACCGGTTCAAAGCATCGGTGGAAACGTTGTTATAGGCAAACACCCAGTTTCTCATGGTATTAAGATGGCTGTAGATGTCGTTGCCGTAGGAAAAATTAAAGAAAACATTCAGGGAGAAATTCTTGTAAGAAAAATCGTTGTTAAAACCGCCTGTGAACTTAGGCTGACCGTTGCCGATGATCTGTTTGTCGTTATCGTCAATCACAAAGTCCCCATTCAAATCGTCCCAGATGATATCTCCGCCTTTAAATACCTTGCCGGTTTCCGATCCGAACCTCACCTGGTCCACATTGTCTTCGTCACGGGCATACACGCCGAGGAATTTCCATCCGTAGAAAGTTCCAATAGGTTCGCCAACCTTAAGAATATGATAGGTGCCATTTTGGATATAACCGTTGGTAAGCACATCTTCGGGCAACGCCGTGACCTTATTATCGTTGAAGCTGACATTAAAATTGGTGCGCCAGTCAAAATTGCCCTTCATATTGTGGGTAAAGAGAGAAAGTTCAAGTCCCTTATTTTCAATGTCGCCCACATTTTGCGTAACGTAATTAAAGCCGGTTGTCTCCGGAATGGGAACGGCAAACAGGAGGTCCGAAGTCTTCTTAATATAATAATCGGCCGTAAATGATGCCCGGCTGTTCAAAAAGGTAAGATCGAGACCCGCGTTGTATTGGGTGGTAACCTCCCATTTTAGCGACTGGTTGGGCATAACCGTGGGTGAGGCACCCGATTTGTCCAGATAATTGGTTCCGATGGCAAACTCACCACCGGAGATGTAGTTGGGAATGGACTCGTTACCGGCTTGTCCCACACTGAGACGTATCTTCCCATCGTTCAAAAATCGAAGTCCGCCGGCAAAAGGTTCATCCGAAAATCTCCAGGCCGCGGATGCCGACGGGAAATAACCAAACCGATTCTCTTCGCCAAACCGGGAAGAACCGTCGGCTCTGAAGTTTACATCTGCCAGATATTTCCCCATGTAGTTGTAGGTTGCACGGCCAAAGTAAGAGCGCATGGCATGTTCGTCGGTGCGGTTAACAGCTTGATTGGATATGGTACCTGCCCCATTCAGGGTGGTTATGTTATCACTGGCAAAATACATTCCATCCAACCCTGTAGTTTCCAATTTCCACTCCTGCATACTCATTCCGGCCATCACCGAAAAATCATGAACATTACTAAAAGTGGTGTTGTAAGTCACATAATTTTCATTGGCCCAGGTCATATTATTATGGTCTCGTACTTTACCGCTGTTGTATCCCTCACGATAATCCACCGTTGAGGGATAGAACTCATCTTCTTTCATGGAGATGAAATCGAGGTTGATGTTAGAGCGAATGTTTAGACCCTTAAAAAGCTCCAGATTAAAATATTGATTGCCGATAATGCGGTTGGTCGTATTCAAATGTGTTGCTTCTTTTGCCAGCCCAACAGGATTTCTTTTCCCATTGAAATAATTAATGGGGGAACCGTCGGGATAAGTAAGGGAATAAACCGGAGGCCTGACAAGTATTGACTGAACCAGACTGTGATTTCCGGTTCCACCGGCATTAATCCGGTTGTTCACTCCATTGGTAAAAGAGACACTTTGGCCCATAGAGAACCGGTTGGTCACTTTAAAATCGGTATTGAGTCGGGAGGTAATTCTCTTGTAGTTGGAAGCCAAAAATATCCCGTCCTGGTCGAGGTACGAAGAGGTTAAAGCATATTGGCTTCCGTCACTTCCACCCTGTACCGAAAATTCCACCTGTTTCTGCCACGCTGTGCGATACATCACATCCTGCCAGTCCACATCCCCGCTGTTCATGGGGTTAAGTGAGTCAATGGCAGTCCAGTGGGGCTGACTTGGGGTAGTGGCATTATTATACCGATCCAGATTTTTGTAAGTGTCTATGATCACTGATCTCCACTGCGAAGCATTCAGCACACTTAATTTATGGGTTATCTGGCTGATTCCGAAAAAAGTGCTGGCACTCACCTTTGCCTTGCCCCCCTTTCCTCTTTTAGTGGTAATTAATATTACCCCGTTGGCCGCCCTTGAACCATAAATGGCGGTGGAGGCGGCATCTTTCAAAACTTCAATGGATTCAATATCGCCGGGGTTGATGTCCCCCAACGGGTTTAATCCATGCTGATCGTAACCGTTCAGCGATGCAAGTGAGTTGGATTCTATGGCCACCCCATCTATCACATAGAGCGGTTCGTTGCCTGAATTCAACGAGGACATTCCCCTTACGCGCACGGTGATACCCGCCCCTGGAGCTCCCGAATTGGAAACGATCTGAACCCCGCTTGCCCGCCCCTGGAGAGCCGACAAGACATCTTTTACCGGGGTATCTTCAATATTTGAACCGGAAATGGAAGAGATAGAACCCGTGATATTTCTTTTCTTCTGAGAACCGTAACCAATCACAACCAGTTCATCCAATTGCAATAAATCTTCGGTAAGAGCCACATCTATGATTCTTCTGGCACCCACGGTAATTTCCTCCTTCTTGTATCCCATAAAGGAGACAACAAGCACCGAATTGGCGGAGGGCACCTCAATGTTGTAATTTCCTTCTGTATCGGAAATGGTACCCACAGAGGTCCCTTTTATAACAATGGTTGCACCGGGAACAGCCGTACCGGTAGCCGCCTCGGTTATGGTACCCGAAACCGAAATCTGCGGCTGTTGAAGAGTCCCGAAAACCAGGGACGGGAAGATCAATAGGCCTGTTATCAGAACCCATGTTCTGAATAACAGAAATGCATTTGGTCGTTTTCTGCAATTACAGAAACCACCCTTCAACTGTTTTTCTTTCATAGCATTTAACGTTTAGAGAATTAATAAGTCATTGTAAAGACAAAATAGATACGAACTGTGCTTCAAACGATATTTCAAAATTAAAACAATAAAATCAAATACGCAAACGTTTGCGATTTTATTTTTAAAAAATCTCAATTTTATCTCTTAAAAAACAATTAAACCGATGCTTCTTTAAAAACAATCTAAATAGTAAAACGTTTAATATCCTTATTTATAATTGGTTAAGTACTTTAGATTGCCAAAAGTATTCCAGAAATAAAAAATAATATTCATGCAAACGTTTGCTATATAAAAATTATCTATTTTTGTGGGATGGCAAAATCGCGCGTTACGATAAAAGATTTGGCAGAAAAGATGAACTTGTCGGCATCGACAATTTCCCGGGCGCTGCATAACCATCCCGGCATTGGCAAACAAACCACCCGGGAGGTAAGAAAGCTGGCCGCTGAGCTGGGGTATTCGCGAAACACAGTAGCCTCGAATCTGCGAAAAAATACAACCACTCTGATTGGAGTGATCGTGCCCCGGATTGATATTCATTTTCATTCGCATGTGATCAGCGGCATTGAAGAAGTTGCTTATAAATCGGGCTACCAGATTACCATATACCAGTCGCGGGATTCGATGGATAGAGAGATGGCTATTTCTAAAATACTGCAAACCAGCATGGTAGCCGGCGTTATTGCCTGCATAGCGCTCGAAACCAACAATTGTGACCATTTTGTCCGGTTCAATCAACTGGATGTGCCACTGGTGTTTTACGACCGTGTAAGCAATGCCATCGATGCCGGGAGGGTAATCATCGATGACTTTGAAGCTGCCTTTAGGGTGACCCAGCATCTGATTGATGCGGGATGCAAACGAATTGCTCACATATCGGGCAGCCAGAACACCGGTATTTTTCAATCGAGATTGGAAGGTTACCGGGCAGCTTTGCTCAAAAACGGATTACAGTCTGATGGCAATTTGATTTGTACCTCTTCCGACCTGAGTTATGAGGAGGGTGCCAAATGCGCTCTGAAGTTGCTCAAAATCAATCCTGCACCCGACGGACTTTTCTGTGCCAACGACTATAGTGCCATAGGCGCCATAAAAGCCATAAAGCAGATGCATTTAAAAGTACCCGGCGACATTGCCGTGGCAGGCTTTAGCAACTACCCGGTTTCCACCATCATAGAACCCTCCCTGACCACCATTGACGACCAGGCCTTTGAAATGGGGCAGGCAGCGGCTAAACTGCTTATTCGTCAAATTGAGAACAGAGAACATTACATTGCATCGGAAACCATCGTGATAAAAACGCATCTCATAGTAAGAGAGTCAACCAATAGAACCCGGAGCCAACCGGCCAATCACTGATTAAACCAACAAAACCATTTTGAAAACTATGATAGTCTCCAAAAATAATATTACTCCATTTATTGTGTTCTTCACCTTATCCGCTTTATCGCTCAACGCTCAATCCAAAGCCGACTGGAAGGCGGGTGTACCCGAAGGCTGCACCACCATCACGGTTGGTAAAAAGGCCACCTTCGATGGTTCGGTGATGACCTCGCACACCGACGACAGTCACCGTACGCGGGCCTGGATGGATATTGTGCCGGCCCAAAAGCACAAGCCCGGTGAAAAGGTGACCATGTACAAACGGGAGAATGACGACTCGGGTCCCATGCCCCGTTACAAGCATACCCCCATTGGAACCATTCCCCAGGTGGAAAGCACCTATGGCTTCATCAACTCGGCCTATCCCTGCATGAATACCCGGCAACTGGCCATTGGTGAATCCACCTTTGGAGGACGTGAGAGTCTGGTCTCCGATAAAGGGCTCATCGACTGCCAGCGGCTGGTGCGCCTGATGCTGGAGCGCTGCACCACGGCCCGTGAAGCCATTGAAATGAGCCGGGAATTATTGAGTGAATATGGCTGGAACGATTATGGCGAGTGCCTCACCATTGCCGACACCAAAGAGGTGTGGCACCTGGAGATCGTGGGGCCCGGCGCAGGCAACGTAGGCGCCATCTGGGCTGCCCAGCGCGTACCCGACGACGAGGTGAGCGTGAATGCCAACGCGTCACGCATTTTGGAGATAGACCTCTCCGATCCCGACTTTTTCATGGCCTCCGAAAACATCTTTGAGATGGCCCGCGACAGTGCCTGGTGGGACGAGGGTAACGAACCCTTCCGCTTCGCCTACGCTTATGCCCCCGAAAGTCGCGAGTCGATGGCGGCCCGGCGTCGCGAGTGGCGCGTGCTCTCCCTGATGGCCCCCTCCATGAATCTTGATCCCGAAACGGTGGATTACCCCTTTTCGGTAAAACCGGAGCAGCCGGTGACGCTGGAAAAAATGATAGAGGTGTTTAAAGACTATTACCATGAAACGCCCTTCGATCTGGTGGGCCATCTTAAAAAAATCACTGAAGCGGGCGACACCATCCCCCACCCTATGGCAAACCCCTTTATGCCTTACGATGCCTACGACCTGCACAACATACACGGCGGCTGGGGTAAGCTGGGCGAGCGCACCATCGCCCGCTGGTACACCATGTACGCCACCATCACCCAAAGCCGCGATTGGTTACCCAATGAGTTGGGCGGACTGGTTTGGCTGGCACAGGATAATGTAGCCACTTCGGTATACGCCCCTGTATATTGTTCGGTGACCGATTTGCCGGAATCCTACAAATACCCCGGCCGGAATGGGTACAGCCGGAACTCGGCCTGGTGGGCCTTTAACCGCCTCAGCACCCTGGCCGGCAAGCGGTGGAACAATATGCGGCACGATGTGGACAGCGTATTCATGCCATTGCAAAGTGACATTATCTCGGCTACCGGAAGAATGGAGAAGCAAGCAGGGGAAATGAGTGCCGAAGAGCGCATCCCCTTCCTCACGCGTTACAGCAACCGCTGGTGTAATGTAGTTACCGATGAGGCCTGGAAACTGGGGGATTTTTTGTGGACGAAGTATGAAGAGAAGTTTTGAAGATTCGTTATGCGAAACAATTATAATTAGAATGGCCTGTTGAGACTATTCGCGCATTCGAGTAGATGCAGATTATCAAAATGAATTAATTCATTTTGATAATCTGCATCTACTCGAATGCGCGAATAGTCTCAACAGGCCATTCTAATTATAATTGTTTCGCATAACGAATCTTCAAAACTTCTCTTCATACTTCGTCCACAAAAAATCCCCCAGTTTCCAGGCCTCATCGGTAACTACATTACACCAGCGGTTGCTGTAACGCGTGAGGAAGGGGATGCGCTCTTCGGCACTCATTTCCCCTGCTTGCTTCTCCATTCTTCCGGTAGCCGAGATAATGTCACTTTGCAATGGCATGAATACGCTGTCCACATCGTGCCGCATATTGTTCCACCGCTTGCCGGCCAGGGTGCTGAGGCGGTTAAAGGCCCACCAGGCCGAGTTCCGGCTGTACCCATTCCGGCCGGGGTATTTGTAGGATTCCGGCAAATCGGTCACCGAACAATATACAGGGGCGTATACCGAAGTGGCTACATTATCCTGTGCCAGCCAAACCAGTCCGCCCAACTCATTGGGTAACCAATCGCGGCTTTGGGTGATGGTGGCGTACATGGTGTACCAGCGGGCGATGGTGCGCTCGCCCAGCTTACCCCAGCCGCCGTGTATGTTGTGCAGGTCGTAGGCATCGTAAGGCATAAAGGGGTTTGCCATAGGGTGGGGGATGGTGTCGCCCGCTTCAGTGATTTTTTTAAGATGGCCCACCAGATCGAAGGGCGTTTCATGGTAATAGTCTTTAAACACCTCTATCATTTTTTCCAGCGTCACCGGCTGCTCCGGTTTTACCGAAAAGGGGTAATCCACCGTTTCGGGATCAAGATTCATGGAGGGGGCCATCAGGGAGAGCACGCGCCACTCGCGACGCCGGGCCGCCATCGACTCGCGACTTTCGGGGGCATAAGCGTAGGCGAAGCGGAAGGGTTCGTTACCCTCGTCCCACCAGGCACTGTCGCGGGCCATCTCAAAGATGTTTTCGGAGGCCATGAAAAAGTCGGGATCGGAGAGGTCTATCTCCAAAATGCGTGACGCGTTGGCATTCACGCTCACCTCGTCGTCGGGTACGCGCTGGGCAGCCCAGATGGCGCCTACGTTGCCTGCGCCGGGCCCCACGATCTCCAGGTGCCACACCTCTTTGGTGTCGGCAATGGTGAGGCACTCGCCATAATCGTTCCAGCCATATTCACTCAATAATTCCCGGCTCATTTCAATGGCTTCACGGGCCGTGGTGCAGCGCTCCAGCATCAGGCGCACCAGCCGCTGGCAGTCGATGAGCCCTTTATCGGAGACCAGACTCTCACGTCCTCCAAAGGTGGATTCACCAATGGCCAGTTGCCGGGTATTCATGCAGGGATAGGCCGAGTTGATGAAGCCATAGGTGCTTTCCACCTGGGGAATGGTTCCAATGGGGGTATGCTTGTAACGGGGCATGGGACCCGAGTCGTCATTCTCCCGTTTGTACATGGTCACCTTTTCACCGGGCTTGTGCTTTTGGGCCGGCACAATATCCATCCAGGCCCGCGTACGGTGACTGTCGTCGGTGTGCGAGGTCATCACCGAACCATCGAAGGTGGCCTTTTTACCAACCGTGATGGTGGTGCAGCCTTCGGGTACACCCGCCTTCCAGTCGGCTTTGGATTGAGCGTTGAGCGATAAAGCGGATAAGGTGAAGAACACAATAAATGGAGTAATATTATTTTTGGAGACTATCATAGTTTTCAAAATGGTTTTGTTGGTTTAATCAGTGATTGGCCGGTTGGCTCCGGGTTCTATTGGTTGACTCTCTTACTATGAGATGCGTTTTTATCACGATGGTTTCCGATGCAATGTAATGTTCTCTGTTCTCAATTTGACGAATAAGCAGTTTAGCCGCTGCCTGCCCCATTTCAAAGGCCTGGTCGTCAATGGTGGTCAGGGAGGGTTCTATGATGGTGGAAACCGGGTAGTTGCTAAAGCCTGCCACGGCAATGTCGCCGGGTACTTTTAAATGCATCTGCTTTATGGCTTTTATGGCGCCTATGGCACTATAGTCGTTGGCACAGAAAAGTCCGTCGGGTGCAGGATTGATTTTGAGCAACTTCAGAGCGCATTTGGCACCCTCCTCATAACTCAGGTCGGAAGAGGTACAAATCAAATTGCCATCAGACTGTAATCCGTTTTTGAGCAAAGCTGCCCGGTAACCTTCCAATCTCGATTGAAAAATACCGGTGTTCTGGCTGCCCGATATGTGAGCAATTCGTTTGCATCCCGCATCAATCAGATGCTGGGTCACCCTAAAGGCAGCTTCAAAGTCATCGATGATTACCCTCCCGGCATCGATGGCATTGCTTACACGGTCGTAAAACACCAGTGGCACATCCAGTTGATTGAACCGGACAAAATGGTCACAATTGTTGGTTTCGAGCGCTATGCAGGCAATAACGCCGGCTACCATGCTGGTTTGCAGTATTTTAGAAATAGCCATCTCTCTATCCATCGAATCCCGCGACTGGTATATGGTAATCTGGTAGCCCGATTTATAAGCAACTTCTTCAATGCCGCTGATCACATGCGAATGAAAATGAATATCAATCCGGGGCACGATCACTCCAATCAGAGTGGTTGTATTTTTTCGCAGATTCGAGGCTACTGTGTTTCGCGAATACCCCAGCTCAGCGGCCAGCTTTCTTACCTCCCGGGTGGTTTGTTTGCCAATGCCGGGATGGTTATGCAGCGCCCGGGAAATTGTCGATGCCGACAAGTTCATCTTTTCTGCCAAATCTTTTATCGTAACGCGCGATTTTGCCATCCCACAAAAATAGATAATTTTTATATAGCAAACGTTTGCATGAATATTATTTTTTATTTCTGGAATACTTTTGGCAATCTAAAGTACTTAACCAATTATAAATAAGGATATTAAACGTTTTACTATTTAGATTGTTTTTAAAGAAGCATCGGTTTAATTGTTTTTTAAGAGATAAAATTGAGATTTTTTAAAAATAAAATCGCAAACGTTTGCGTATTTGATTTTATTGTTTTAATTTTGAAATATCGTTTGAAGCACAGTTCGTATCTATTTTGTCTTTACAATGACTTATTAATTCTCTAAACGTTAAATGCTATGAAAGAAAAACAGTTGAAGGGTGGTTTCTGTAATTGCAGAAAACGACCAAATGCATTTCTGTTATTCAGAACATGGGTTCTGATAACAGGCCTATTGATCTTCCCGTCCCTGGTTTTCGGGACTCTTCAACAGCCGCAGATTTCGGTTTCGGGTACCATAACCGAGGCGGCTACCGGTACGGCTGTTCCCGGTGCAACCATTGTTATAAAAGGGACCTCTGTGGGTACCATTTCCGATACAGAAGGAAATTACAACATTGAGGTGCCCTCCGCCAATTCGGTGCTTGTTGTCTCCTTTATGGGATACAAGAAGGAGGAAATTACCGTGGGTGCCAGAAGAATCATAGATGTGGCTCTTACCGAAGATTTATTGCAATTGGATGAACTGGTTGTGATTGGTTACGGTTCTCAGAAGAAAAGAAATATCACGGGTTCTATCTCTTCCATTTCCGGTTCAAATATTGAAGATACCCCGGTAAAAGATGTCTTGTCGGCTCTCCAGGGGCGGGCAAGCGGGGTTCAGATCGTTTCCAATTCGGGAGCTCCAGGGGCGGGTATCACCGTGCGCGTAAGGGGAATGTCCTCGTTGAATTCAGGCAACGAACCGCTCTATGTGATAGATGGGGTGGCCATAGAATCCAACTCACTTGCATCGCTGAACGGTTACGATCAGCATGGATTAAACCCGTTGGGGGACATCAACCCCGGCGATATTGAATCCATTGAAGTTTTGAAAGATGCCGCCTCCACCGCCATTTATGGTTCAAGGGCGGCCAACGGGGTAATATTAATTACCACTAAAAGAGGAAAGGGGGGCAAGGCAAAGGTGAGTGCCAGCACTTTTTTCGGAATCAGCCAGATAACCCATAAATTAAGTGTGCTGAATGCTTCGCAGTGGAGATCAGTGATCATAGACACTTACAAAAATCTGGATCGGTATAATAATGCCACTACCCCAAGTCAGCCCCACTGGACTGCCATTGACTCACTTAACCCCATGAACAGCGGGGATGTGGACTGGCAGGATGTGATGTATCGCACAGCGTGGCAGAAACAGGTGGAATTTTCGGTACAGGGTGGAAGTGACGGAAGCCAATATGCTTTAACCTCTTCGTACCTCGACCAGGACGGGATATTTTTGGCTTCCAACTACAAGAGAATTACCTCCCGACTCAATACCGATTTTAAAGTGACCAACCGGTTCTCTATGGGCCAAAGTGTCTCTTTTACCAATGGAGTGAACAACCGGATTAATGCCGGTGGAACCGGAAATCACAGTCTGGTTCAGTCAATACTTGTCAGGCCTCCGGTTTATTCCCTTACTTATCCCGACGGTTCCCCCATTAATTATTTCAATGGGAAAAGAAATCCTGTTGGGCTGGCAAAAGAAGCAACACATTTGAATACGACCAACCGCATTATCGGCAATCAATATTTTAATCTGGAGCTTTTTAAGGGTCTAAACATTCGCTCTAACATCAACCTCGATTTCATCTCCATGAAAGAAGATGAGTTCTATCCCTCAACGGTGGATTATCGTGAGGGATACAACAGCGGTAAAGTACGAGACCATAATAATATGACCTGGGCCAATGAAAATTATGTGACTTACAACACCACTTTTAGTAATGTTCATGATTTTTCGGTGATGGCCGGAATGAGTATGCAGGAGTGGAAATTGGAAACTACAGGGTTGGATGGAATGTATTTTGCCAGTGATAACATAACCACCCTGAATGGGGCAGGTACCATATCCAATCAAGCTGTTAACCGCACCGACGAACATGCCATGCGCTCTTACTTTGGCCGTGCAACCTACAACTACATGGGGAAATATCTGGCAGATGTAAACTTCAGAGCCGACGGTTCTTCCCGGTTTGGCGAAGAGAATCGGTTTGGTTATTTCCCGTCGGCATCCGCGGCCTGGAGATTTTCGGATGAACCTTTTGCCGGCGGACTTCGATTTTTGAACGATGGGAAGATACGTCTCAGTGTGGGACAAGCCGGTAACGAGTCCATTCCCAACTACATCTCCGGTGGTGAGTTTGCCATCGGAACCAATTATCTGGACAAATCGGGTGCCTCACCCACGGTTATGCCCAACCAGTCGCTAAAATGGGAGGTTACCACCCAATACAACGCGGGTCTCGATCTTACCTTTTTGAACAGCCGGGCATCATTTACGGCCGATTATTATATTAAGAAGACTTCGGACCTCCTGTTTGCCGTTCCCATTCCGGAGACAACCGGCTTTAATTACGTTACGCAAAATGTGGGCGACATTGAAAATAAGGGACTTGAACTTTCTCTCTTTACCCACAATATGAAGGGCAATTTTGACTGGCGCACCAATTTTAATGTCAGCTTCAACGATAATAAGGTCACGGCGTTGCCCGAAGATGTGCTTACCAACGGTTATATCCAAAATGGCACCTATCATATTCTTAAGGTTGGCGAACCTATTGGAACTTTCTACGGATGGAAATTCCTCGGCGTGTATGCCCGTGACGAAGACAATGTGGACCAGGTGAGGTTCGGATCGGAAACCGGCAAGGTATTTAAAGGCGGAGATATCATCTGGGACGATTTGAATGGGGACTTTGTGATTGACGATAACGACAAACAGATCATCGGCAACGGTCAGCCTAAGTTCACAGGCGGTTTTAACAACGATTTTTCTTACAAGAATTTCTCCCTGAATGTTTTCTTTAATTTTTCCTACGGCAACGACATCTACAGCCATCTTAATACCATGAGAAACTGGGTGTTTGCCTATAACAACGTTTCCACCGATGCTTTGAACCGGTGGCGGGAACAGGGAGATGTAACCGATTATCCGGCACCTGTGCGCAACGACCCTATGCGTAATGAATACCAAAGAGTATCGGACCGTTGGGTGGAGGATGGTTCTTATCTAAGATTGAAAAATGTAACACTCTCCTACACGCTTCCTTCCGGTATTACCGAAAAGGTGGGGATAAGCAAGTTGAGAACCTATGTTACCGGCCAAAACTTTTTAACATGGACCCATTATACAGGTTACGACCCCGAGGTGAACTCATACAGTGGGCTTAGATTGGGCGTGGACGAAGGTTCCTATCCTCAGAGCAGAACTGTAATATTTGGTGTAAACGTTGAATTTTAAATCCTACTAAAATGAAACTAAGATATTTGAGAAACGTCATTCCGGCTATCCTTTTACTGCAGGTGTATGCCTGTTCGGATATCCTGGACAAAGACCCGGTGAGTAGTTTTTCTGCTTCGGGATTTTACAAGACCACTGCCGATGCCCAATCGGGGGTATATGGTATTTACGATGCCACCCAATCGGTTTTCCGATATAATTTTTGTTACTGGGGCGAGGGTCGAGCCGATAATGTTCAAACCGACCAAACAGGCGAATCCCTGGCATTGCTCTCCAATAACCTTAATAACACTACCGGTTCGGCCGATTGGTCGGCCCTGTACCGCATGATCAGCCGGGCCAATTACGCCATTAAATACATCCCCGGGGTTTACGATGAGAACGATGACGGCGGAAAGCAGTTAATTGGTCAGGCCCGCGCCCTCAGGGCACTGGCTTATTTCTATCTGGCACGGGTTTGGGGAGATGTCCCTTTAATCGTGGAGCCTTATACTTCGGCGGATCAGGACCTATTTACCACCAAAACGAACCGGGAGATGGTGCTCGACCAGGTGGAAGAAGACCTGATTTATGCGGCAGCCAACTGCGTGGATAAGTTCAATAACAACAACGACCGCATCATGTTTACCAAAGGAGGAGCCAATGCGCTTCTTACACAGGTTTATATGTGGCGGCATAAGTACCCCGAAGCAGTAGCCTCTTCCGCTTTGGTAATGGCCAATCCGCTTTATGGACTGGTTTCCATCGACGACTGGGGCCGGATGTTCTCGGAGAGTTATTCCAAAGAGAGCATCTTTGAAGTGGGCTACGATGATACGCAAACCAATGGATTGAGGGTGCTTTATGCCATTGGGTCGTACGCCATCTATACCCCTTCGGAAAAATGGAAGGCCTCCATTGAACAGGGTGATTTGCGAAGGGATTTTGTGTATGATGTGGTGCCGGCCGAGCCTAAGGCCATCTGGAAATATTTGGGCAAGGGCGAAAGCGATGAATCGGCCACTCCTGCCAAACAAAATATTATCCTCATAAGATTGGCCGATATTATGCTGCTCAGGGCCGAGGCGCTCAATAAAATTGGAGGCGAGGCCAACATGAATGAATCACTTCAATTGCTTAACGCGATTCGTTCCAGGGCCGACCTGCCTAAATTCGCAACCGTGGCCGATGCCGCGGCTATGTATGGTGATATGGAATCGGCCATCCTTCACGAACGCTCGGTTGAACTTTGTTTCGAGGGTCACCGCTGGTTCGATTTGGTACGCACCGAAAAAGCCATCCCTGTTATGCAACCTATTAATGGTTTGAGTGACCAGCGCAATCTGGTTTGGCCCATCCACATGAACTCTTTGAACAAGAACCCAAATCTGGAACAAAACGAGTTTTATAAGTAGAGATGAGTCTATTAGCAGCAAAAGAATCATTTAAAATTTTGAATTATGAAACGAGCCCCCGCAGGTGCGGGGCAGGCTCCCGATGAAAGATCGGGACAGGTTATGAACAATCCTTGTTCACACTACTTGTCCCGATTTCAATCGGGAAGAAAAACATTATAAACGAGTTCCATCGAATGCCTATAAAAACAAAAAAATATAATGAGATGAAAGACTATAAAATACATTCAATCCATCGTCGCTTGTTGATCATGCTGATGATTCCCATTTTCGCCCTGCTCCCTTTCAGCAGTTGCGAAATTCAGGAAGATTTCGAGTACTTACCCAGTCACACAACAGGTAAAATAAACATGACTGCCTGGGAATTTATCCGGCAAACCGAGTCGCTTTCTCTTATGGAAGAAGCTATAACTGCCGCCGGTATGCAGGATTATTATTCCGGTTCCGCGGAATATACCTTTATTGTGCCATCTGATGATGCTTTTTCTTCGTATTTGAAAACCAACAATTACACTGGCCTTTCGGATATTCCGGTTCCAATACTGAGAAATATATTGTTGTACCATATTGTAAAAGCAGAGGTTTTATTTTCAGATCCTGCTTTAAATAGGAGTAATGACCCAATTACTTATGAAACAGCCAATGGTCAACCGATGTATTTATCCCGGAACAATAATTATCAGGGCATTATTAACCAGGGCTCGAATAAAAGCTGGGTAATAACCACTTCGAACCTTGAACCCACCAATGGAGTTATTCATATCTCTCCAGCGATAGTTTATTTTTC